>Ga0210003_1003358_pt1 | contig 13045 bp, 12 predicted proteins | sample LantaG_FD_182804 | JGI IMG/M metagenome (GOLD analysis project Ga0210003, IMG submission 182804) | Deep subsurface microbial communities from Baltic Sea to uncover new lineages of life (NeLLi) - Landsort_02402 metaG (SPAdes) (version 2) | ecosystem: Environmental > Aquatic > Marine > Oceanic >... | reverse complement strand
AGATCGCGCAACGCGACGTTGAGGATGCCTTCGGGATCAGTGCCGACGCTGCCGACCGGGTCTTTGTGCTCGTCCTTTGGAACCCCGAACAACATCAGGCCGCCCACACCCGCCTTTACCGCCTCAGCGGCTGCCCGACGCAGCGAGTCGCGGGTGTGCGCCACGACGCCGGGCATGGAGGCGATCGGTCGCGATTCCGATAGTCCGTCGGCGACGAACATCGGCAAGACCAGATGCCTTGGCTCCACAGAGGTCTGCGCGACCAGTCGGCGCATGGCCGGGGTGGACCGCAGCCTCCTGGGCCGGTGGCTTGGATAAGGCATGTACAGCCATCTCCTCTCGGCTACCGGCGACGGCTCTTCTTCCGCGGCGGCGGCAATGCGCCCTCGGCGCGTAGCCGGGCGGCGTGCTCGGCCAATGCCTCCACCAGCGGACCGACCGCAGCCACTTCGGGCTGCACGTCGACGCGAAGGCCGAATTCCGCTGCGGTTTCAGCGGTCTTGGGTCCGATACAGGCAACGATCGTGCGGGCGTGCGGCTTGCCGGCGATCCCGACGAGGTTACGCACCGTCGAGCTCGACGTGAAGCACACCGCATCGAAGCCGCCGGTCTTGATCATCTCGCGGGTGTGCGCAGGCGGCGGCGCCGCTCGCACGGTGCGGTATGCGGTGACATCCTCGATCTCCCAACCGCGTTCACGAAGACCCGCGGCCAGCGTCTCGGTCGCGATGTCGGCTCGCGGCAGCAACACCCGGTTGACCGGGTCGAAAATGTCGTCGTAGGGCGGGAACTCGTCGAGCAGGCCCAGCGAGCTCTGCTCACCGATTGGCACCAGCTCGGGGTTGATACCGAAGGCGCGCACCCGGTCCGCGGTGGCCTGACCGACGCAGGCGATCTTGACACCGGAGAATGCGCGGGCATCCAGGCCGAACTCGTTGAACTTCTCCCACACAGCGCGAACCGCATTGGTGGAGGTGAACACCACCCACTGGAAGCGTCCATCCACCAGACCCTTGACGGCCCTTTCCATCTGGGCGGGGCTGCGCGGCGGTTCGACCGCGATCGTCGGCACCTCGATGGGCAGGGCGCCATGGCTGACCAGGCGCTCGCTCATCTCACCGGCCTGATCCTTGGTGCGCGGAACGAGCACGGTCCATCCGTAGAGGGCGCGGCTCTCCCACCAGTTCAGCTTCGAGCGGTTGGCGACGGTTCGCCCGATCGTCACCACCAGGGCCCCCGCGTCAGCCGGGGACGGCCCGGCCGCACTGGCGGTGGTTAGGCCGTCCGATCCGGCGGCCGTCAGGGTGGCCTTGTCGAGCAGTCCGGCCAGCGTCGTCTCGACAGAACGCTGCTGACACGTGGTGCCGTTGGCCGTCACGACAGTCGGCGTGGTGTCGGCCAGACCGTACTCGATGAGCGTGCGCGCCGCCTCAGGCAGATGGGACGCCGTCGCGTGCAGAATCAGCGGTCCCGGTGCGGCGGCCAGCGCCGCCCAGTCCACGTCACCACGCACATCGGCCACCGTGTGCGCCGAACCCAGCGGCAACCCCGCGTAGGTGGGCACGGCGGTGGTGTCGGGCAGTCCTGGAACGATTTCGAAGTTCAGCTGTGTCCGCGCGAGCGCGTTCACCTCAGTTATCACCGCGTCGACCGACATCGGATCGCCGGCCACCAGCCGCACGACGTCCACACCGGTGCGAGCCTCGGCGGCCAGTATCTTGGCCACCTCGGCCGGCTCACCGAGCGCGGGCCGCACATCGGGACCGCCCGGGATCACCGAGCCCGGCACAGCGGCCGGCCTGCCTTTGTCGGCAGAGGTGCCGCCCGGACCGGCGTTCCCGGGGGGCTGCGCGTCATTTGCCCCGGGGGGCTGCGCGTCATTTGCCCCGGGGGGCAGGGGCCCCGACGGCGGCGGCAGCTGACAGCCCACGAGGGCGAGAACCGCATGCGGCACGTCAGGGTCGGTGAAAACCAGCGCGGCGTTGGCCAGCACGGTCCGTGCACGTGTCGTCAGCAGACCCGGATCCCCGGGCCCAGAGCCGACGAACGTGATGCGGCCGGGCTTGCCTTTGCGCCCTCGCAGGCTCATCTGGCGAGTCATTTATCTCTCCCGCGTTCGTCCAACAGATCGCGTGCCCCCAGCTCGAACAACTCCGCCGCCACCGAAAGCCCAAGCTCTCGTGCCCGACCGGGTGCCCCGATACCTGACGCACGGATCACTTCGGATCCGTCCAGCGTCGCTACGCAGCCGCGCAGCGACAGCTCTTCAAAGATTCGGCCGTCCTCATCGATCGACTCGACCACCTCAGCGATCGCGCCTACCGGTGCAGAGCAACCCGCCTCCAGTTCGGCAAGCAAGGCTCGCTCTGCGGTGACCGACACCCGCGTGTCGGCATCGTCTAACTCTGCCAACAGTTCCGCGAGTGCAGTGTCACCAGCACGACACTCGACTGCCAATGCCCCCTGAGCCGGCGCCGGCAACATCTGTACCGGTTCCAGCGTCTCAGTGACAGCGTCGAGACGACCGATACGGGCTAATCCCGCCCGGGCCACGACGACGGCGTCGAGATCACCGCTGCTTACCCTGTTCAACCTGGTGTCTAGGTTGCCTCGTAGGGGGCGAATTTCCAAACCGAGACCCAGTGCTCTAAGCTGCGCCGCCCGCCGGGGCGACGATGTCCCGATCAAAGACCCGGCCGGCAACTCCCCGAGCACCAGTCCGTCCCGCGCTACCAGGGCATCACGGGCGTCTGCACGCACCGGGATGGCCGCAATCACGAACCGCGGGTCGCTGGCGGTGGGCAAATCTTTGTAGGAGTGCACGGCCATGTCGACTGCGCTGTCGGCCATCGCTTCGCGCAGTGCGGCGGTGAACACACCTACCCCGATATCGACGATCGGGGCCGCGGAACGATCCCCGGCGGTGGACACTATGACCAACTCAGCGGAACGACCACGGTCGACCAAGGCGTCTCGGATGAGACCAGCCTGGGTTGTCGCCAGCAGGCTGCCCCGGGTCCCTATTCGGATCACTGAGCGGCTTTCATGGAGCTGGGGGAGGCAACTCACCCGCGGCGACGGCGTCGACCGCCTGCTGGTCGAGTTCGAACAGCTCGCGCAGGGCCTCGGCGTAGCTGTCACCGCCAGGCGCACTGGCAAGCTGCTTCACGCGCACCGTCGGCGCGTGCAGCAGCTTGTCCACGACACGGCGCACGGTCTTGGCGACCTCGTCACGGTGGGTGCAGTCCAGACCGGGTAATCGGTTGTCCAGCCTCAGTAGCTCGGCCTCGACCACGTTAGCGGCCAACTGACGCAGCGCCGTGACGGTCGGTGTGACCTCGGCCATGCGCTGCCCGGCCAGATAGTGCGCCACTTCGGCGGCAACGATGGTGCGGGCTGCCTCGGCATCGGAGGCCGCCGCGCACGCGGACGGCTCCCGCTGGATACGGTCGATGTCGATCAGGTACACGCCAGGTAGCCCGGCGATCGCGGGGTCAACGTCACGCGGCATACCGAGGTCGCACATCACCAGCGGTCCCCCGCGGGCCGGAGCCGGCGCCGACTGCTCGCGCGCTGACAGTGCGCGGTGCACATCGGCCAGCGAGACCACTGGACGCACCGCGCCGGTACAGGAGACCACCACGTCGGCGTCGGCGAGAAGCGACGCGATGTCGTCCAGGGAATGCGCGGCAGAGGAAATCCCCAGTTCGCCGGCGTTATCGGCCAATCGGCGTGCACGCACCGACGACCGGTTCACCACGGCCACGCTCTCGACGCCCGCGCGCACCAGTTGCTTGGTCGCCAGAGCGCCCATCGAACCGGCGCCGATCACCACGGCGGTGCGGCCGGCCAGCGAGCCCAACTTTTTCTCGGCCATGTCGAGTGCGACGGACACCACCGAGGCACCCGCGGCGTCGATCCCGGTCTCGGAGTGCACGCGCTTACCTACCGACAGGGCACGTTGGGACAGCTCGTGCAGGGTGCGACCCACGGTGTGGTTGGCCTCCGCGGCGGCATAGGCCCGTCGGACCTGGCCGAGAACCTGTTGTTCACCCATGACCGCGGAGTCCAGTCCGCTGGCGACGGCGAACAAATGCTCCACGGCGGCTTCGGCATAGCGGACGTAGGCGTGCTTCGTCAGGTCATGCAGCGGCATCCCGCAGTGTTCGGAGAGCACCTGCCCGATCACCGAGAGCCCACCGTGGAAGGCATCGACGACGGCGTAGACCTCGACGCGGTTGCAGGTGGAGAGCACCATGGCCTCGGTGACCAGCGAGGATTCGAGCACCTGGTCCACGATCTTGACCTGATCGGACTCATCGGTGCTCAGTCGCTCGAGGACGGACACCGGCGCGCTGCGGTGCGAAACCCCGAAAAGCAATACGCTCATGGCTCCCTCACCACGTCATCCACGCTAGTCGTTGAACAGCCGGGCTACCAAATTTGCGCAACCCCTGTTGCGGAACTGTATTCCAGCCGTCCGCCCCTCGTGCCTTCCCCGCCGAAATACGGTCCGCAAACGGGATCGGGTGGGCTGCTCACCGGGCGAGGTCGGCCCGCAACCTGGTCTCATCGACCTCCCAGTAACTGTGCTCGGCGCCGTCCAACAACACCACAGGTAGCCGGTCGCCGAACTCGGCGCGCAGCGCGTTGTCCCCGGCGACCGCAGCTACATCGACATCGGTCACCGCCAGCACGAAGGCCAGTTCGGCCGACAACTCGGCCAGTCGCGTCTCCGCGGCCAGACACATTGGGCATCCCTGGCGGGTGAGCAACTGCACCTGTCGTTCCACCCCGCCAGTATCGCCGCCAGGTGACCTAAAGTTGTCACTGTGTCTGCTACCGGGGAGAGCGAGCTCAGCGGCGAGGGTCCGCAGCAACAACTCAGCGGTGAACCCAACGCTGGGATCACCGCTGACGGGCTGTTGGAGTTGGACGTGGACGTGGACGTAGACGTGGACACGGACGTGGAGTTGGATCCGGATGAAGCGCCCAGCCCGTTCCCGCCGCCGCCTGACCTGACCGCGGCGGCATTCTTCGACGTCGACAACACGCTGGTGCAGGGTTCCTCGCTGGTGCACTTCGCACGCGGCCTGGCCGCCCGCGAGTACTTCACCTACAAGGACCTGGCACGGTTCGCGCTCGCGCAGGCCAAATTCCAGCTCACCGGGCGGGAGAGCAGCGAAGATGTCGCCGCCGGCAGACGCAAGGCGCTCAGTTTCATCGAGGGCCGGCGCACTGCTGAGCTGGTGGAACTCGGCGAGGAGATCTATGACGAGATCATCGCCGACAAGATCTGGGCGGGCACCCGGGTACTGGCGCAGATGCACCTCGACGCGGGCCAGCAGGTGTGGCTGGTCACCGCGACTCCCTACGAACTGGCGGCGACTATCGCGCAGCGGCTGGGGCTGACGGGCGCGCTGGGGACCGTCGCTGAATCGGCCGACGGCGTGTTCACCGGACGACTGGTCGGCGAGATCCTGCACGGCAGCGGCAAGGCCCACGCGGTGCGGTCGCTGGCCATCCGTGAGGGTCTGAATCTGCGCCGCTGCACTGCGTACTCGGACAGCTTCAACGATGTGCCGATGCTGTCGCTGGTCGGCACCGCGGTGGCGATCAATCCGGACGCCGCCCTGCGCGATCTGGCCCGGCAGCGGGGTTGGGAGATCCGCGACTTCCGCACCGCGCGTAAAGCGGCGCGAGTCGGAGTTCCGTCGGCACTGGCGCTGGGCGCCGCCGGGGGTGCGCTGGCAGCGGTCGCCTCGCGCCGCGACAAACGGTAGCGAACGCACGGGCGGCGAATTTCGCGCTGATAGGATCGCGCCGCTACCCGAGAAACGGAAAGACCGGCCGCGCATGAGTATCGCTGAAAACATCATCGGAACCCACTACCGGTATCCGGACTATTTCGAGGTCGACCGCGAGAAGATCCGTGAGTTCGCCCGCGCCGTCAAGGATGACCATCCCGCGCACTTCTCCGAAGATGCAGCCAAGGAGTGCGGATACGACGCCCTGATGGCGTCGCTGACGTTCATCGCGGTGGCCGGCCGGCAGGTGCAACTGGAGATCTTCAACCAGTTCGACGTGCCCGTCAACATGGAACGCGTCCTGCACCGCGACCAGAAACTGGTCTTCCACCGACCCATCGTCGCCGGCGACAAACTGTGGTTCGACTCCTATCTGGATTCGGTCATCGAGTCACACGGCGCCATCCTCACGGAGGTTCGCGGCGAAGTCACCGACGACGACGGCAACCCGGTCCTCACCAGCATCGTGACCATCCTCGGTGAGGCCGAGCACGAAGGCGAGACCGAGGAGATCACCGCACAGATCGCCGCGGCGCGCGACGCAGCCATCGCGAAAATGATTGCTGGGCAGAGCGCCCAGGGAAGCTAGTCGGCCCCGCTATCCGAGGAACATATTGCGGCGATTCGCCAACAGCTGGTAGAGCGTCTGTTGGATGGTCTCGCGCACCTGGTCGGTCAACTCGAAGGTGATCATCGGGTCGTCGGCCGCCGACTCGTCGTAGTCGGCGGTATCGATGGGTTCGCCGAACTGGATGTACCACTTCGATGGCAACGGAATGACGCCCAACGGGCCGGCCAGCGGGAACAACGGCGTGATCGGGAAGTACGGCACGCCCAGAATGCGCGCCAACAATTTCACGTCGGCGACCATCGGGTAGATCTCCTCGGAACCGACGATGGAGCACGGCACAATCGGCGCCTTCGTCCGAAGCGCCGCCGACACGAATCCACCGCGGCCGAAACGCTGCAGCTTGTAGCGGTCCTTGAAGTGCTTGCCCAGCCCTTTGTAACCCTCGGGGAATACAGCCGTCAGCTCGCCGGCGGCCAGGAGTCGGTGTGCGTCGTCTGTGCACGCCATGGTGTGGCCCGCCTTGCGGGCGGCCTGTCCAACCATCGGCATATCGAACACCATGTCGGCGGCCAGCAGGCGCAGGTCCCGGTGAGTCGGATGGTGGTCCCGCACTGCGACCGACGTCATCAGCCCGTCGAATGGAAGGACACCGGCGTGGTTGGCCACCACCAGCGCCGCACCGGACTCCGGCAGGTTCTCAACGCCGCTGACCTCGACGCGGAACCATGAGTTGAACAACACTCTCAGCAAAGGTAAAAAGACGGCGTCGTTGAGGTGCGGATCGAAGCCGAACTCGTCGACGTCGTAGTCCCCCATCATCCGCTTACGCACGAACTCGGCGACCGCGGCGATACGTTTGGCGAGTTCGTTGGGGACCCCGTCCCTGGCGGGCCCCTCTGTGGTAAAGCCTCTGTGTTGGTCGATTTCGCGAACCACGGACGCGATCTGTTCGGCCGAAGCCTGGCTGCCCGGTTCAGTCAAAAGCGACGGATGTCGACGCGACCGATCAGCGCGCTGCGCAGTCGCGCGACGCGCAGCCGCGCCCCGTCCCGAATTCGAATGCAACGGAATCACATTCGCTCTTGGCTCGCCCGCCACTGGCATATCCTTTCGACACCCCATGTTTACGAGGTGAAGTCTAGCGCCCCCAGCGCTGTGCCGCCGCCACAGCACGCTCCCCAGCTGAACGTATCCAGCGCGGATCGACGATCGGTGTCAGTTGGCGCCCCCGCACGTAGTCCTCGAAAGCCTCCGCCGTCGTCCACTTCGTGGCGAAGCCAAGTTCGTTGCGCATCCGCGAGGTGTCCATGACGCGGCCGTAGCTCAGGTAGTCGAGTTGCTCGCGATCCAATTCTGTGTTGTGGGCGGCGCGCCACAGCGAATCCACAGCCACCAGGGCCGAACGCGGCGCCGGTAGCGCCAGACGTCCCGACCGGCGAATGGCCTGGCTCATCATGATGATGCCCGACGCCCCGACATTGAAAGTGCCCGCCCTTCCGGCCACCGTGGCGCGTTCGAGAGCGCCCAGAGCGTCCTGCTCGTGGAGTAGCTGCAGTCGCGGGTCGTGGCCGATGATCGTGGGCACCACCGGACCGGCGAGATAGCGGGACAGGGCCGTGTCCATGGCCGGACCGATCATGTTGGCCAGTCGCAGGATCGTGACCGCGATGTCGGGCCTGCGTCGACCAAGGCCGCGCGCGTAACCCTCGATGTCGATGCTGTCACGGGCAAAACCGTCACTTGGTGGCCTACGACGGCTACTGCTCTCGGCGAACAGCACCGGGTCACGAGAGTTGGAGCCGTACACCTCCGATGTCGACTTGAGGATCACGCGACGCACCGTCGGCGCCTTCTGGCAGGCCGCGAACAGCTGGATCGCGCCCATGACGTTCAGTTCCTTGAGCGCAGCACGACCGCCGGAACGGGGCGAGTATGACGCAGCGGCCGCGTGCACCACGGTGTCGACGTCTCCATTGCGGATGACTTTGGCGATGAACGGGTTGCGAATGTCGGCCCGGACGAACTCCGCACGGCCCATCCTGCGGAGCAGGTCCTTGCTCGGCGCGACCGCGTCAACCGCGATGACTTGATTGATCAGCGGATTCTGGGCCAGGCGTGCGATCAGATAGCCGCCCAGGAATCGGCATGCACCAGTGACCAGCACGACCTTGGGATAGTCCAGAGCGTCGCGGACCTCTGATCCGTCGGAGTTGCCCCCGGAACGACCCGCAGAATCCATCGGGACAGCCTAGCGATCGGCCCGAAAGGCCTACTTGCCCAGTTTTCTACGCTGCACCCGGGTGCGACGAAGCAGCTTACGGTGCTTCTTCTTCGACATGCGCTTACGCCGCTTCTTGATGACAGAACCCATGAACTCCGCTACCTAAAGTTGTTGGACGATCCTTCGGACACCGTTGGTGTCGATGTCAGTCTCGAGCGGTCACCTTACCTGGACGGGCTGGGTTAGCGAAAAACGGATGCGTCGAAGACAGCCACGAGGCGCTCCACAAAAAGCGAATTTCGGCACACCAAAGGTCGCACCGGTGATGAGCAACCAGCCGACTGCGAGCGCTTGCGCGCCCGGGATCAGCCAGCGTCGAAGTACGAGCTCTCAAGCATGTCGTGGACGGCCTTGGCATGCACACGGAACGAACGACCCACCCGGACTGCGGGCAGTTCCCCGTTGTGCACGAGCCGATACACGGTCATCTTGCTGACCCGCATCAGGCTTGCCACCTCAGCGACAGTGAGAAATTGAGATCGAGGCGGTTGAGCCTCGGCCTGCCCGGCGTCATGCGCCGCCCCTCCGCTGGCCGAATCCCGCGCCGACGGTCCGTTCATAGACGTCATCGCAACCCAATCCATCAGGCCCAGGCAGTTCCAGCGGCTTCCCCACCGCTGGCACCAACCTGCGCTTACCACTGGGAGAATAGCGTGGCAGGTGGGGTCACTGCGACGGGTGTGGGCCAATCCGTTCAAAATTGATTAACTACTCGGGTGTAATTCCGAACTGCTTACCGAGTTGTTCAGAACGCAGCTTCGCGGCGTTCACCGCATTGGCGACCGCTGTCCGCACACCGCTTCGTTCAAGTTCGCGCAGACCAGCGGCGGTCGTGCCGCCCGGCGAGGTAACGGTGGCGCGCAGCTGGGCGGGCGAGGTATCCACCGTCACACCCATCGCCGAATCCCCGTTCGGTGTGGCGTCGTCGAGGCGCTCGAGGAGCATCGCAGCCGCACCCGCCATCGTTTGCACCGCCAACTCGGTGGCCACAGACCGCGTCAGGCCCTGATCCACACCGGCATCGACGAGTGCCTCGACCATCAGGAAGAAATACGCCGGCCCCGAACCGGACACTGCAGTAACGGCGTCGAGGTGGGGCTCGTCCACGGTGAGGACTCCGCCAACCGCGTCGAACAGCGCCGAGACCTCCTTAAGGTGTTCGGTGGTGGCGAAACGGCCCGGCGCAACCGCGCTGACACCCCCGCCCACCAGCATCGGCGCGTTGGGCATGACCCGCACAACCGGCGAACCGGCGGGCAGCTTGTTCTCGTAGTAGCCAGTGGTGACCCCCGCGGCGACTGTGACGAAAACCTGCTCGGCCGCGTCACTTTCCGCCTTGGCAGCGGTCTCGGCGATGTCGCCGATGACAGTCTCCACATCGGCTGGCTTGACCGCGACGACAACGTAGGTGGCGGAGTCAACCGCGTCCGAGACCGTCGTCACCAACACCGAGTACTCGCTTGAGAGGTATTTCGCGCGCGCGGGATCCCGCTCGGCCACCACCAGGTCCTTGACCTGTTTTCCGGCGCGAAGCAGCCCCGCTAACAGCGCCTCGCCGATACTTCCGCCGCCGATGATCGCGATTCTGGCCATGCCGGCAAGCATCGCACGACATTCGGCTCAGGCAGTGGGCGGCGGCACCATCGCCAGTTGGCGGCTCTGCACGATGATGCGCCCTTCGCAATCGACCACGATGTGGTCCTCGTCGAACCAGTCCTGACCGATCTGGGTCGTGGTGCACATCACCCGCAGCCATCCGTCCGCCGGTCGCGCGCGCAGGTAGGCCGTCAGCTGAACCGTCGGGGCCCAACCGAACCTGTTGACGCCCCATGTCACCGGAGCCGACACGTCGGCGCACATGAGTGCAAACAGCAGGTCCGGGGCGACGTCCATGGGGCGCACCCAGTACTCGATGACGGGAGCCCCGCCTTCCGACCGTGGCGTGAACGTCGTCAACGACGGTCTGATGTCGCAGCCGTGCGCCAAGTGGACGATGTCGGCCATCTGATGCCCCGGCCCGATCGGTTCAAGGTCGGGCGGAGGGTCCGGCGTCATGAGTGACACCACCGGGTTGACCGACAGCAACGGCGGTACGTGGTGCTCCGGAGTACCCATCGTGATCGAGGCGCGCAGCGCGGTCCGCTCGCCTTGGTTGAGCGCGACATCGATGAGGCTGACCCGCCGCCCACGCTTACGCACCGTGGTGACCACCTGCATCCGGCCCGGATCCGGCGCCCACAGGAAGCTCCCCGACACCGCGATCGGTTCGGGGCTATCGGGGCTGGTGGGGCTATCAGGGCTGACGAACTCAGGGCTGGCGAACTCGGCGCGGGCCGCGTTGGCGCACAGCGCCAGCATCGCGCCGCCGTGGACCTTCGGCCCGATCGTCCAGTGTTCGTTGAGCACACCCTCGTACACACCTTCGCCCGCTGAGGTCAGCGCCATCGCGTCGGTGAACAGGGTGGAACTCGTCATGTGACGTCCTCGGATATCAACGCAACAGGTGGGTCCTGGCAAACTGCAGCGACTCGGAAAGCAGCGCCTCCCGCTCGGCGCCGTTGCGCGCGCCGGAGGTCGTCACCTCGAGGATGACATGACCGGCGAAGTCCCCGGCGGCCAGCATCTCGCAGATCTCCACTGCCGGCTGGGTACCGCGGCCCGGCACCAGGTGCTCATCGGCTGACGCCCCACTGCCGTCGCACAGGTGCAGATGCACCAGCCCAGCAGCCATCCGGCGGGCCATATCCAGGGCGTCCGTGCCAGCCGTCGCGGAGTGTGACAGATCCAGCGTGTAGTGAGCGTGGTCGCCGTCTAGTGGGTCATAGGACGGCGCGAACGCCGAGATCCCGGGGCCCGCGGTGCCGCCCCGCTTGCGCATCCGCTCGATCGACGTCTGCCCCGCCCCGAAGAACCTATCCGCACGGAACGGGAACATGTTCTCCACCGCGACCATCACGTCGCCGGCCGCTTCGAGCTCGGCCACCTGATCGGCGAAACCGTCGGCGTAGCGCCGCTGCCAGCGAAAAGGCGGATGGACAACCACGGTCTGCGCCCCGAGCTGCTCTGCGGCGCGGACGCTGCGCTCCAGCTTCGGGATCGGGTTGGCGCCCCACACCCGCTGAGAGATCAGCAGGCAGGGCGCGTGCACCGACAGCACGGGCATCCGGTACCGCTTCGACAGCTGCTCGATGGCGTCGATGTCTTGGCTGACCGATTCCGCCCACACCATCAACTCGACGCCGTCGTAGCCCAAACGGGCGGCGTACTCGAATGCAGCCTCGGTCCTCAGCGGGTAAACCGAGGCCGTCGAAAGACCTACCTTGATGGCGGGGCGCACGGTGCTCTTTTCGGCATCTTCTGACTCAGGGCGGGGCCGTCAGCCCGATTGCAGCAGTGCCAACGGGCCGAGTGTGACCAGCGCGCCGACTGCCACCGCGATCAGGGTGCTACCGATGTCCTCGGTCTTACGCACCACCCGCACAGCGACCACCAGGCCCAGGATCACCAGCACCGACAACACGAGCGCGACGATATTGTTCCACTTCCACAGCTGGTCGAACGCGACGAACAGCCCCGCGCCGAACATGACCGCGATGACGCTCTGCCCGACGATCCACAATCCGTGCACGAATGACGACATCCGACGCGGTTCGCCGTACTCCGCCAGTTCCTCGTCGGCGAGATCATCTGTTTCTCCCAGGTCGACTTCACCCAGGTCGATCTCTCCGGGTACCGGAGAAGTCTCGCGCCGGGCGAGATCGTCGGCGACGGTCTGACCGCCGAAGAGCGGCTCCTGCGTGGAGCGCAGGTAGGAGGGCAACTCATCGCTGTCCTCAGCATCGGGTGCGACCTGGTCGTCGAGACTCTCGATGTCGAGATCCACGATGTCGATCGCCGCCACGGCCGGTGAGTCGACCAGATCAATCTCGTCGCCCCCCGACGGATCTGGACTCATCTTTTCGGCATCGGCGGTCACCGGCTCGTCGGAACCCTGGGGCTCCTGAGGCTCCAGAGGTTCCTGAGATTTTTTAGCCTTCTTTCTCGACTTACGGCCAAAGCCGAACCGCCGCGGCGGCGGCGGCGGCACAGAATCGGCCGGGTCGGCATCATCGCCGCGATGCTCGAGATGTGCCGCATACTCGGCGACCGCGTCGGCATAGTCGTCATCGACATCATCGCCGGCGTCGTCACCGCTGTCGGGTGCCTCCGCAACCGCCTCCTCGCTTTCGGCCTCAGGGACCTCGGCGGTTTTCTGCTCGGAGCCCTCGGGGACCTCGGCACCGTCCGGCTCAGGGACCTCGGCGCTGTCCGACTCAGGGACCTCGGCGGTGTCCGGCTCAGGGACCTCGGCGCTGTCCGGCTCGGGGACCTCGGCGGGGTCCGGCT
>Ga0210003_1003356_pt1 | contig 13048 bp, 11 predicted proteins | sample LantaG_FD_182804 | JGI IMG/M metagenome (GOLD analysis project Ga0210003, IMG submission 182804) | Deep subsurface microbial communities from Baltic Sea to uncover new lineages of life (NeLLi) - Landsort_02402 metaG (SPAdes) (version 2) | ecosystem: Environmental > Aquatic > Marine > Oceanic >... | reverse complement strand
GATAAAAGATATGGCACAAATTATTGGTTGGACTGGTTTAACCAATACTGAAAAGGATTTGTGTATTAAATATTATAGTTATCCAACACCTACAGATGCAGTTATTTACTTAATGACAACCAAAGGCTGGTCACAAGCACAGGCACAGGGATTTGTGTTACAGTCTTGGCATAAACATCATCTCAGAAATATTGTGGCATATACCCAAAGATGGAATTATGCTAAATTCACGGTGCTCTCATATATTAATAGAGATGACGGTGAAGACCTATTTAATACTGTTAAACCACTTATTGATTTATATATTGATGTGGGTATCTTGGGTTGGGAGTTCAATGATAATCAAGATGGAATTATTGATTACGTGTATTCATCACACGGATTCACTGGTCAGGGTCTTGAGGAAAACGGCTATACATTACTACAAGGTGATTGGGATGATTTTAAATTAGCATTGGATAAAGTTCTGGTGTGTGGTATTTATGATATATATACAGATTTATAATGGCAAAACAAGAGACAAATTTTTTAGAAATATTATTCCGTAGTATACTAATTGGTATGACGGTTTATGATGATAGTGGTAATGCATTGGTTATTGATGAATTAAACTATGACCCATTGGTTGGTTGTTTGTATATTACATCTGATGGTGATTCATATAAAATGAGACTCGATAAGAATTATGATTTTCAGGTTGATAAGAAATTCAGCAAAATCGTACCGAATAAACAAAAGATAAGCGGTAAAAGAAAAAGATAATTGTATTTATAAAAAACAGAAAAATGAATGAGATTTTTGAGGTTATATTTGGAGCATATACTTGGGTTCAGTTATTTGGATTTGCATGGTTTTTAGGTATTGGTTATTTAATTTATGGAATAACCGAAGCCAGTAACCGTGATAGGTTGAGTACCAACACCCCAAAGAAATGGAAGTGGAGATTTTGGTTTAAAGACAATTGGCGCAGATATTTGACAACCATTTTGTCAACATATATTTTCTTTAGATTCTACGTGGAATTCGTAGGACACGAGTTCACGTATTTCGAGGCACTTATGATGGGACTTATTGGTGATGGCATCGGTGCTACTGCCAAGAAAAAGATTAAAAGAGTTCAAGCCAACAGAGAAAAACTAATGAAAGCCGAAAGAATAATTGCAGGTGATTATGCCGATGAAGATATAGGATAATGGATTATAGCACATTTAATATGAATAACTTCTTTATTAAGAAGGACAGTACATTACCAGTATTGAAACTGCCCCTAACTCAACATACGAGAGAGCAGTATGATATTACTGATGATATGCTTGAGAACGTTGCTGTGACATTCTCTATGATGGAAGCCGATACTGGCATATATCGTATTGCCAACGTTGCCGGAAATCTCGTTGTTAATAACAACAGACCAGAATATCCTGATGAGGTTCAATACACGTTAACATATCAATTTAAGTTATCACAAACAGCTAAAGCCGGAAGATATCTTGGTGAGTTTAAACTTGATTTTCTTGGTGAGAATTGTGGTAAAATCACGCTACCAACCCAGAAACTAATAAACATCCAAATCAGTGATAGCATAACAAAAACAACAGTAATTTAAATAAAATAGAATGAGTAATCAAAACCCACAAGATATAACTAGCGAACCTATGTGGCACGTTACTCCAACGTTTACCACATATTTTCCAATATCTGGTAATAATTCACAAGACATTACTACTGCCGAGACATTCTGGGTGCTTGGGGTTGATGGTACATATTTCAATAATGTTAGATATAATGGTCAGGATATTACGGAATTAACCACGTGGTATGTGGCTCCTATCAACACCACTTACATTCCCATTCCAACCAATAATTCTCAGGACATAAGTAATAACGAAGCAGTCTTTGTTGCGAATACCGACAGTACTTACTTCCCAATAGAATCCAATAATCACCAAGACATTACCGATGAGTTAGCCATTTACGAGATTCCAACTATCTAATTTCATTGCAATTCCAATTTTTTTCACTATATTTGCGGGATATTGAATTATTATGCTAAACCCAATTTTTGTAGTTAATTGTGAGAGGATAGCCAAAAGACAATGGTATTACCTTAGATATCCAATTAACGACCAATTAAATGAACGTATTAAAAACCTTCCAGAAGAGACCCGTAAGTGGAACGCTGGAATGTTATGTTGGGAGCTTAAAACCGAATCTTTATTTGCGTTAATTAAGAGATATCGGAATTCAAAGAAGATTCATTTTGATTTTGGGTCAGAGGTGAGTCGCCAGATTTTCATCGACCAAGTCGAAAAATTAAAAATTAAGGAAGTAGAGAAGCGTAAGTTTGTTGCTGAACTCAATATTAAGAAAGAACACTGGGTTAAATATAAGGAAGAACTTGAGACCACGTATGAGGAACATAGTGAGAAAGTGCATGCACTACTGAAGCCCGGAATAAAACTATATCCACATCAAATCGTTGCCTCAATGTTTATGAATGCCACTCGTAACACCCTGATTAGCCACGAGATGGGCTTGGGGAAAACTCTTAGTGCCATTCTTTATGTGGAAATGAATGGGTTCGAAAGGGTCATTGTAATTACACCAAACTCATTAAAATTTAATTTCTATGGTGAGGTCAAGAAGTTCACAGATAGTAGTGCACATATTGTGAATTGGAAGAATAACACCTGTGGGATTGAAGAAGCGAAATACATTATTGTAAATTATGATTTTTTCAACCCCAAAAATACCAAAGAAAAGAAGTTTACCACGAAGTGGAAGAAACTTGGAGTTAAAGTTATTGATGCTGTTATATGTGACGAATCTCAAAAATTAAAAAACACCAAAGCCAATACCTATAAGAACTTTAAGAGCACATTTAATAGTAAAATTTTTAGAAATGAAAAGGTATCAAAAATCTTTTTATCTGGAACACCTGCTCCGAACCGGGCACATGAACTATACACGGTTTTGAATCAGATTTCAAAGGTGGATTTCCCCACAAAAAAATATTTTGAGCAATATTATTGTGGTATGAGCCGTAATGAAGACGGGTGGGGATATGATGTAGATACAATGGACCAGAAGTTTGAGGAACTCTATCACAAAATTGCACCATATACGCACCGTAAGAGGAAATTTGAGGTTCTAACGGACTTACCGGATAAAACCTACCAACGCATCTTATTGGAAATGACTGAACAGGAGCAACGAATTTATGATGAAATTGAAGCCGGAATTGCCAATGAGTTCGTGGAGCACCCCAACAGGAATCCACTAACAATCATGATTCGTTTGAGACAATTTCTGGCACTCGCAAAGGTTCAACACATAATTGATTTAGTTGAGAGTATTTTAGAGACCGGGGAGAAAGTAGTGGTTGTGGATTATTTTAAGGATAGTTTATATAAAATAAATGAAAAACTTGGTGATACCATAACCGCTCTCCACACTGGAGACCAGAAGGATGTGGAACTTCGTGCTGAAATAGTGAAACGGTTCCAAGACAAGAATAACCCCTTAAAGGTATTTCTTGGCAGCATCCAAACCTGTAACTATGGACTTACCCTTACTGCTGCCAGTAAGCTCTTTATTACGACTTTGCCCTACTCAGTGGGTGAGTATGACCAAGTAAGTGACCGACTCCATAGAATCGGACAAAAGGCTGCTGTAAACATCTATGTTCTGATATTCCCCGATACTATTGATGATTACGTGTTTTCAAAAATCGAAGATAAACGCAAAGAAATTGTTAAAGTAATTGATAACGAAGAATATAAATCCGATGTAAGTGAATCCGTATTGAGCGACTTGGTTCAATGGATTAAAGATAAACACAATAAAAACGAAGAAAATGACTGAATCCACGGTAAAGAAGCAAATGAATAAACACGAGGTGTTGGGTGAAATTAAAGGGTTTCTTGAAGGATATAATAGTGAAATCAAGTACCTAGTTAATGTCGAAACCGATTCCAGAACAGATATCGCTGAATGTATTATTCATGAACCCGGTCAGAAACCTAGAATTGAGAAGATAAGGTATCAGCCTTTCGTTCACATGAAGGATTTGAAGAAGCATGGGATTGAACTCTATCCCGGCAAAGACGAAGAATATATTAAGAGTAAGCAAATCAAGTACGGAATTACTATCACCAAATTAAAAACAGGGAATCAGCAAAGACTGGTGGATGGTTATTGTTATAAGGTAACGAGTCATAGGTCTAGCAATGACATCAATCAGTATTTTAAGGATGGTGGATTTGACCGTTTCGAAAAACTTTATGATGAAAATGGTCGGATTGTACGAGATGATAAAGATAAAATCGTATATAAAAATCGTGATTTCTTCCATAGTGTTCACACCAATGAACAATTCTTTATAAGCACACAATCAAGACTTTACAAGGGCTATGAACAATATAAGGAAGTTCACCGTGTAACGGCTGACATCGAGACCGAGGGTTTGAGATATCAGATTCATAGAATGTTTGCTATTGGTGTTAGGGACAATAGGGGGTTTGAAACCATATTAGAGGTTGATAAGCGTGATGATGATGAATCTGAAATTAAATTAATTCAGGACTTCTTTAATCTAATTCACTATCTCAGTCCGGCAGTCCTTTTAGGACACAACTGGGAAGACTTTGATATGGAGTTCATTCTGGGTAGAGCCAAAATACTTGGTATGGATTTGACTCAGCTTCCCACTGGTTTGAAAGACGGAGTTCATATTTCAAGAAAAGGTGGGACGAGTGTGAAATATGGAAACAACAGTGACAAATATACTGCTACCAAAATGTGGGGGATTTCGATTATTGATAGCCTTCATGCAGCAAAACGGACTCAAGCAGTTAATACCGATATTAAGAAGACCAACCTGAAGTATATTGCGAAATTCGAACATTTTGCCAAAGAAAATAGAACTTATATTAAAGGTGAAGACAACGATATTGGTAGATTTTATAACGAGAATAAGGTTTTTCTTTGTAACGAAAAGAACGAATATATTGAAATTCCAGATGAATTTCAGGATGTGGGTGAGAAATTAATTAAACTTCAAGCCAATAAGCACAAACTAACTGAGGACCAACATAAGGAACTTAAGAAAAAATATCTTGACGAAACAAAAACCTTTATCCCTTGGTTCAAAGCCAATTGTATCGAGAAAAATCTAATAATATTTATTAGGGGTAGGAAACTTGTGAAGCAATATCTCCTTGATGACCTTTATGAAACTTCTCAGGTTGATGAACTTTACAACCAGTCATCATTTATGGTTGCTAAAATCGTACCAACTACCTACCAGAGAATCTGTACTATGGGTACGGCAGCAGTGTGGAATTTACTTCTAACGGCTTGGAGTTATGAAAACGACTTGGCTATACCTATTCCCGATAAGTATTTGGGATTTAGTGGTGGTCTGGCACGAACATTCAAGAAGGGTTATACCGAGAAAATAATCAAAATTGACTACGCCTCTCTTTATCCAATGATTCAGCTAACGGATAAGGTATTTCCTATGTTCGATATCACAGGTGTTATGGAAAAAATGTTGTTGTATATGACGACTACCCGTAATATCTATAAGAAAATGGGTGTTGGTGATAAACTTGATAAGGAAGAAGTCGAACTTCTTGAACAACTTGACCCTGAAGTACATCAGAAGTATATAAGTGATACCCTGTCATCGGAAGATACTGCGATGTTTAAGATTAAGCAACTACCTATCAAGATTCTAAACAACAGTTTATATGGTGCATTGGGTTCGCACATAAGTTTCAATTGGTCAGATAATATCTGTGCTGGTAGAATCACCTGTATTGCACGTCTTCAACTAAGACATGCGATTTACTGGTTCTCGAAATTTGGTTGTGTGGCTCTGCTTGCCGTAACCGATGGTATAAACTTCCAAATACCGGATATGACAAAAATTATTGTTAGGGATGAGGGAACAACTGAGGGAGCAACTGAGGGAGCAATTGATGATATGTGGCAGTATAATGGTAAAACAGGAATATCGGCACTTATTGAATTATTCAATGATACCGAGATGCCAAAGCCCTATATGAGTGTTGATGATGATGGTAAGAGTGAGTCTTGCCTAAATCTTGCCAGAATTAATTACGCCACACTTTCACTGGTTAAGGATAAAAAGACTGGCGGGATGAAAGAGAAAATTAAGTTAACCGGAAACACAATCAAGTCCAAAGCCATGCCGGAATATATCGAAGAATTTATCGATAAGGGTCTGGACCTTTTACTTCATGGTAAGGGAAAAGAGTTTGTGGATTATTACTATGACTATGCAGAGAACATCCGTTATATGCAGATTCCCCTTAAGAAGATTGCGAGTAAAAGTAGGGTTAAGTTGAAAATAAATGCTTATAAAAAGAGGGGAACCGATAAGAACGGTAGACCTAAAGCAATGCAAGCTCACATGGAACTCTTAATTAAAAGACGTGAAGAGCAAGCCGTAGAACTCTTTGAATTACATAAGGATAAGGTTGAGTATGATAAAGAGAAAGAAGATATGCTCAGTCCTGATGAGAAAATGAAGTTGATTGTTAATTATATGCCACAGGAACCCGAATTGGATGATGTTGTGTATTATGTCAATACTGGTTATGCGAAGTCACATGGGGAATCCAAAGAAATTAAGGATAAGGAAACTGGGGAAATGAGAATGGCATCAGCACTTATTAGCAACGAAGACCTACAAGAGAATCCTGAAATGACTGGTACATATAACTATGAGAAGTATCTAGCAGCATTCAATAGTAAGGTCAAGTCAATACTTGTTGGTTTCGACCCCGCTATTGCTAAGAAAATGTTGGTTTCGACAATTAAGAAAGGCGATAAGAAGGGGGATTTGAAAAAGGAAATGTTTACCTCAGACCAATTGGTTTTGAAAAGTTTCGACCTTGATGATTTTGATGAAGCCATGCAATTGGAAGATGCGGAAATCGACTATTGGAATAAAACCGGATATGACCCAAGATTGGTTTGGGATGGTTTCAGTCCACGTGAAGATTATCCAATATATTATGAGATTTATGAAGGTGCTTTAAATCATCTCAATGTTAAAATGGCTGAATTAGGTAAACCTCCAATAAAATCGATTAATGATGATTATGGAGCAGGGGATTTGGTTTTAATTAAAAATGGTAGTCAATATGATGTTGGAGCATATAATGGTGTGTTTCTTCAGATTATTAGAGAAAATGTTGAGGTTCCTAAAAGTGAGGTCGAACTAGAACTTGATAGAATTGAGAAAGAAAAGCAGGATTCTATTGATGCCCTTAAAGCCAGTGAATTGGCTGAGAAAGAAAAAAGTGATAGAATCATATATCTTGAAGCACAGGAAAAGAAAAGAGCTAAATATTTCGAAGAATTTAAAAGAGTTTTCAAACTCAATCCAGAATTCACTCCAGAGGTGTTATTTAGCGAGGTAGAAGAAGCACAAGGTGCTTTCGACACATTTGTGGAGAGCATGGAGAACGCTACCGAGGATGCCGTGGCTGAATTATATGGTTTGAATGAAGATGGTGATGGTCCATATTAAGAATAACAAGTATTTATATGAAAACATGCCATCATGGAAATAAAAAAGAAAGAACTTGATGAAATCATTAGTGGAAATGGTGAATTAATCGGTACTGACGACATCCCCACACACGGTGCTGATTTAGAAAGTGCTGCAAACAATACCAGTGACTATAATCAGAAAATAGGAACACAACCATTCAGATATGATATGTTGGGTCGTTTCGGCTTTACATTAATGCCATTTATGGAAGGTGATGATAAAGGTGAGGGTCAAGCCGAATTGGAGAATGAATTGGTGGATTTAATGAATGAGAGATTTATTGACCTTCTCACTTATTATTACAGAAACCCCAATGCTGTAAAATTAGACTATCGAAAATATAGTAGAGACAAGGAAGTTAGTCAGGAAGAAATGAAGCACAGTGTTGAATGGGCAGATAAGGTATTAAAGGTCGTAGAAAAACATTTCGAAAAATCACTAAAGAATCTTGATGAGCAATTTCAAGAGAATATTGCTGAAGGTAAGGTTGTTGAAGACCGTATGGTTAAGAAAGTTGAAGATGAAATTGCAAGCAAGTCTGATGACCGAGAAGTTACCGAAAAGAAACTTAAGAAAATTGCTGGTTTAATCAATAAGCTCGAACTCCAAGATAAAAATAAGCTCATTAATTTGCTAGAAAAGGATGGCTAATCAGGAATTATACGATAAACGCTATCCAATACCCGATAACATCATTAACAACGTTAGGGGTATGTTGGTATCATATCCTACCCAAGAGGGCAAGAATCGGGCTAAAAACATCGTTAATAACCGTTATTTGACTTATCAAGCCATGAAGAAGCTCAAGCATGAGATGAAGAGCATGGATAAACAAGGAGTCCAATACCAACTTGCTGGTGGTAATGATATGGAAGTTTTTATTGACAATACCTTAAATCAGGACCGAGCGGGAGTTGAAAGGTCAAAAGAAGCCAGACGTGATGTGGCTCCAGCACCAACTGCTGATTTAAGAACGTATCAGACCCCCAGACTTAATGAAGAGAAAAAGGAATTAGATAAAAATGCAGTTGCGGTTATTGTGAATAACGACAATAAAATTTTGTTGTTAAAGCGTTCAGATTACCCGAAGCAATGGATGCCAGATAAATGGGCACTTGTTGGTGGTAGTATTGAAAAGGGTGAGAGTGCTGAAGAGGCATGTAAGAGAGAAATTAAAGAAGAAACTGGTTTAGAAATTAAAGATTTTATTGAGTCATTTACTATTCAGAGACACGAGAATAGCGAAGAAACAGTTTTTGCTTGTAGGTACGATGGAGACCCTACCGATATTGACCTCGATATGAAAGAAAATGTCAAGTATGGTTGGTATGATGTCAGCGAGATGGAATATCTTGACACTGTCCCACATCTAATTGAATACATCACTCTCGTGTTTAAAAAATACGATTAAGTATTTATAAGAAATAATAGAAAAGATTAACACATACAAAATGGCAACAGATAATTATGACATAGACACACCTAGCAAACTTTCAGAAAGCAGTGCTGATTTCAGAACATGTTCAGTAGCTAAAAATAGTTGTGGGTATACGCCCGGACATGAGTATTGTCCAGCAACTTCAGAAACAATTTCTGATGGTGATAACAAGGGTAGAGACCCTGAAGACGGTAATCAGAGCAATCCAAATATTGGGACAGCAATTGATATTGCTACGAGGGAAAAAATGATGGCAAAAAATGCCGACCTTTATTCTCCCGGTAATGAATATTGTGCGGGTCATGCCGACACGATTTCTGATGGGGATGATAAAGGCAGAGACCCTGAAGATGGTAGTCAAAGCAATTTAAATATCGGAACCACTATTGATATCGCAATGAGAGAGTGTCTTTTGGCAAAAAACGCTTGCTTATATAGTCGTGGTAATGAATATTGTGCGGGTCATGCCGACACAATTGCTGATGGTGATGAAAGAGGTAGAGAACCAGAAGATGGCGATTTTAATGCTGCCGGAACCAAGACGGATTTCCAAGAAAGAGCAGATTTATTGAAAAAAAATTCATATAATACTGGCAACCAATATTGTGCTGGTAGTTGTAACGTATAATGAGTAGTGAGACTAAAATATTATTTGAAAACATTAAAACCTTTCGTCATCTCTTAACTGAAGGCGTGGGTGAAAGTGCTATTGCTGATGCTATTAATAATCATGAATGGCTTTATATTTACTATGATGCTAAGAATGAGGAAGGTAAAAACGCCACTGGTTCCAGAACAATAAGACCGTATGTGTTAGGAACAAAGGGACCGAAAACCATGTTAAGGGCTTGGCAAGATAATCCCAGAAATAGTTGGCATTTCGATAATAAACCAACCCGTGATGATAGTCTTAAACATGATTACTGGAGTGACCATGAGGGGTCTAAACCGGGTTGGAGACTTTTTGATGTCGATAAAATTACCAGAGTGTACCCAATCGGAAAAAAATTTAATGACAGCAGAGGTGGACCGATGATTCCTCCGGGGTATCATGAAGGTGGTGATGATGATATGGATACAATTCTCGCATATGTTTCAACCAAGGATGAACCCGATTTCGATTATAAATATGATAAGGACAGGGAAATTGATGTGATTAAAAAAACTGACCGAGATGCCGAAAGATGGGAAAGTATTAGACGTGGTAATAAAAACAGTAAACAAATTACTGCTGATGATGTTGTTAAGTTACGTGATGTTGCAAGTCGTATCCACAAAACCGCACATGGTAAATATCTAGTGGTAATTGACGACAAGGGCAATTTCCAATTGATGTTGGCAAAGGACAAGGATAAACAAAATATCCCAGACCAAGCCATCGTTGGAAGTCTCCCATATCTATATGATACCCTTGTCAACCCGAATAAACAACAAGATAGTAGGTTTTTTGACTCACAACTAAGTCAGACCCAAAGTTCACTTAATCAGGGACAAAGCGGTGTGAATGAAACTGAAAAACCAACAATTCCACATAAAAAAATGACTTTTTTCAAATAGTGGAGTATTTATAAAAAACTATAAAAATTTATAGAAAATGGCTGAGAAGAAAATAGATTTAAATAAGATTAGAGATGAGATTGCTCTTGAGAAGAAGAGTAAATATGCCGTTCCTTCACAATTAGGCGAAAGTGCTGGTGTGGGTGTGGCTCCCCGTGATACGTTTTTACATGGATTACAACAGTCTCTTCTCACAGGACAGGAAACAGCATCATCGAATTTAATTAAGGTTGTTGAAAACGCCACAGTTCAAAAACATGGTGGCATTCCAACACATAAAGTCAATCAGGTTGCACCACCACAACAACCCCGTAAAGCGGTTGATATGTCACCGGAACGTGATGAACAACTCTTTGCTGACCTTGAGAAAAAAAGAAAGCAGACCCTAGCAGAAAGTATTGCTGGTTTCCAAGGAAAGAATACCGCTACACCACAGGCTCCAACAGTTAATTATAACGGACAGCAAATGTTAACATCGGTTCCACAAGGAGCGGGAGTCCCACAATTACAAGGAAGTGGACAAATAAATGAGGGTGCATTGGTTGAAACCGTACAACAACTTGTTAATTCTCATCTCAGTAATAATTTGGGTTCTGTTTTTGAAGAAGCAATTAAGAATACCATAATTGAAATGTATGCTGTTGAACGAATCCAAACAGTCTTAAACGAAAATCGAGGCTTGATTTCGGAGGTCGTTAGGGACGTGATTAAAGAAATCAGAGACAAAAGTAAGAAAGCGCAATAACTGCGCTTTTTTCTTTTAATCCTTTTACCCCGCATTCCGTATTTATATTAAATTGTTATTGTTATGACATACGCTGAATTCAAAGAGGGGTTTCTTCCTGAATTTATGAATATAAAATCGTTTGCTGGTAGAATCAGGTATGCCAACGAACGTCTTCCAAGAATCGGTGCTGGTAGCAGTCGAATTGTCTATGATATTGATGGTGAGAAAGTCTTAAAACTAGCTAAAAACGCCAAAGGCGTGGCTCAGAATGGAGTGGAGTCGGGAATGATGAATGATTATTATATAAAAGATTTAATCACACAAATTTTTGATGCTGCTGAAGACGATACTTGGTTAATCGCTGAAAAAGCCAAAAAGGTTTCACAAAAACGAATAGAACAACTTGAAAACATTCCCGATTTCGCCAGAATGGGTGAATTTCTGGTTGATTTTAAAGAAAGAAATAGTGGTAGACGAAATCATCAGAAAGATGAATTTAGTCAAGAAGAAAAAGAATTTTTTTGGGATGGTAATGAGTTTAGTTGTTCGTTATTGGATTTCATTGCAAACTACGACCAACCTGCTGGTGACTTAACACGCCCAAGTTCTTATGGTGAGGTTATACGTGATGGTCAACCTTCAATTATTTTAACCGATTACGGACTTAATGATGAGGTTTATAATACGCATTACAATCCTGAGAGAAAAGAACGTTACCGAATGCATGAACTTTTTAATTATGCTGATGGAAATGATGATATTTTAAGTGATGCTGGTGGTGGTGCAGGTGGTAATGAAATCAGAACTGGTATGTGGGCACAAATGCCTTATAATGTTGACGATGGTCCGGGGGTAATTAATGAAGAATTTATTGAGTTTGTTAAGAACCGCAGGGAATATCCTGATAAACCAGTAAAGACTTTACCACAACTTTGTGACCATTTTCATGAGTGTGTAAACAATATTAATGAAATCATGAGGGTTGTCGATGACAAACAACGCTTCTATTCTAATTTACTCGAACTTCAAGACTATCTTACCAAACAAGGTTACTATGACCGTGACCCATTAATGCGTGAAGCCTACCACATTAACGAGAACACCCCTGATGTTGAACCAGATACATTAACTGATGAGACTTATGCGGATGAACTTGCGGATGAAATTGCGGGTAAGTTAGGTCTTTCCAAACCAAAAAATATTGGTGGGGGTGATAATGGTTTTGCCTATGAAATCGATGGGAATGTCGTGATGAAACTTACAACAGATATTAGTGAAGCCGATTCAGCATCAAAATTAATGAGAGGTCAACCCAAATATCTTGCGCAAGCACATCACATCTATAAGATTTTTGATTCAGATACCAATCAAGCATTTTTTGCAATAATGCAAGAAAATGTTAGAGATAAACCAGTTGAGCAGTTCAAAAAAATCGAAACCGATATAGGGAAAGTCATGCCAGCAGGTATGGATTGGAGCGATATCGTGCTGTCAATGAGAAAACCAGCTAGTTTTAATTACGACCAGTTGGCGGGGGTTGCACAAAGAGTTCTAACTGATAACCCTGAAGCCGGAGTAAGTCGAGGCGAAAGAGATGCAGCATATAAATTTATTATTGGTATGATAAATATCCGCAGAGAATTATTGGAATATGACATTAAATCAGTTGATTATGTTAATATGTCAAACCTCGGATATAGTGATGGTGTGTTGAAATATTTTGACATCGGTGGGTATT
>Ga0210003_1003352_pt1 | contig 13049 bp, 12 predicted proteins | sample LantaG_FD_182804 | JGI IMG/M metagenome (GOLD analysis project Ga0210003, IMG submission 182804) | Deep subsurface microbial communities from Baltic Sea to uncover new lineages of life (NeLLi) - Landsort_02402 metaG (SPAdes) (version 2) | ecosystem: Environmental > Aquatic > Marine > Oceanic >... | reverse complement strand
TTAAAAATAGAATTATCAATGGACAAAAAGGTAATAAATTTCTTATAGTAAAGGGAAAGGAAACAGAAAGCGGGAATTCTATTTATCTTACCCAGAGAGACATTAGAGAAGTGCAATTAGCTAAAGCGGCAATATTTGCAGGAATAAAAATACTTCTAAAAGAGATAAATATTTCTCAAGAGGATATTCAAAAAATATTATTAGCCGGAGCATTTGGTAATTTTATTGATAAAAAAAGTGCAATAAGAATAGGGTTAATCCCTTATTTGCCTTTAGAGAAAATAGAATCAGTCGGTAATGCAGCCGGAAGAGGGGCTGAGATAACTTTGCTCTCTGAAAAAACGAGGGAAATATGTGAAAAGATATCCAAAGATATTAAATATATAGAGCTATCTTCAAGGACTGATTTTCAAGAAGAATTTGTGGAGGCTATGTTTTTTAAAAGTTAAATAATTAACTAAGAAAGAATTTATATGAAAATAATAAAAAATATTAAATTAAAAATAGACGAAGAAGAAGTTTTAAGATATCAAGGTTATCACCGTAATAAAGCAGGTAAAACTGATGAAATGATTTTAGAAACCACTCGAAAAGAAATTGAACAAGGTTATTGTCTTTTTGAACCTAAAGGGATTTATTCTAAGTTAATGATTAGAAATATAAGTTCAGAAGGAAGAATTAACTTAGAAAATGGGTTATATTTAGAAACTAATAATTCTATGATTAATTTATTAAGAGGAACGAGTTACTTAGCTTTTGGATTATCAACTGTAGGTAATTGTTTAGAAGAAAAAGTGGCTGAATTATTTGCTAAGAACGAATATCCTAAGGCCATGGCTCTTGATGCTGTGGGAACAGTAGCCTCTAAATTTTTAAGTAATTATATTCAAAGTTTAATTTGCCAGGAGGCAAAAGAACAAAATTTTCAAACTACTAAATATTTTAGTCCTAGTTCCGGCGATTGGAATATAAACCAGCAGAAAATTATTTTTCAAATTATTCCAGCTGATAAAATTGGGGTAAAATTAACTGAGTCTTACATGATGGTTCCTAAAAAATCATTATCCTGGGTAATAGGAATAGGAAAAGAAATTATCATACCATCTAAAGGAGATGATTCTTGTAAAATTTGTTTAGCGGAGAATTGTCAATTCAGAAAAACTTTTTGATTAATTTTTTATTGCTTTATTAAATCTATTATTTATTGATAATATTTTAGCACTTCTTTGTTAACCAGGTTTAATGGTTTCCTTCCTTCTAACACTCTTTTTACTTCTTGCGCAGCTGATTTTCTTAGTTCTATTTCTGCTTCAACTTAATTCCAAATAAAATCTCCTTTTTTCATTATTTCAATTTTCTTAAAGTTAATTAAATATTCACTTAATTTGAATTAATTATTAAGCCCAAAAAATTTTAAAAATTTTTCTTGACATCGTATAAGAATAAGTGTATTATGTTTTATAGAATAGTGTTCTATAGAAAATATAACGATGTTCTATTTACACAAGATTGATATTAAATAGTACAGTATTACTTTATAACTTTTATTAGATATTAAAGGTTTAAATTGAAGTAAATAATTTATAAAAATAAGATAAATATTTTAAATAGGGTGTAATAATGGAAAAAAAAATAAATAAGTCTATAGAGAGAGCTTTGCAAATTCTCGAGTTATTTAATTTAGAAAAACCTGAATGGGGAGTAACTGAAATAAGTAAAGCTCTAAATATTTATAAAAGTAATGTACATAATGTTTTAACAACCTTGGCAGAAAGGGGTTTTGTTAAAAAAGACCCTAAAACAGATAAGTATAAACTCGGTATAAAGTTTTTTGAACTAGGTAGCGTGGTCATTAAAAATATGGATTTGAGAAAAATAGCTCATCCTTATATAGAAAAATTGTCTAAAGAATTTAATGAAACAGTGCATTTAGGAGTTTTAGATAAAGGAAGGGTTGTTTCTATAGAAGGGGAAGAATCTGATAAAGGCCTATGTTCTCATATCGAGATTGGTAGAGGAACTCCTCTACATTGTACCGCGGTGGGAAAGGCAATTATGGCTTATCTTTCTGAAGATGAAGTTTCTTTAATAGTAAAAGAAAAAGGGTTAGAAAAATTTACAGAAAATACTATTACTACTAAAAAAGATCTCGAAAATGAATTTAAAAAAGTTCGAGAACAAGGATATGCAGTAGATAATATGGAACATGAAGAAGGAGTCCGATGTGTGGCAGGACCAATACGAGATTATACCGGAAAGGTTATCGCTTCTATGAGTATTTCTGGTCCTGCATTCCGAATGAATGAAAGTAATATAAGAGAGATTGCTAAAAAAGTTAAAAAATATTGTGATAGTATTTCTGAAGAAATGGGCTATAGTTTTAATTAAAGGAGATATAAAAATTATTTTTAGGAGGATTTATGATGTTCGATAAAGAAAAATACGGAAAAATTTTAGTTCCTATGGTAACCCCTTTTAAAGAAGACCAGAGTGTAGATTATGAAGCAGCAGTAAGTATTGCTGAAAAATTAATCGATGATAATAAAGCTGATTCAATCATACTCTCTGGCACTACTGGTGAATTTTTTACTATGGATTTTGAAGAAAGAGTAAAACTTTTTAAAGTTATTAAAGAGGCTGTAGGTAATAAAATACCTCTGATTGCTGGCACAGGTTGTGTTTCTACTATTGAAACTATTGCTTTGAGCAAAAAAGCAGAAGAATTAGGTTATGAACTAATAATGGTTGTTTCTCCATATTATACCAGGCCAACTCAAGATGAACTCTATAACCATTTTAAAAAAGTTGCAGAATCAATTAAAATTCAGATGACCCTTTATAATATTCCCATATTTACAGGGGTTAATATTAGTCCTAAGATATTAGCCAAACTTTCTAAAATAGAAAATATTATTGCTATAAAAGAAGAAGCAGAACTTAATCCTAAACAGATGACCGACTTCATTAATGTTACCCCAGATAATTTTGTAATTTATTGTGGGGATGACAGTATGATTCTTGAAGCCTTTGCCCAAGGAGGATCAAAAAGAATAGGAGGAATAATTAGTGGTGCTTCTCATATAATAGGGGTTAAATTGAAAAATATGATTGAAATGTTTCTTGAAGGTAAAGTTCAAGAATCAGCAAAAGCACAGCAAAAGTATTTACCTTTGTTTAGGAGTTTAGGGCAAAATGGCCGTTCTAACCCTTGTTCTCTTTTAAAAGAAGCTATGAAAATACTAGATTACAATGCAGGTATTCCTCGCCTACCTTTAACTCCGGGCACTGAGGAGGAGATTGCAGAGGTTAAGAAGGTTATGAAAAAACTTAATATTATATGACAATAATTAGAAACAAAATATATTTATATCGGTAGTTTTTATGAATAAAATTATGGGTTGGTAAGTTTAGTAAACACATATAACATGAGGTGATTATCCAAGATAAAAGGAGGTGAAGTATAAATATATAATTAAGTAATTGAGATTTGGTTACGATAAAATAATCATTAAAAGGAGGAAAAATTTTAATGCTTAAGAAAACAATTAATTTTTCTGTTATCTGTTTTATTTTAATTCTGGTTTTTGTATTTGCAGCCCAATTGAGTTTTGCCCAAGAGAAAATCAATGTAATGGCTGCCAGAGCTCATAAAGATGTTGTTGTTGGTAGTGGTGGAGCAGGGATTAATCTAATGCCTGACCTAATTAAACAGGAAGGAATAGATGTTGAATGGCAGACATTGCCCTGGGAAAAAATGCAGGAGATTATTTACCGAGAAGCCTCACTTAAACAAAGCAATATTAGTGTAATGTATATCCTTGATAGCTGGGCATCTCCACAGATGATAAAATTATTCTCACCACTTAATGAATATATTGAGAAAAATCCTATTGAAAACTTTGATTTAATTGCTAAAGGTATGAGAGAAAGCATGACAATCAATGGGAAGATATATGCAATTCCCGTTAGGGCTAATGCTTCTTTGATGTTTTATAATGAAAAAATCTTAAAAGATCATGGCTTTGAAAAAGCGCCACAAAATTTTGAAGAAGTAATTAGTATTGCCAAAGCAGTTTCTGGTCGTCAGGAAGATGGAAAAATGGTTTATGGTATTCGGTTTGAGGTGCCTACAGAATTAATAAATTGGGCAAGAGCTTGGGGTGGGGATACTATTACCTCGGATTTTGAAATAAAATTAAATGAAAAACCTATGATAAAAACCCTTCAGTTAGCTCGCGAATTGTATGAAGCAGGTGCAATTCCCAGAGACTTTATGAATTTAACAGCAGATGAATATCTAACCTTAATGTTAAACGGGCAACTGGCTATGACAATTAGAAGTGCTAATTATTACTATACATTAACTGATCCTGAAAAATCTAATGTGGCAGAAGATATTAAATTTATTCCAACTCCGGCTTCGAAAACTGTTGATTTTGATGTGGCTCCTGTTCAGACTAATTTCTGGGCTATGGCTATTCCAAAGGCATCAAAAGATAAGGAAAATGCCTGGAAATTTATCAAATACCTTTCTTCGGACAAAGCTGCTTTAACAATGGCTTTAAATGGCAATGGCCCAACTAAACTTACAGTATTAGAAGATGAACAATATATGAAAGAAACTCCTTATGCAGTTGAAGCAAAGAAGGTATTAAATGTAGGACGTCCTTTGTGGCCAGCTTTTGCTGAATTGCCGAAAGTGATGGATATTTTTAAAGAAGAAGTTGTAATGTCGATAGTTGGAAAGAAAACTCCACAAGAGGCAATGGATGATGCAGCCGAGAGAATAAAGCCCTTACTTCCTAAAAATTAATCAGATCTCTTGAGAGCGTTTTCTTTTCACAGAAAACGCTCTCTAATTAAATTATAAAATACAAAAATAGGTAAGGATAATTTTGAATAGTATAAAAAGAAAATCGTTGGGACATTATCTGGTTATTCCACTTTTATTACTTTTAATTGTTGTTATTTTAATACCCGAAATTTGGTCTTTTGCTCTAAGTTTAACCAGATACGTACCGGGTGGAAATATTGAATACAGAGGATTATTAAATTATAAAAATATATTTTTAGATTATTCTTTCTGGAATGCAGTTAAAAATAATATAATATTTGTTATTGTGGTAGTAAGTCTGCAGTTATTATTGGCACTGGGGTTTGCATTGTTGTTGGCAACAGGATTTAAAGGGCAAAAAATATGGGTGTCCTGTGTGATACTTCCTTACGCTTTAAGCCCTGTGGTAACGGTAACTATATGGAAGTATATGCTTAATTATGATATCGGAATAATAAATTTTATTCTTGATAAAATAGGATTTGAACCAATTCCCTGGTTAAGTAATTCATTATGGGCTTTTATCGCAGTTATTATTGTATATACCTGGAAACAGGTGCCTTTTACTTTTATAATAGTATATCCTGCTCGATTATCAATTTCTAAAGAGTTATATGAAGCTGCAGCTATTGATGGAGCTAATGAGTGGCAACGCTTTAGATTTATTACATTGCCAATATTAAAGCCGACTATCCTCGTGGCTATGACTTTTAGGTTAATATTAGCGTTCAGGGCCTTTGCTGAAATCTGGTTATTAACAGGAGGAGGACCGCTTAAATCGACAGAAGTACTTGCTATTTACATGTATAAAGAAGGGTTTAGATATTGGCATTGGGGAATTTCTGCTGCAGTTGGGGTCCTAATTTTATTGCTTACAATGATGATGTCTTACCCTCAAATGCGTATCATGTATCGTCAAATGTTTCAAAATGAATAAGAAGCAAAAATGAAATGGGATTAACAAAATATAATTTAAAACCGTTGATTTTATGGATACTATTATTGTTAGTAGTTATATGGTCTACATTCCCTGTATGTTATGCTGTTATTTCATCATTTAAAATGCCAAAAGATATTTATAGATATCCTCCGACATTTATTCCACGTATTTTTACATTTAAAAATTTTGTAGACCTCTTTAATAATTGGACAGTGTTTCCCCAGGCTATGTTCAATAGTTTAGTAATATCTCTGGGTTCAATAGTCTTAACAGTGATAATTAGTATGTTTGCCGCTTTTTCATTTTCAAGATTTAGTAGTAGATTTTTAAAGGGGTCAGCATTTTTCATTATAGCTATAAGAATGTTTCCGCCTATTATTATTTCAATTCCTCTTTATCCTATTTTAAGCAGGTTAAATCTGGCAGATTCACATCTAGTACTAATAGTTTTATATACGGTCTTCCAGGTTACAGTTATGACGTGGATATTTAAAGTGTTTTTTGATAATATTCCCAAAGAGATTGAAGAAGCTGCTGTGATAGATGGTTGTTCACCATTTGAATCATTTTATAAGATTATTATCCCTCTTGCCAGACCGTCTATCGTGACAGTTTCACTTCTGGTAGGCATATATGCTTGGAATGAATATATGTTTGCCTTTTTGTTTGTCTCTACTAATGCGAAAACCACTCCTTTACTCATTTCAGAGATGATGGGTTCCTTGACTGGTATTGCCTGGGGCCAGGTGTTTGCAGCCAATTTTATCCAAATGGTACCTGTTCTAATATTTGTATTACTTGTACAGCGTTTTCTTGTTAAAGGTGTAATGACAGGAGCGTTTAAGGGATAATTAGATAAGATTAGATAAAAAATAAAAAAGGCGGTTAATAATATGTATCATTTTAGTAAAGATATACTTCAAGAGCAAGAATGTGAGGTGCTGGTAGTTGGTGGTGGAATAGCTGGCATTTCAGCTGCTATTGCCTCCAGTAGAACGGGTGCAAATACTATGCTTATAGAGCAATATTCGGTTTTGGGAGGTGCACAAGGTATAGGGGCTTTTTGTGGTGAGACTAAAGGACAAGGAGAAATTTTTGATGAGATTATTGATGGTCTTGGTAAATTAAATGCAATTGAATCTTATAAACCTTATAAAGAGAGAGAAGCTCGTCCCTTCGATAATGAAGTCTTAAAGTTTGTGTTACAGGAAATGATTAGGAAAGAAAATATTGACCTTTTATTGCATACCAAGATGGTAGCTGTGGATGTAAAAGATAATTCTATAGAAGGGGTTATTATTCATAATCCCTCAGGATTACAGGTGATAGAACCTCAAGTCGTTATTGATGCTACCGGTGATGGTTTTGTTGCTTATGAAGGGGGTTTCCCTTGTAATAAAGGGAGACAGTCTGATAATAAAACTTTACCAATGTCTTTAATGTTTTTTTTGCGTGATATTTGTAAAAAACCTGATAGCATACTTCCGTCAGGATTAAAAGAATACACCCCTGAAGATGTTCCAATGGTAAGTATATGGCCTGAACCTGACGGGAAAGTAGGTATCAAGTTAAAAGTAATAGGGTATGATTCTACTAATGGACGTTCCTTTAGTAATGCAGAACTTTTTGCTCGTCGTGAGATGATGGCAATTAATTATTATTTACAACATTATCCAAATCGAATGGGTCAATCTCCTGAAAAAGTTTTTTTAGAGAATTATAAGTTTGATTATGCCAGTATGCAAATTGGTATTCGGGAAGGATGGCGAATTAAAGGAGAATATGTACTTTCCGTTGATGATGTGAAAAATGGTAGAAAATTTAAAGATGGTATTGCGCTTGGCCGTTTTTATTTAGACGCACTTAGCCCTGATAGTGATAAAAGGGAATATATGCTTACTAAAGAAGATTTACAGGTCCCTCCTTATCATATTCCGTACCGTTCGCTTGTACCAAAAGACAGTAAAAATTTATTAGTAGCAGGGCGTTGTTTTTCTTGCAATCAACTAGCATTATCCTCAGCTAGGGTGATGACTACTGCTTCAATGATGGGTCAGGCAGCAGGGAGAGCAGCGGCTATGATGGTTGATAATAATAAACTTCCCCTTGAAATAAATGTTAATCAACTAAAAAAAGAACTTTCTAACCACGGTGCTGTTTTATAAATAAGAATTTAAGAGTTATCCAGTAGAAGTATAATAGAAGTTTTAGTATTGGTAAAAGAACCTTTAAATAGAATTAAATCAAAAAAAGAGTAATTAAAGGAGATGAAATATATAGTGAAACAATATGAATATGATGTTATTGTCTGTGGTGGTGGTACAGCTGGAATTATTGCTGCTATTGCCTCCTCTAGAATGGGCGTGAGAACTCTAATGATTGAAAAAAACGGATTTTTGGGAGGAACTGCTGTTATGGGTGTACCTATTATGAGTTTTCTTGGTCCAAATGGAAATCCTATGGTAGGGGGAATCCCAGAGGAAATTATTCAAATACTAAAGAAAAAAGGATCCTCTCCGGGTCATATTCCTTTTCCCAGATGGAATTCCTTCACTCCTTTCAATCCTGAGGAGTTTAAGAATACGGTAGCTTTGGTTTATAAAAAGAGCGGAGGAAATCTTCTTCTTCATAGCTTTATTACAGATGTGAAAAGTAAAGGTGACAAACTTATTTCAGTTTTAGTGCAGAATGGATTTGAGAGCATGGAGATAAAAGGTAAGATTTTTATAGATGCCACCGGTGACGGTATAATAATTAATAAAAGTCCGGCAGAGATTAGAAAAGAAAAGACCCTTCAGTCTGCCAGTTATGTGTTTCGCCTAGGTGATTTTAATAAAAAAAAGTTTATAGAATTTCTAAAGGAACATTCAGATGAAATTAGGGGGAAAGATGAAGGATGGGTGATATCACTTTTCGAAAGTCAGCCTTACTTTGCCTTTTGCGGGCTTTTTAATTTTATGAAGCTTGCCAATGAAAAACATAATTTAAAGATGCCACGCCAATTTATTTGTTTTAATACTTCATGGCGGGAGGATCAGATTGTTATGGTAGCCAGCCGTGTTAATAATGTAGACCCAACCGATATGACCAGTATTACTTTTGCAGAAATGGATGCCAGACTTCAGGATGCCAGACTCATTCCTTTACTAAAAAAATATATCCCTGGCTTTGAGAATGTGTACCTCCTTGCAACTGGCCATCAAATCGGTATTCGGGAGAACATACATATCCAGGGTCTTTACACCCTTACAAAAGAAGATGTTATGTCTTCTGTTGATTTTTCTGATTCAATTGCTTTGGGAGGATATCCCATTGATATTCACGGGACTAATGGATCGGGAAATTATTTTATTCTCTTGAAGAAAACTTATGAAATTCCCTACAGATCCATAATCAGCGAAAAATGTTCTAATCTGATTGTTGCTGGGAGGCTTATTTCAGTTGACCCTACGGCCTATGGATCAACTAGAATTCAGTCGACTTGCATGGCAATAGGACAATCCGCAGGAACTGCAGCAGCATTAGCAGCAAAGGAGACAATTCCTGTGAATCAGATTTCAGTAGAAATTTTACAGAACTATCTAAAGAAGAATGGATTAATTTTTAAAAAAACTAAAACATATTTGTAACCCATAAGTTGACAATGAAAACGACCTATCCTCATACGAGCTGGGAAGAGCAGGATCCTTGCGAGATATGGCAGGGTATTCTACGAGGTATCCATAACTTAAAAAATCAGGAGCTTCTTTATAGGACTTCTATCATTGAAATTGGACTTTCTGACCACATGAATGGAATGATTCCTGTTAATACACAAGGTGAAGCAGTTTATAACAGAATATTCCACTCTGATAATCGAAGTGAGCAATATTGTCTTATATATTAGATCGATAATTACCTGATAATTTCTTTGCTATAACCGAACATAGGGTTAATTCGTATTTTATTCTGCCAAAAATAATTTGGTTTGAGTAATATTTTGCGAACTTTTATGAGAAGTCCAAATATATCATATAGAGTAAGGATTCTATTTGTTCAAGACTTATCAGAGTGCATCATGGTGTGACTGATTATTCTGATACGTCATTTACAGATGACTTTAATTTTAAAAAGAAGACATAGGCAACAGATATGCTATGTGAACTAGGACTAGATAAGAACAAATTCCTCCAGATTCGGGCTTCTCGTAAATTAGTTGGAATGATTAGTGCTGATGTTGTACATATGACCACGTTGAAACAAGGAATTCCGGTATATGTTGGACGTGGGGAAGCTGTCTGTTACACAAGAAGAGCTGGAATTATGGCCTCAAAGTCAAGAAATTCCATAGTAAAAGCCGGACTTTTTTCCATAGTTGTAAAACAAAAAAATTAAAGTTTACCTCCTCCCTTCTTGAAATCCTTTGCTCTATAACTAGGACCATTGATCTTAATGATGGTGGAATAATGCACCACACGATCCAGTATGGCAGAAGCTAAGATATTATCGGTAAATCAATGATCCAACGGGTATACGAGAGAGCTAAACAATCTAAGCTATTGGATGAAGTCATTATGGCGACTGATGATAAGAGAATTGTAGAAGAAGTGAAGAGATTTAAAGGGAAAGCAGTGATGACTTCAATTGATCATCCCAATGGAACTTCTCGAATTGCTGAGGCGATCAAAGGCTTGGATTTTAATTTAATAATTAACATCCAGGGGGATGAACCATTTATTCGTTTTGAAATGATAGACGAACTTACTGAAATACTAATTAAAGATGATGATATCCTGATGGCAACTCTGTGCTACGAACTTCATGATAAAAATAAATTTAAAGATGAGAATGTAGTTAAAGTAGTTTGCGATATTCACGGGAATGCCTTATATTTTAGCCGTTCTCTGATACCGTTTCCCAGAAAAAAGGAAAATTGTAAAGTTTATGAACATATAGGTATTTACGGTTATAGAAAATCTTTTCTACTGGAATTTGTAAAATTAGACGATACTCCCTTGTCCGCAATAGAATCTTTAGAACAACTAAAGGTTTTAGAATGCGGATATAAGTTATATGTTGCTGAAACTAAATATGATTATTATGCCCTGAGTATTGATACTCAGGAAGATTTAGAGGAGGCCAGAAGAATAATTAAAAATAGACAAGATATATGAAATTAAAAAATAATTTTTATATATTTAATTGAAAAACTCTTGTTATGATAAATAATATATTTAGGGGTTAGGTATTTTTTATATGATGTAACAATGTATTACCTGGGAGAATAAATCTGTAATTAAAAGAAGGTGTAATTCAATGAAAAGAATGAAAGATCTTATAGTTCCTACAACTACCCCATTTGATGAAAAAGGTGAAATTGATGAAGAAGGTATCAAAGCACATTTTGATTTCTTAATAAAATCCGGGGTTAAGGATTTTTATATTTTAGGAACAACAGGTGAAGTTTTTTTAATGGATAAAGAGGAAAGAAAAAAAGTAGCAGAGCTGGTAGTAGAGTATGTTGGCAATAAGGGAAATATCTTTATCCAGGTTGGTTCTATATCTACTAAAGAGGCTTGTGAGTTAGCCCAACATGCTGAAAGTATAGAGGCAGCTGGTATAGGGGCGATTACCCCCTTTTACTATAATGTGAGCCAGCAAGAAATGGAAGAACATTACCTGGAGATAGCGAAAACTGTTAGTGATGATTTTCCAGTTTATCTTTACAATCTCCCTGGTCGCTCTACTAATGATTTACTACCGGAAACCGTGTCTAAATTAGCCAGGGTAAAAAATATAGTGGGAATTAAAAATAGCATGGAAGATATATTGAGATTGAGCCGATTAATTGATGAAACTCCGGATGATTTTGAGGTAATTATTGGGTCAGATAATATCTTGATGTCGGCTATATTATACGGAGCGAAAGGAAACGTTTCGGGAAATGCAAATGTTTTTCCTGAAATTTTTATAGAATTTTATCAGGCTATAAAAGAAAATAATTATGATAGAGCACATGAAAAACAGATTATTATAAGACATATAGCTAAAGTTTTAAAGAACGGAGCAAATTTAGCTTATTTTAAACAAGCTCTTATTTACCGAGGGTTTAAACCGACTTTTACCAGGAAACCCTTATTAGGCCTTGATCAGAATGAAAAAGATAGACTGAATAATGAAGTAAAAGAAATTATTAAAAATTATCTTTAAAATATAAGTGGGGATAATTCTTCTTTAATTTAAAAAGATTAATTAATAATAATTATTGTAGAGGTGAAAAATGCTAAACATTCAAAAAAGACTACCGGGAAGACTTCCTAAAATAGGTATCCGTCCCATCATCGATGGACGTCGAAAGGGGAGTAGAGAATCACTTGAAGAGCAAACTATGAGAATGGCGAAGTCTACCGCAGATTTGATTAGTAAAAACTTAAGACATTCTAATGGTTTACCGGTAGAATGTGTAATCGCTGATACCACTATCGGAGGTGTCGCAGAAGCAGCGAAATGTGCTGATAAATTTGCCCGGGAAGGTGTAGGAGTATCCCTAAGTGTAACTCCCTGTTGGTGTTACGGCATGGAGACTATAGATATGGACCCTCTTATCCCCAAAGCCATCTGGGGATTTAACGGAACCGAAAGACCAGGTGCAGTATATCTCTCTGCTGCCCTGGCTGGTCATGACCAGATAGGAGTACCCGCTTTTGGGATATACGGAAAAGATGTTCAGGATCAAAATGATAAGACTATCCCTAAAGATGTAAAAGAGAAACTCTTACAATTTACCAAAGCCGGACTGGCTGTTGCGACCATGAAAGGAAAATCTTATCTTTCAATAGGAAGTGTCTCTATGGGGATTGCCGGTTCCCAGGTTTCCCCTTCCTTTTTTTGTGATTATTTGGGGATGAGAAATGAATCTGTAGATATGACCGAGATAATAAGAAGGATAGAAGAAGAGATATATGATAAAGAAGAATATGAAAGAACCCTATCCTGGGTCAAAGATAATTGTAAAGAAGGAGAAGACCGCAATAAAGAAGACTTAAAACACTCCCGCTCCCAAAAGGATAAAGAGTGGGAGATGGTAGTCAAGATGACTTTGATAGCCAGGGATTTGATGGTCGGCAATCCAAAGTTAACTGAACTGGGATTTACTGAGGAGGCCGAAGGCCATAATGCCCTTGCCGCCGGTTTTCAGGGTCAAAGACAATGGACTGATTATCTTCCCAACGGTGATTTTATGGAGACGATTTTAAATACCTCTTTTGATTGGAATGGCATTAGAGAAGCGTTTAT
>Ga0210003_1003351_pt1 | contig 13050 bp, 12 predicted proteins | sample LantaG_FD_182804 | JGI IMG/M metagenome (GOLD analysis project Ga0210003, IMG submission 182804) | Deep subsurface microbial communities from Baltic Sea to uncover new lineages of life (NeLLi) - Landsort_02402 metaG (SPAdes) (version 2) | ecosystem: Environmental > Aquatic > Marine > Oceanic >... | reverse complement strand
TGCGCGCAGCGGGAAGTTCTCCTCGGACCGACCGATCACCGAGTACTGCGATGAAATCTGGAACGTCGGCCCGGTCTCTGTCCCGGACTAGGGATCCCGAACTGGGGATCCCGGACTGGGGATCCCGAACTGGGGATCCCGGACTGGCCCGATCGACGGGCCCGGCACCACGATGGATTGGATGACGCCATGACCGCGACACCTCCCACCGCCTGGCAGGCCTCCCAGCACGGCGCGCTGGCCGACGAGATGATCGCCCGGATCGACGGGTGGTGGCGCGCCACCAACTACCTCTCCGTCGGCCAGATCTACCTCCTCGACAACCCGTTGCTGCGGACCCCACTGTCACGCGAGGACGTCAAACCACGACTGCTCGGACACTGGGGCACCACGCCGGGGCTCAATTTCCTTTACGCCCACCTCAACCGGATGATCTGCGAACGCGCCCAGTCCACGGTCTACATCACCGGTCCCGGCCACGGCGGTCCCGGCCTGGTGGCCAGCGCCTACCTCGACGGCACCTACACCGAGACCTATCCCGACATCACCACCGACACCGAGGGCCTGCGACGGTTGTTCCGGCAGTTCTCCTTCCCGGGCGGAATTCCCTCCCACGTCGCCCCGGAAACTCCCGGTTCCATCCATGAGGGCGGCGAACTCGGCTACGCCCTCTCGCACGCCTACGGTGCGGCGTTCGACAATCCCGATCTTCTCGTCGCCGCGGTCATCGGCGATGGCGAGGCCGAGACCGGAGCCTTGGCGACCAGTTGGCATTCCAACAAGTTCATGCACCCCCTCAAAGACGGTGTCGTCCTACCAATCCTGCACCTCAACGGCTACAAGATCGCCAATCCGACTGTGCTGGATCGTATCCCGCCCGATGAGCTGCGAAGCCTGATGATCGGTTACGGCCATAATCCGTATTTCTTCGAGGTTGCCGACGACAACTCCCCGGACCACACCGATGCCCACCGCCGCTTCGCCGCGTTACTCGACGAGGTCCTCGATGAGGTCGCCACCATCAAGGCCAATGCCGCCGCCGGGGATGAGACCCGGCCGCGGTGGCCGATGATCGTCTTCCGCACCCCGAAGGGCTGGACTGGCCCCGCCTACATCGATGGCAAGAAGACCACCGGGTCGTGGCGAGCGCATCAGGTCCCGCTGGCCAGTGCGCGAGACACACCGGAGCACCTGCAGGTGCTCGCCGACTGGTTGGCCTCCTACCGACCGGAGGAATTATTTGATCCGACAGGCAAACTCAACCCGGACATCGCCGCATTGGCTCCACGGGGCACGCTGCGGATGAGCGACAACCCACATGCCAATGGCGGGTTACTCCTGAAGGATCTCCGACTCCCCGACTTCCGCGACTATGCCGTCGAGGTGCCCGCGCCGGGGGCCACCCTCGCCGAAGCGACCAAGGTGCTCGGCCAGTGGTTGACCGACGTCGTTCGGCTCAACTCGGACAACTTCCGGATCTTCGGACCTGACGAAACCGCCTCCAATCGGCTACAACCCGTGTTCGAGGCGACCGATAAACAGTGGAATGCGGAGTTCTTCGGTCCCGAGGTCGATGACCACCTCGCCCGGGCCGGCCGGGTGGTCGAGATGCTGTCTGAACACCAGTGCCAGGGCTGGCTCGAGGGTTATCTGCTGACCGGCCGGCACGGCTTGTTCAACTGCTACGAGGCGTTCATCCACATCATCGACTCGATGTTCAACCAGCACGCGAAGTGGCTCAAGGTCACCAACCACATCCCGTGGCGCCGTCCCATCGCGAGCCTGAACTACCTGCTGTCCAGTCATGTGTGGCGCCAAGACCACAACGGCTTCTCTCACCAGGACCCGGGTTTCATCGATCACGTCGTGAACAAGAGCGCCGAGGTGGTGCGGGTGTATCTGCCGCCGGACGCCAACACACTGCTCTCCACCTACGACCATTGCCTGCGGTCGCGGCAGTACGTCAACGTCGTCGTTTCCGGAAAGCAACCGCACCCGAACTTCCTAACCATGGACGAGGCGATCGCGCACTGCACCCGCGGGGTGGGAATCTGGGAATGGGCCGGCACCGAGGAGTACGGCTGCGAACCGGACGTCGTGCTGGCCTCAGCCGGTGACGTGCCGACGCTGGAGGCGCTGGCCGCGGCGGACCTACTGCGCCAGCACATTCCGGAACTCGGGGTGCGCTTCGTCAACGTGGTGGATCTGATGCGCCTGCAGGATTCCAGCGAGCACCCGCACGGGCTGTCCAACCGTGAGTTCGACATGGTCTTCACCGAGGCCAAGCCGGTCATCTTCGCCTATCACGGCTACCCGTGGCTAATCCACCGCCTGGTGTACCGCCGCAGCAACGATGCGCGAATCCACGTCCGGGGATACAAGGAGGAGGGCACCACCACCACTCCTTTCGACATGGTGATGCTCAACGATCTGGACCGCTTCCATCTCGTGATCGACGTCATCGACCGAGTGCCGAAACTCGGTTCCCGGTATGCCGCGTTGCGCCAGCAGATGGTGGACAACCGAATCCACGCCCGGGAATACACCCGCGAACACGGCGACGATCTCCCCGAGGTGCGCAACTGGGTGTGGCCGGCCGCCCGCGGATTAATTGCCGACTCGTCGGTCGCCGCGACACTGGCCACCGGTGGCGACAACGAGTAGGCGGCCGAGGAACTCCTCGAGTGGAAGCTTCCGGGATGCGCCGTTAGGATCGAACTTCCATCGTCCCGGATCGCCGAGGTGGTCATGGCACGGACTAAGCGCCGCCTGAAGTCGGTCCCCGATCCGACACCGCAACTGAGATTCGCGACGATCCACGGCTATCGCCGGGCGTTCCGGATCGCCGGTCATGGCCCGACGCTGATCCTGATCCACGGTGTCGGGGACAACTCGACCACCTGGCAAACAGTGCACAGCAGCCTGGCACGGCGGTTCACCGTGATCGCTCCGGATCTGTTGGGGCACGGTCAGTCGGATAAACCCCGGGCGGACTATTCGGTTGCCGCCTACGCGAACGGGATGCGCGATCTGCTGAGCGTCCTCGGTATCGAACGGGCCACCGTCGTCGGGCACTCCCTGGGCGGTGGGGTGGCGATGCAATTCGCCTATCAGTTTCCACACCTGGTGGAACGCCTGATCCTGGTGGGTTCCGGTGGTGTCACCAGGGACGTCAATATCGCACTGCGGATTGCATCGTTGCCGGTCGGCGCGGAGGCCCTGGCATTACTTCGACTGCCCCTGGTGTTGCCGACCCTGCAGGCGTTCGGGCGTTTGTTGGGCACGGTCGTCGGTTCCACCGGACTGGGCCGGGACATCCCTACGATGCTGCGAATCTTGGCCGATCTGCCCGAACCCACCGCCTCGTCGGCATTCACCCGGACGCTGCGCGCTGTTGTGGACTGGCGCGGACAGGTAGTGACCATGCTGGACCGCTGTTATTTGACGGAATCCGTTCCGGTGCAACTGATCTGGGGGGCAGACGATGCCGTCATACCGGTTGGTCACGCCCAGATGGCTCACGCCGCCATGCCCGGTTCCCGGTTGGAGATCTTCAGGAACTCGGGCCATTTCCCCTTCCACGACGATCCGGCGAGGTTCGTCGAGTCGGTGACGGCGTTCATCGACACCACCACGCCTGCCGAGCACAATCCGGCCGCGCTCAGTGACCTGCTCCGCAGGGGCGGCGGCGGACCCTCCGTTACCGGAACGCCCGACACTCGCGCAGCAGTGCTGAATGCCCTGGAGGCCGACGAACGAAGCGCGACCTGAAATCCGCACCACCGGCGTGGCCGCGGTGGGATGCTGAGACATGCTCGAGGTATCCGAGGTCGGTAACAAAATTGGCAAGACCGAATTCGAGGAGGCGATCGGAGACCTGCGGGTCGGTCTGATCAACGCCCAGTACGACCTGCGCGACGCCGACTTCCCGGTGGTCATCTGGATCGCCGGAGATGATCGGCTGGCGGCCAACGCGCTGGTCAATCAACTCAACGAGTGGATGGACTCCCGCTACGCCGACACCCGGGTGTTCGCCGATCCCACCGAGGAGGAATCACAGCGCCCCCAACTGTGGCGACTATGGCGGTCATTGCCTCCCCGTGGCCGGGCCTCCTTCTTCGTCGGCGGCCTGATGCGGGCAGCTAGCCTGCGCGCCGAGGGTGATATCGACGAACCCGAATTCTCCATCTGGCTTCGTCATATCGCCACCATGCAACACGCACTGGTCACCGATGGTGCCCTGATCCTGAAATTCTTCCTGCACACCCCGGCGAAAATTCAGAAGAAGAAACTCAAGGCGGCAGAGAAGCATCCCGAAACGGGCTGGCAGGTGGACCAACGCGACTGGGCGGCTCTGGATGCACTCGGTCCGGTGCTTCCCATCGCCGAGCGGATACTGCGGGAGACCAGCGGGCCCGGTGCACCCTGGACGATTGTCGAGTCCACCGACGCCCGGTACCGCGACCTGACCGTCGCTCGAACGATCCTGGCGGCGCTGTCGACCCGGCTGGCCGAGAAATCCCGATCCCCGGGACTCTCGGTGGCCGAATCGGTGTTCGGAGATATCGACGCCGCCTCCGATGTGCTCTCCGGTGTCGATCTCTCCGGGACGCTGAGTAGGGAGGAATACCGGGTAAAGCTTGCCAAACAGCAGTCCCGGCTGCACCGACTGGCGATTGAGGCGCGAAAACGCGGGGTGGGAACAGTTTTGGCCTTCGAGGGGTGGGATGCCGCCGGAAAAGGCGGGCTCATCCGGCGGATCACCGGCGCCATGGAGGCCGGTGACTATCGGGTGATCCCGGTGGCCGCCCCCACCGAGGAGGAGCGCAAGTTCCACTACCTGTGGCGCTTCTGGCGCGATCTGCCGCCGGCGGGCAAGGTCGTGATCTTCGACCGAACCTGGTACGGCCGGGTTCTCGTGGAACGGGTCGAAGGCTTCGCCGCTCCCGCGGAATGGCAGCGGGCCTACGACGAGATCAATGACTTCGAAAGTCAACTTGTCGAACGCGGCTACTATGTCGCGAAGTTCTGGCTGCACGTGTCCCCGGAGGAACAACTCGCTCGCTTTACAGCGCGCGAGCAGACCGCTTACAAGTCCCACAAGATCACCGAAGAGGACTACCGCAACCGCGAGCGATGGGACGACTACGTCAAGGCGGTCGATCAGACGATTTTGCGTACCACCTCTGATGCCGCACCATGGCACGTCATCCCCGCCAACGACAAGCGACTAGCGCGGGTGACGGCACTCAAGGCGGTCAATAAGGGTCTGGCGCGGGTACTGCGCCAAACCTGAGGCGGTACGCCGCCCGCGAAATCAGCCGGCCGGGTACTCTTCCCCGCCGTTCGGAAACCCACCGCCGACGGTGGTGATGTGCACGTGGTCGTAGTGGCCGTAGCCGGACCCGCTGGCACCGCCACCCGGTGTGTAGTACGTTCCTCGCCAAATCACGTCCTGCACCCCGAATCGGCCCGCGTTGTCCATCACGAACGCGAGGATCGAGTCGCCGAGTGCGATGCCCTCGGCACTGCCAGGGTTCGGGATCATCAGATCAATCGCCCGCCCGCTCGGGTGCCACGGCTTGGCGTCCGGCCGGACCCCGATCGCGTTGCGGATCTGCGGGAAAGCAGCGCTGACACTGCGCGCTGCGAGGATGGTCTTGACCTGCAGACCCTGTTCCGGAGCAACCCCCGGTGGCAGGGAACGGGCGCCCTGGGCCACGTGGGCGGCCGGCACCACCACCGCCGCGGGCGCGGCGGCCATTGGAAATTCGGGGGCCGGGGCCCCAGCCACTGGCAATTCGGGGGCCGGGGCCACCTCCGGGCAGCACACGCGCGCATGGTCACCGGCCGGAGCGGCGACCTCCCCGCCGGGATTCGCACCGGCCACGGCGGCGAAGACAACGGCGGCCGGCAGGACGATCGTCGGAGCCCACGACCTGGCACCGATCAGCGCCGACCACTTTTTTCGCTCATCAATCCGTACAAACATCACGAAACGATAACGTACGAGCGGCCCGCCGGGTGGCCGCGGCACGCCGACTACGGCGCCGGGCTGAGAAAAGGCAGGAACAAATGGTGGAGCTAAGGGGAATCGAACCCCTGACCTTCTCGATGCGAACGAGACGCGCTACCAACTGCGCTATAGCCCCTTGGTCGTATGCAGGCTACCAGCCCGAACGCCCGAAAGTCCTACTGGCCAGCCGCCCTCGGCAGGTCATAGCGCCGACTGTAGGCGACCTCGTCGAGATGCTCGAAGACGGGATCCTCGTCGTCGATATCGAGCACCGCCGCGCCGGGCCGCCGGAGTCGGGCCGGGAACTCCTCGGCCTCGGGTTGATAGTCGACGCTCCATTCGGGGGCGCGTTCCATCGGTCGGGTGCGCGCCATGCGCTGCTGCCGGCGGCGGCGAACCTGGGCCTCGATCCGCGTCTGTCGGCGCAGGTAGGCCAGGTAGAGCACGGTGACCGTCGCGGTGGCACCACCGACCCACCAAAAGGCCGCGTTGAGGGTTAATGACGCCACGGCGGACGCCACCATGATGGCCGACATGGCGATCAACACCCGGGTGCGGAACCGGTACTTGCGCGCGCTCACCGCGGCCGCGGTGGTCGTGGTCTCCAGGCGCCGCTGACGGTTGCCGGGCCGCGATGCGGACGTCGGCGGTTCGCCGATGACGCCTCCGAGGCCGTCCACCCGCTCATCCGCGGGCGCCCATGCGCCTTCGGCGATCGCCTCGGTCTCCAGGCCGGACGTGTCGTCGATGTACTCGTACTCATCGTCGAGACCGTCCCGCGGATCGTCCCGGTCCACCGGCTCCGCGATCGGATCGAACGCTGTCTCCTCAGAAATGGCGGATTCCGCCGATGGCTCAGCACCGACGAACTCTCGCGCGCCGGACTCGTCCGGCGCCGGCGGATCCGTCGCAAACAGGCTCTCCTGGCCGTCGGAGCCAACCGGCAGTGCCCCGGAGGTCTCGTCGACGACATCGACATCGAGGTAGACGGGTTCGGTTAGATCCTCCTCAAGCAGCGCGGACCGACCCGACATGGCAACGACCATCACCGACGTCGCTCGCGGGCGGCCACCAGCACGTGCGGCGCGCACAGCCTCGTCGTACTCCTCGACTTCGTCGTGCTCATCGGTGGGGTCGGCGTCGCGCTGCCAGTCCGGATCATGGCGGTGGCCCGTCGCCGGGCCACGGCGCCTGACCAGGCGAGCCTTGGCATCACTGCCCAGCACCCGGGTGGCAAGGGCGACATCGCTCGTCCGGCGGACCGTCTCACGCTTGTTGATGAGCATCGGCACCAAAACGAAGAGCCATAGCACCACTAGTGAGATCCACAGCAGTGACTGGGGGATGCTTGGCATGTGGCCTGCTCCTTTCCCGACCAGGCTAGGTCTGTGACGGCCGCCTCGTGCGACGGCGCGCCGAGGCAATTACACACGTGTAATTCCAGGATGACAAGCACCAACAGTCACAATTGTCACATTGGTAACAAAAAAGGGTCGGCGGGTGCAACGAACGGGTTCCTCTCAGTAGCGGCGGGCGAGTCCCTGGCGGACAAGTTGGGCGGCTGCCGAACCCTCGATCTCCTCGGCGGTGATTGCAACCAGGAGGTGGTCACGCCAGGCCCGGTCGACGTCGAGATAACGCTTGAGTAGGCCCTCCTCACGAAAACCCACCTTGGTCAACACCCGGCGACTTGCCGTGTTCTCGGGACGGACCGTGGCCTCTACGCGATGGAGCATCACCGGTCCGAAGCAGTGGTCCACGCCCAGTGCCAACGCCCCGGTGGCTACGCCGCCACCGGTGAATTCACTCGCCACCCAGTACCCGATCCAGGCGGACCGCAGCGCGCCATGGGTAACGTTGCCGATCGTCAGCTGGCCGCAGAAACTGCCGTCGACCTCAATCACATACGGCAACATTCGCCCCTTGCGGGCCTCCGAACGCAAACCCGAATACATCGCGGGCCAAGCCGAAACAGTATGTCGGGCAACCCAATCCAGCTCCGCTGTGGGCTCCCAGGGCTCGAGGTTGTCACGTTCGGCCGTTCGGGTTCGGCTCCACTGCGCACCATCGCGTATCCGCACCGGCCGCAACCGGACGGCTCCGGCGGGCACCCGCAGCGGGCCTACCCGAGCCGGCCACCCCGGATGAGCGGCCCCGCCCGCCCAACGATTCATCAGGGACTGTCAGCCGCGTTGGGCCAGGAAGGCGACGTCCACGAACTCTCCGGCATCGATTTCGGCGACGTCGCTGGGCACCATCACCAGACAGTTCGCCTCGGCCAGAGACGCCAGCAGGTGCGACGACCCATTCGGGTTGTCACCGATTGCTTCCACCAGGTATTCGCCACTGTCCTGGTCCCTGAGTAGTTGACCGCGAAGGAATCCCTTACGGCCGGGCACGGACGCAATCGGGGCGAGCGAGCGAGCGCGAATCATCCTGCGAATCGCCTGCCGCTTACCCAACGACAGCCGGATCAACGGGCGCACCATCACCTCGAACACCACCAGCGCACTGACCGGGTTGGTCGGCAACAAGAAGGTGGGGACACCTTCGGCGCCGAGTTGACCGAAACCCTGCACCGAGCCGGGATGCATCGCGACCCGGGTGACCTCCATGTCGCCGAGCTCGGAGAGCACCGCGCGCAGACTCTCGGCCGCGGCCCCACCGACCGCGCCGGCGATCACCACCACCTCGGCGCGGTTGAGTTGGCTCTCGACGACGTCGCGCAGTTCCTTGCCGTCGGCGCTGACGATACCGATCCGGCTCACCTCCGCACCGGCGTCACGGGCGGCCGCGGCCAACGCGTAGGAATTCACGTCATATACCTGGCCATGCCCCGGGGTTCGGGCGATGTCGACGAGTTCCCCGCCCACGCTCATCACCGTCACCCGAGGCCGCGGGTGGACGAGTACCCGCTCGCGGCCGACCGCGGCCAACAGTCCGACCTGTGCGGCGCCGATGATCGAACCAGCCCGTACCGCAACGTCTCCGGGCTGCACGTCGTCGCCCGCGCGACGCACGTAGGCTCCCGGACGCACCCCGCGCAACACCCGCACCCGCGACTGTCCGCCGTCGGTCCACCGCAACGGCAAGACCGCGTCGGCAAGGGTGGGCATCGGCGCACCGGTTTGGACCCGCGCCGCCTGCTTGGGCTGCAACCGGCTCGGAGTACGGGTGCCGGCCTCGATGACCGCCATCACCGGCAGCACGATCTCGCCGTCGACGCCATCGTTGACGTCGACGCTGCGCACCGCGTACCCGTCGATCGCGGCCTGATCGAAGCCGGGGAGGGGCTGCTCGGTGAGCACTTCCTCCGCACACATCAGGCCCTGAGACTCCGCGATCGGAACTCGCACCGGCCTCGGCGCCACTGCGGCAGCCATGACCCTGGCCTGTTGCTCCTCCACCGAACGCACAGCGCGCCTTTCCGCCTCGAGACACTTACGCGGGACCGCCGCCAGTCCTACGTTTCGGCCCGGCCCAGCCGTTCAACCAGCCACCGCCGCAAGTCCGGGCCATAGTCGTCACGATCCAGGGCAAAGTCAACCGCAGCCTTGAGATAGCCGCCGGGATTCCCCAAGTCGTGTCGGGTTCCGCGATGTACGACCACATGCACCGGGTGGCCTTCGGCGATCAGCAGCGCGATCGCGTCGGTGAGCTGAATTTCGCCGCCGGCACCTCGTTTCACCCGCCGTAGCGCGTCGAAAATCGCCCGGTCAAGGAGGTAGCGCCCGGCCGCCGCGAAAAGCGAGGGAGCCTTATCAGCCGACGGTTTTTCCACCATGCCCTTGACCCTCAGCACGTTCGGGTTGACGGCGTCGGGCACGATCTCGACATCGAACACGCCGTAGGCGCTGACCTCAGACGGCGACACCTCGATGGCGCACAGCACCGTGCCACCCCGCTTGGCACGCACTTTGGCCATGGTTTCCAGCACTCCGATAGGCAGCACCAGATCGTCGGGCAACAGCACCGACACCGCATCTTCGTCGGGGGAAAGCACCGGTTCCACGCAGCCCACCGCATGGCCCAGTCCCAGCGGTTCGGCTTGGATCACCGATTCCACCTTGATCAAGTCCGGCGCTCGGCGGACCTTTGCGAGCATTGCTTTCTTGCCGCGGGCCTCCAGTGTGCCTTCCAGCAACAGATCCTCAACGAAGTGGGCGACGACACTGTCTTTGCCCGCGGAGGTAACGATCACCAGTCGCTCAGCCCCGGCCTCGGCGGCTTCCTCGGCCACCAGCTCGATACCGGGGGTGTCGACCACCGGCAACAATTCCTTGGGGATCGTCTTGGTCGCCGGAAGGAAGCGAGTGCCCAGACCCGCGGCCGGCACAATGGCCGTTCGGGGAAACGGAACCCGCGGCACAGTGGACACGTTCCACACCTTAACGCGCAGGCCTTGATCCCAGCTATGGCGCGACCGGGGTCCGCGCTGAAAGGGTGAGGCCGTGACCACCGCGACCAAAGCCGGGCTACGCAGCGCCCTGCTGGCGGCCCGTCGGGCCGTGCCCCTTGACGTACACCGCGCGGAGGCCGAGCAATTGTGCAGCCGCCTCGGCGATCTCGTGGTCGGATTCCAGACGGTCTGCGCCTACCTTCCGGTGGGCGCCGAGCCCGGCTCGCCGGAGATGGTGGACCGGTTGCACGAGTTGGGTGCGACGGTGTTGCTGCCGGTGACTCGGACCGGTGCCGACAACGAGCACCTGGCACTGCGATGGGCTCGATATGTCCCGGGTGACCTCGTTTCGGCCCGCTTCGGCCTGCGCGAGCCTGCCCAGGGCTGGCTGGAACCGTCGGCGGTGGCCCAAGCCGGCGTGGTGCTGGTTCCCGCCCTCGCCGTCGACCACGCCGGCGTCCGCCTCGGCCGCGGCGGGGGCTTCTACGACCGGTCGCTGGCACTTTGTGCTCCCGGTACCCGGCTGGTCGCCGTGGTGCGCGACGAAGAGGTCGTCAAGTCGCTGCCGGCCGAACCCCACGATATTCCGATGACGCACGCCCTGACCCCCGGGAACGGCCTGATCGCCCTGGCGACAACCCGGGCGAGGAATAGCGGTGCTGGCACTTGACGCGATAGAGTGCTAAAAATTCAGTCTTCACCGGAGGGTTCACGTGCCGACCTACAGCTACGCATGCACCGAGTGCGATAACAGGTTCGACGCGGTGCAAGCTTTTTCCGAGGATGCGTTGACGACCTGCCCCAAGTGCTCGGGACGGTTGCGAAAAATGTTCAACTCGGTGGGCGTGGTGTTCAAGGGCAGCGGCTTCTACCGAAATGACAGTCGCGAAGCCGCCAAGGGTCCGGCCGCGAGTGATTCGGGGACCCCGTCGGCCTCGGAGATGGCGAATTCCGGTAAATCGGAGTCGAACAAATCCGAGCCGAACAAGTCTGAGTCGAACAAGTCTGAGCCGAACAACAAGTCGGAGTCGAACAACAAGTCTGAGTCGAACAAGTCCAGCTCAAGCCCGGCGGCGACGAGTTCGGGACCTTCGCCGTCGAAAGGCTCAACTCCAGCCGCCACCTCCGGCTAGGTTATCCACAAGCTGCGCTGAGTTCGCCGACTCGGCGCTGGGCCGCGCCTTACCGTGGCGGTATGGCGACATCATTGAATCCCACTCTGCTGGACAGGGTTTCGCGCAGTCTGCGCCCCGATTTCACCCGAACCGTGTTGGCACGTCGTATCGCGGCGGGGGTCCTGGTGGTGCTGGCGGGTATCGCTTCGCTTCGTCCCGATCCGGGCGCGGCGGCCCGAGATGTGGCGGTCGCGGTCCGGGATCTCAGCCCGGGCACGCCATTGACCGCCAACGACGTTCGCCTGGAGAGACGTTCCGCGGCAACCCTTCCCGACGGCGCCCATACCGATCTGTCGATCGCCGGGGCGACCCTCGCCGGGCCGGTCCGGCGCGGCGAGATACTGACCGACGCCCGGGTACTGGGCCCCCGACTGGCCGGGCTCAACGCCGGACCCGACGCGCGGTTGGTGCCACTGCATGTCACCGACGCCGCGGTTCTTGACTTGATCCGCACCGGCGACATCGTCGACGTGCTGGGCGCGGCCCCGGCCGGGGCGGATGCTCGGCCCGAAGTGGTGGCCAGAAACGCCGTGGTGGTTTTGGTATCAGCCCCACCGACGTCGGTCGGAGCCGGCAACGAACGGGTGGTGCTGGTCGCGCTTCCGGCACCTGCGGCCAACGTGCTCGCGGGCGCCACCCTGGTGCAAACGGTCACTTTGACGATTCATTGAAACGCGAGCCAGGTGCGCTACGCTGGCCACGCCAGCAGGCAGTTACAGCAAAGAAAGGCTTACCGTGTTAAAGGGATTCAAGGAGTTCCTCGCCCGAGGCAACATCGTCGACCTCGCGGTCGCGGTGGTCATCGGCACCGCGTTCACCGGATTAGTCACCAAATTCACCGACAGCATCATCCAACCGCTGATCAACCGGATCGGGGCCGGGAAGGAAGCCTCCTACGGCATCCTTCAGATCGGCATCGGCGGCGGCCAGACGATCGACCTCAACGTCCTCTTGACGGCACTCATCAACTTCGTACTGGTGGCGGCCGTCGTCTACTTCCTCATCGTCGTGCCGTACAACAAGATGCGGACGAGCGACGCTGCGGAGGACGCGGCCGACAAGCAAGCCCGCCTGCTGACCGAGATCCGCGACGCCCTCGGCGGCAAGGACACCTTGCCGGGACGTCCGCGGGCGAAGAACTTCACGCTCGACGAATAACCGACGAGTGACTGACCCGGACAGGGATGGGCTCTAGTTCATGTCCCAGGGTTCGCCGTAGGTGGTGACGTTGTCACCGGCCTGGGAGATCAGTCGGGCGAAGGGGCGCAGCAGCACCCCGCCGGCCGCGCCGGTGACCATGCCGTGGGCGTTGGCCACAGCCACCGCACCCTCCGGGCCTTCCACGTCCACGGAGAAGGTCGCGACCTCCTGGATGCCGGGGCCGTTGCCCAGATCCGAACTGATCGAGGCGCCCGGGAACAGGTTCGGAGTGACGACCGAGCCGATCGGGTCAAAGCCCA
>Ga0210003_1003349_pt1 | contig 13061 bp, 5 predicted proteins | sample LantaG_FD_182804 | JGI IMG/M metagenome (GOLD analysis project Ga0210003, IMG submission 182804) | Deep subsurface microbial communities from Baltic Sea to uncover new lineages of life (NeLLi) - Landsort_02402 metaG (SPAdes) (version 2) | ecosystem: Environmental > Aquatic > Marine > Oceanic >... | reverse complement strand
ATTGTTGAAAATTTAGGTGTCGTGTCGATTCCCAGCAATTTCAACACTGGAGGAGGAAACAGCGAAGTACATCAGGCAGGAAATGAGTACTTTCTAATGTGTGACCCTCCCAATGGATCAGTCCCAATTAGTAAGGTTCATCGAGTTAATGCTCCCTCTGGATTGTTGATTGTCTCATCTTCAGAAATGGGTGGGAGAATGCATCCTCAAGGACATTTCAAATTATCAGCAGCTGGTACATATCAGATCAATCAGCAAATCATTAATGGTCGCGTAGCTGCGGTAATAAAGCGATGACTACTGTAATATGGAAGCAAGCCCTACTCGAAGAGCGGATGTACTACGAGGGGCTACAGCACTACTTTGACTACGCTTATAATCCTCAACTACTTAAAGAGGGTCAGGAGAAGTGCGCTTCGGTTTTAGCTAATGCCGTCGTTGATGATATCGTCCGCCAGCTTGCTAGGGCGCGTGTCCGAGTAGATAAGCTGCAGCTTCAACGATGGCTCATTGGAAAGTTCAAGGAACTCGATCCCCGGTATATGTATAGGGAGCTTAAGACTACTCCACAAAAGCTAAAGGGCCTACCTCAGAGGATCAAAGATGATCCTATGCAAATGGCTGGGTACGGTATCGCTCTGGCTCTAGGCGTCTCCTTCAAACATGTGATACTACCAGGGCTAGCAGCACAGTTAGGTATGCCTGGCGTGGCCTTGATGATACATACGCCCTTCATACCCGTCATCGAAGCCGTTGTATTAGCATATCATCGCTACATTCATTGGAATGCTGCGAAGAATGATCGTAGTGCTAGCGTCAAGACCGCTGGTGCCTGGGGCGAAGGAATTCGTGAGAACGATTATGTCGCTGACTGCGAAGCGGTCATCGAAAAGATTTGCGGCTGGGAGCGAGAGTTTAATCGTAAACAGGACACACATTCTCGTGGACCTATTCCCGCTAAGCTGTTGAATGATAATTACGATAAGATTCTAGTGTACGTCGTCAAAGAGATTAAGAAATCGCGGCGATTTGTTAAGTCCCATCCAAAGTTCAAGCACGAATTTTATGCGGCTTACGCTTGGGCCTGTCTTATTATGGGCACGGGCGCCCGTATGGAGCATACGGTCAAACACCTCTTCCTTCAGTGTATTGATGATGAGATGGATTTTGGACTGGAAGTCTGGAGTCATCCCAAGCTACGACTCAAGGAACTACGCATCTTCCGCATTGAAGTTGTTGCTTACCGTAATGGACAGCCCATTGAACGCTGGGCTAAAGATTATGCGCGTAGTTACGGCCGTGTAGCATCCATCAAAGAGGCGGGCATCACCGATCTAGCATTAAAGCCTATTCTACAGAGCATGCTGGTTCACGTACCCAAGGCTTCTCCATTACCCAAGCGAGAGGCCCAAAAGGGTATTCTCAAGACCTTTAAGTTGCACCAAAAGAAGCTGACGGTATTGTTCAAGACAGCAGCCAAGAAGTTTGGGGACAAAGTCAAGGCGGCTTGGGCTTGGATCAAGCGCCATAAGATTTGGATAGGATTTATCGCGGCGTTGGCCATAGTACTATCCCTGGCCGCCTCACTATTGGCAGAGTACTTTGATTCACAGATCCTACGAATCTTGGGCGCACCCTGGACGGTTTTCATTAACTCCATCTTGGCCCGTGGCGATGTACAAATGGCCAAGCATCTGCGGGGCCAGATACCTGCGGATACTAAACGACTATCCCAAGGGAATCCTGCTCTTGCAGCAGCCTATCAACAAGAAATTAAGCGCGTAGCCGCCCGCTGGAAGGTGTCTCCTATACCACAAGACGTACTCGATCCTTTTATTGTAGTCGGAGATCTGTCAGCGATGGGAGCTAAGGCAGGCACTACCAAGGGATCGGGTGTTATCATAATAAGTCCCGAGCTACTGGACGAAAATAATCATGTGCCTCCGAGCATCTTAAACATTCTCGTGCATGAGGGCATACATCTCTTACAAGAGTTTCGCAAGCGTAGTCCGCTATCTGGCGACACTCGTGTAATCAAATCTATCTTTCTAATGTTTGGTCAGATGGAAGCTGCCGAAAAGGCATATCTTCGAGATCCAGATGAAAAGGAAGCCTTTGCCGAGCAGCTAATTTCTATGGTAAATGCGCGGGGCTGCTCTTGGCCTAATGTAGATCCTTGCCTTCTACCCGCAGCGGTCAGCTTACTGGTCACAAGAGGCGCGATGCCCTCTGGTACAGAGAATCTGCCGGATCTGCAAAATAAGCTTATTCGCTTGTACCGTGGAGAGGATATCTTAGAGCCCGGCCTGGATCATATTTGGGGCATAGCCACACTTAAGTCCCAGAAGATTAAGATCATACAGGTAATCAACGGCATGATGGCCTCGATTAAGAATGTGCTGACTACATATTACAAACTAAATCAATATTCTTCGCTAGCGAAGACCGCCGCCAAGCCCTTTCCTAGCGCCAATGACCAATACAAGTCATTGAAGCCTAGCGGTAAGCCCAAGCGTTGGTTGCAGTGTACCAAGCCGGAGCAGAAGACGACTAAGAAGGGCAAGACGATCTGGCTATCCACTTGCTATTATAAGCAAGGTGACAAGTACCGTGCAATGCGCCGCATGGTGGGTGGTGCCAAGAATGTTCGACCATCATCCATCCGTATTGACGGTAAGAAGATTCCTATTAGGGACGGAAGGCCCCCACAGATGGGCCAAGGCCAAGGGCAGGGTGCACCTGCACAAGGGCCCGCTGGAGGCAACCGACCCCAATTGGCACCTAATACCTTCGCTCTCAAAGAGAGCAGCAAGTCTTTAGTCAATGCTGTAGGACAGAAGAGCTTCACGGCCGATCAGATTGACGAAGCAATTGATATTGATCTGGAGCTGAGTACCGTAACGCCTGGGGCTTACGAGCACATCAATCCCTTTATTGCAAAAGAATTGCGGAGGATGTTGGGATGAGTATGTTACGGCAAGCATGCATCATCGCCTCCGGTGTGTGGGGAGGGAGCCAGACACTCCTCAAAAATCGTGATCGTAACTATGATGTGAAACTCTGGGTTGTACATGAAGTACGTGATGACATCGAAATAGCTTACGTTCTGGATGACGTAACTGGATGGTCCGAAGGTCTCAATGAGTATGGCATTGGGGTCGTGAATACAGCTCTTCAGGTAAAACGAGATGAAGCCGAGAAGCAACTGGCCAACAAACCAGGCAAGAAGTCGAAGGATGGCGAACGTATTCTCAAGACGTTGCTGGAGAAAACGCTTGATAGTGCTGTGAAGGTTGCTTGTACTTTCAAGGGTGGAATCAAAGGCCACACATTTATCTCAGACTTGAAGAAGACAGTGTCGATTGAAGCCACAACCGAACATAAACATATTACCAAGACTCTTTCCAATACTAAGATCCACATCCGCACAAATCATGGCTTCCATTACGAGGATGCTGGGTACGCTCACGATTCCGATAATTATCATTCCTCTGTGGCTCGAAGGGATAAGGCGATAGAGGTATTGCGGGGGCTTGGTAGTCCTGCTGAGATCGGCCCTGCTTTGATGAATAACCGACCCAAGGATCGGAATGATCCAAATGCAATTGTCCGAGACACGGACAATATGCGAACATCGTCACAGATGGTTCTGGATCTGACAAATAAGACTCTCCTATTAAACTTAATTCCGGAGAAGGTAGAGTTTCTGGGGTTGAAGGATAAGATGCCAAAGGGACGTACACCAAAGATTGCTATCAAGGTATTTAAGTATACCGATGTGGATGGAGATGGCGACGTGGACCAGATTGAGGTGACTAAGATGGCTAGTATTGAGAAGCAAAAGCAGCTCAAAACAAATCTGCTTGTGCATAAGAAAGAAATCCCGTTATGCTATAAGCTGCTGAAGAAGGAAATTGAGCTAGAGAAGACCCGCCCAGAGGATGGAGATTGGACAATGGCCACGGTAAAGGAAGCCAATTGGGTAGACGATCTTATCTCCTTCTGGAAGGGTCTCAGTCCCGATAGCAAGGTTTACGTTATCATAGCGTTGCTAACTTTATTACCGGCAATGCTATCCGCCATCGCATACTTGCTAAACGCAATTACTCGTATGATTGGCACTACTTGGAAGATCATTGCCGAATGGTTAAATGGTAGGGCCAAAGGCGAAGAGCGTGTCCCCGGTGAAGAGGCTCGTCTCAAAGCGGCTATTAAGAAAATGCCCGACAAAGAGCAAACTGCTCTTTTCAAAATGCTAACAATTGCATATACAAAGGCGGGAGTGCCGCCACAGAAGATTATGCGGATCTGTCAAAAGGCAGCAGCAAAAACCGCATCAACTGGAGGAACCATGTCCATCAAGACGGCGGCTCTTGACCGAGCCATCGAACTACTGGAAGAAGATGGCAAGTATGAAGCCGTAGCCCAAGCTCGCCGTCTTCAGGAACGTTATGCTGCAGACGCGGTCGGTATTCCTAAACGTATGTACGCTGATCTGGAGCGCTGCGTCAAGGCAGGTAAAGACTATGAAGGCTGTGCCGGAGAGCTGAACGCCATCTGGTCCGAAAAGGGCGGCATGAAGCTGGAGCAGAAGCAGTACGACGCCATGTGCGGCAAGTGCAAGGAAGGCGCTGTGCATACAGCCGCCGATGAAGGCACGGGCGTACACAAGGCCATTCATAAGACCTTGAAGTCCTGTGTTGAGGCTGGTAAGTCCTTTGCCGAGTGCAAGAAGGCTGTCGCCACGCTACCGCACGATATGGAGCTGACGCAAGACGACTACAACGATATGAAGAAGCAGTTGAAGCAAGCCAGTGTGGTATATGCGGCTTCCTATCAAGAATGCTTCAAGTCCATGATGGCGGAAATGGGCGTCAAGAGCCCCGGCGAGTTGGATGATGAGCAGTCCAAGGACTTCTTCAGTAAGGTCAAGGAGCAATGCTCCAAGGAAGGAGAGATTCCTTCCGAGCTAGAGGCCGCCGTCATCGAAGTTGAAGCTCGGATGAGTAAGCAGCAGCAGAAGAAGATGTTTGGTCCCAAGGGTAAGAAGAAGAGGGGTAAGACCGTCTGGCTGGCGGCCGAGCGTCCCAAGCGCGTGCGTACCCGTGGTGGTCAGGCGTGGGCTTGCAAGATGTTGTACGTCAAGATGCCAACCAAGCATTTGGGCATTATGAAAAGGATCGTTGGTCGTGGTTCTCAGGCTCCCCGTAAGATTATGATGGGTGGCAAGGCCCTTCGTATCGTTGGCGACATCTCGAAGGAATACGCCAAGATGGCGAAGAAGTATAAGAAGGCTCCTGCCCCGGCTAAGAAGGCTCCAGCTAAGAAGACTAAGAAGGCTGCTGGAACCCTACCAGCGACGCACGGTAAGAATTCACCAGCGACCCAGAAGTCTAATCACGGATCATTAGGCAAGGCTCCCATCACGGAACAGAGCAATTACGACCTCTTGGCAGAACCTACCTTGAATGATAAGCTCCGGGCGCTCAAGACTAAGCGGGATGAGGCTGCCCGTTTGGGTAAGGATGACCTCGTTCAGAGCATTGATGCCGTAATGATGAAGGCTCTGCAGAAGCACGGCTCTTCTAATATTGTTGTAGTGGGTGAGAATGGTGAGGTTCAGTTAGTTGAAGCGGGTGCCCTTGATAAAGTCAAGGAAATCTTGGGTCGTGCCAACCGCCTAGAGTTCATGGGATTTAATATACCACCAAAGCAGTTTAACAAGGAGCTCAGAAAGCGTAGTCATTGGATGAAGGGCTGGACGATAGATGATCTAAAGGATCTTCTCGTCCCCGTTAAACCAGCAAGTGATTACGGCAGGGTCTTTGCGAATGTCTATAAGGTTTATCTTGCGGGGGTAATTTTTACCCTTTCGTTTGGAGCAGCGGCGTTCCTTCCACTATTGGCTACGGACCTCGTTATAATAGGAGTAGTACTAGGCTTGATGCCGATGTCCCCGAAAAATGCCAAGAAGTTTATGGCATTTGTTGTCAAGGCTTTCTTAACAGCCAATCCGGGTCGAAAGCATAAGGCCGTAATTGCCTCGGCGATGCAACATCTAAATGCGATTGCTATGCATCCCGATACGCAAACAATTGCGATATACGCTGCAGGAACGGATATGGATCCTTGGAAGGGGTACGAGCGCCCCGCGGTAGCTTCAACAGAAGTAAATGCATTAGTCTTCGATGTTCTGGCTAATAAGAAGGCGAAGGTTATCTTCAATCATCTTCGCAGCAAGGGTACTGAAGCGCTCAAAACGGAGTACCTCCGCGCTCGGATGCAGTTCCTAACGTACCGGAAGCCTGGGAACAAATACTACTTCATTGAGTTCCGTCGTCTTTGTACGGAAGCTAAATATCCCGTCGACGATTGGGATAAGGAGCAGGGTAATATCTCTTCTGTTGAAGAGCAGCTACTCAAGAAGGTCCTTCAAGGATCAGTCGATCCTCTCCTCGAAGACGAAGAGTACTTCATGGAAGTACACACCGCAGTAGCCCTTGACGAGAACTTCGAAGTCTTGGCCAAGCGCCGTCCGATTATGCGGACCAAGACCAAGAAGTCGAAGAAGTGGTTATTCTGTGAGCCCCCGATCAAGAAGAAGACCCGTAAGGGTAAGGCATACTGGGCCTCGAATTGCCATTACAAGATCTCTGGCAAGAGCGAGAAGGTTCTACAGATCAATCTGGGCGCCAAGAAGCCTCAGCACGTTGAGGTAGATGGCAAGCGTGTTCCGATTAAGAAGCCGAAGAAGGTCAATGCACCCGCTAAGAAGACAGCTTCAGTGGAAGATGCCTTTAAGCGCTTAACAGAATAAGGTACTTAAATGACTGACGAGCGACTACTAGGAGTAAACTACGACGCTGCGGTTGACTCCGACGACCTAGCCTATGATCAAGAGGCTCGTGAGGCTCAGTTCCTTGAACGCCTCCGTGTGGTCATGGGCACATACCTACGCACGATGGATCCGGGCTATGGTATCGTCGCGGAGACAGATCCCACCCTAGCGACGACGACAAGTGCGGAGCCGTTCGTAGTTAAAGCCAATACCCTCGCACCAACAGTGCAGATTGATGTGCTAGCCGGTACGGCAGTAACGCCGGCAGGCTTTATCATCAATGTTCCTACCACCATTGAAGGTATTGCTCTGGCGGAAGCGCAGATCAATGCCATCAACGTCGTAGTCTTAGAGTATGATACTGAGTTATACAACAATAAACTGACTCGTTACAATACGCTGGTGGGCTCCCGGCGTCGTGTCGTCTCTTCGACGAATTTGATTAAGGTAGTATCCTTAGCCGATTACGAAAATTCTACAATTTTTACTAGTACACGCTTAGAAGATTGCGTTGTCTTAGCCGTAGTGACAGTTGAACAGGTCACAGCTGGAACGCAGCTTGTTATTGATATGACCCAATCATCGTACTCATTTGTGCGATCTTGGTTCACGCCCATTGATATTCAGCATCGCCAGTATCTAGGCACGGGCACACAGTCCGCCGAGAACATCCATGCGATGGGCATCAACGATCTCTCGGCTGCGGGCCTAACCTTCATGCAGTTATTGGCCGAGCATGGTGTGGTCGTCTCCCGCGATCAATCAATGCCGATGGTGCCCGGTCTAATTACAACGCAGACCTTTGATGAGGTCGAATTCCAACAGGATACGCATGGTAGCATCACAGGCTCCATCGGTGCCTGGTACGTGGAACTGGACCACTTCCCTATTCGCCTCGGCGCCGTCATCAATACTGATTCCATCACGGATCACTTAGCTGGTCGTGTCGTTCCGCATACGAATATTGTATACTTCATGGCAAATGAGCCACTATTCAATATGGTGTCAGGAACGGCTCCTTCTATTGTTGTCGTTTACTCTTACGTCAAGGCGGCCGAGCCACCTGTAGACGTTGGTTACCCCGAACTAACTTTTAGTCAGCCCACTAGTGGGCAAGAGTTATTGATTGCCGGAGGTCTGGCCTATAACGCACTTTCCTTAACGGACGTATCCTTCGAAGAGTATGGGCAAATTCCCCGTCGTGCCATTGTTTACGCTAGGGCCGATGCTACGGATGGCATTGTCCTAGATAAAACGCCACAAGTCTTGCAGCCACAGACGAGTGCCACGACCTTAGGTACAGTGCAAGATGTAACCATCCCTATGTTGGGTAATGCCCGACTCCGTGTTTGGCTAACGAACGCCATTGCTGGATCTGCCACTTTTGCTGTAGACGTTGAATTAGTAGGTGTCGATTCAGCCGGCAATAACTTAACAGAAACCATTTCTTTCGATAGCACTTATAAGGACTATGTGGTTCCTATTTGCTTAGAACATAATGATCAATTTAAGCTATCGAATTATGTTTGGTCTGCCTTGAGCACCTTACAAGTCACTAGTCGTACAGATGATGGCCCTGATACGGAAGTCTTGGTTGAAGCGTTAATCGAGCCGGTTACCTCTAGCGACCTCGATGATGGTCTACCTGTTGCTCAAGTGATATGGGACGGACTCCGGATTTGTGCCATCGAAGATATGCGACCCGTCAATCGGATCGCTCGTAAGCCCACGCGCTTCGATAATATTGGCGTCGCCAATGAAGCGATGCTGCTTAACTTTGGCATCATACCCATAGCAACTGAAGCTGAAACGCTGGCGGTTGAAGACTTCAATGATATGGAGTATAGTAACCTGGTCGTGCAAGATTCACCTTACGGTGGGCATACTACTGGTTGTAGTACAAGGATCCTGAAGTTCACGGATGGATTAACCCACTCAGAGGTTCCTCCCCATCCTACCAGTGCAACTTCCGTCGAGCGCGGAGTTTACTGGACGAGAGCAATCCCCATTGAAGGAGATTATAGCCAGATTGAAGTCCTCCCTCTGGGTGAAGAGGTAATCCATGAAATTCAATGGCGTTATACCCTGAAGTCGGCTCCCGATGTTTGGATTCCTGCCCCAATGACACCCATTCCGATGGGCGTTATTCTACAGGATGTTAATGGTCGCTGGGTAGGAACTGCAGGACTTCTTAACTACATTTTCAAAGTAGAAGTTCGCATTATCGGTGATTTGACGGGCTTCATTCTAATGGCCCATAATGGCCAGATTACTTCCCTGGTCATCGCAGGGGACTTGACTGTGCAGGGATGCGTCATCACGGACTGCATTCATGACTACACTGTGGCAACAACCCTCAATATCTACACAAGTGATGCGCTTAGCAATATCCAGATTGCTCCATCGAAGGGAGCTTCGCTAGCCCTATTCGCTTCCTATTACGTTTGGGGCAATTGGGGTTGGAGTGCTACATTACCTTGCCTGTTCGATATGTTATCAACCACCAACGCGGGCATTGAGTTCACTAACAGTTTATTTGCGGGTGGTGCTGGCGAATTTATCCTTAAGTTCCTAACTACCGCGGGAGCGGCGGCTCGTATTGATTCCGAACTAGATTTAACCATTGAAACAGATGACAATCTAGATCTACAGGTTAACGCCACAGGCTCCGGCTCCGTTTCGATGAATGCAGAGACAGGTTCTATCAACTTAAGCTACAATTCAGCCGGTGATGAGTACGTCAGCATTTACAATATAGGTGCAGGTGGAGTAGGATTGAAGCTCAATTCGACAGATACTCCTAACATCTTCTTAACACCTGGTGGAGCACCTTACCTAGTAGATAGTGCTATTACGGCACCCTTTGAAATACAACTCGATGGCGGCGCGGCATCCGATTGTTGCCTTCGCGTCTATGATGTCAACTCTGCCACTAGAGGGCACATTGAATCGAGAGCAGGATTCTCCTGTGGTGATGGCGCTATACCAATTGCCGGCGAACGACTAATGTGGGATATTGTGTATGGAACCTTATCAGGAACTTCTGGCACAGAGATCATCCTATATACTCCACCTTGGGCTTTTGCATCGTACACAATCATTCCTATTGCCAGTCTTGATAAGTTGGGCCCAAGTATGGTAATCGGCCCCGGTTGCATGGATGCCGGTGGTATCAGTCAAGAGATGACCGTCATGTTAGATTACAATGGAGCACTTCCCTGGGATCTTTATCTATACTATGACACCGCTAACACTGCAGTGGGAGACGAATACGCCATCTGTGTATTCTATGTCAAGCGGGATTAATAATGCGTTACATTTTAGATAGCAAGGGCAACGTACTACAGCGCGGTAATCATATCGCCGCCGGTCCTCAGCAGCAGCTAGTTGAGTCGCAAGAAGCGTTACAGGGCCCCATGTCGTGGTATTACTACGTAGATGGACATTTCATTAAACGCACCGAAGCTGAGTATGAGCGCTATGTACAAGAATTACAAGCCAAGGCCGATGCGGCCAACAATAAAGAACGTGACATCTGGCGCAAAGAGAATGCCCGGACCGTAGAACTAATGAAGCTGGGAGAGAGCGGCGAGATCACGACACCCGAGTTGTACGAGCTACTAAAGTCGATGGGCATCTTTAATAAGCTGCTAGGAAAGTATAATGCAAAATAGAGTAGTTGATTTTGGTGCTGGCGTAACGGCCGAGCGAATTAAGTCCCTGGCGGCTGGCTTGGAATACTCTGCCGTGCTACATGGCTTTACTTTCACGGTAACAGATACCGACAAATTTACGGCTAGCTCGGGTATTCTTATCTTTCCTAATGGCATCATGTTATTCGAAGATGCCGTACAAGAGTATGCCGTCATTATTAGTCCAGCCGCCGCTAACTATACCTTGGTCTATCGTCACACAGATCAAGATATTCTCGGTGGGGCCGCAGCTACAGTTTCACTGGAGATAGGCTTACTAACAGACGCTGGTACCACGGGCACGATAATTGGTTGGGTAGTCTATCCGGGTGGCTCCGTTAATTTAACAGCTTCAATGTTATTCGAGGCACCCAAAGCTATTGGCAAGAAGACGCTGGGGGATGGTATCTTCGCGGTACGTCGGCATCCTGTTTGGGATTTCTTCTATATTCCCTTAGGATTCTACCGCTCGACGGTGGATTTAACGGCGGCCCCTACGACTTCAGCTATCGTGGCTTGGAATACGGGCGTACTCTGGGAAACGTTTGCAACAGCAACAACCGCAGATGTGATAACAATTACACTTCAGGGTGGTTATGCCCACGAACCAAACCAGCCTCGAAAAGTTTCGTTTCGCTGTAATCAAACCAATAGTATTAGTGCAACCACACAGATTGATGTTTACGATACTTTGGATGCCTTGATAGTATCTTCCGGTGCTATTCAAGGCACGGGGGCAATTGTCGATAGAGCCGTAGAAGTTCCCTGGGGATCGGGTGTTTATGGCGGTGGCGGATTCCGTGTCGTGCTGACTATTGTTAATTTGGCGGGACATGCTTGTTCCATCGATCCTATCAAGATATCTTACCAAGAGCTACCCTACGCTTTGATCTGAGGCTAACATGGCATTTGATCTAACAATGTTATATAAGGGCATCACCGGAGCCGCCGGTGGTGACATGACCAAGGCGGTGTATGACACCGATGTGGATAATCGCCCGGATAAGGCAGAGTCAGTCGATGATGGTGCCTCCGTATCCACGGCGGTACAAGTAGCCGCAGCGGTCACGCACACGACTAGTACGGGTGTCAATCATGCCAATGTCGTCTTGAACGACGCCCACCGCGTTTCCGATGGTAAGAATCACTCCGATGTCGTCCTGAATAATACACATCGATCGGGCTCGGGTGCTGATCATGCACATGTCTTGCTCAATACAATCCATCGCACCAGCACCGGTATAGATCACTCACATGTCGTTTTGAATGACACGCACCGCACTAGTGCGGGTATCGATCACTCCGATGTTGTTCTGAATAATGCACATCGTATTAGTTCGGGTGTTGATCATACATTTATTGATCAGGATGTGACGATTGGTAGTGCGCCTACTTTCCTAGGCACGAACATTACCGGTCTAGCGGCGGCTAGTCCTCGTGAAACGAATGTCATCTATGTTGATCCTACTAATCCCGACGCGGACTTTCCTACTATCGTGCTAGCCTTAGCAGCAGCAGGGGCTGGCGATATCATTAAAGTAGCACCCGGTGCTTACACCGAGGACATCGTAATACCTGCGGATGTGCAGGTAGAGGGTCCCGGCGTGGATCTGACAGGAATTATCACGATTGTAACTGGTTCGAAAGTGCTGCTACGCTCCCAAATAATAGCCACGGCCACGATTGGCTGCGATAAAGTGGATGCCATTGGTGTAGCGTACGTTACCATTGGCTCCGTAACGATAAATGGCACGGGCGTGGGCGTGATTAATACAGCTCCGGTCGGTGCAATTATGTACACGGCCAAGGAAATGTACGTAGAGAACGGTACGGCTATTGGCGAAGCAGCATTATCAATTGGTGACATTTATGTGGATGTTGGCACTATTAGCATCTTCGGTGCGGGTGTGGCAGTTGGAGCTACCGGTGCAGCCGAGTTAAAGGGTCGTATTGACCGTATCCTGGAAGTGGCACCTGGCGCAGGTACAGGCATTTCATTAGCGGCGGCCGCTGTTGTGGCCGAGTTGGTTATTAACAGTATCGTAACTACCGTAGCTGCCTACAATGTAGGTGCTGGTTCTGCTTTACGACTATTTAGTCATAACATTGTGGGAGCTGCTGTAGGTGTTGCGGAAGTGACCCTAGCAGCACATGCTACTAGTAATGGTTCCGATCATACTTACATTGATCAGAGTGTTATTAGTGGTGCTACTCCTATTTTCGGTAACACGACGTTTGGTGTCACCTCTCAGTTTAGGGCAGAGACGGCCGGTGTCACTGGAGCGATTCTGTTAGCAGAATTGACGGGCAATGGTACTAGTACTGTGACGCTGGCAGCTCCCGCATCTTTGGGAGCCGATCGTACCATTGTAGTACCCGACTCCAACGTATCTTTGGCTGATATTAATACATTAGTTGCTCTGATTAGAATTCCAGCAATTGGTGCTTTTGGTGCGGAGGCCGGTAACGTTCGTGCGGCCACTATCCAGATACAAGATGGCTCCGGTAGTAGTCTCAATCAGATGCATCAG
>Ga0210003_1003348_pt1 | contig 13063 bp, 7 predicted proteins | sample LantaG_FD_182804 | JGI IMG/M metagenome (GOLD analysis project Ga0210003, IMG submission 182804) | Deep subsurface microbial communities from Baltic Sea to uncover new lineages of life (NeLLi) - Landsort_02402 metaG (SPAdes) (version 2) | ecosystem: Environmental > Aquatic > Marine > Oceanic >... | reverse complement strand
TTCACAGAAAACATTGCTGATATGATCACTCAAAGTTTTAATAGCAGACTATCAGAAGATGATATGATGGCAGTATTAGATGTTATTGATCAGTATGGTCGAAAGAGAAGAGATGCAATCTCAACTCTATTGGAAGAGATTCAACCTGCTAGTGCCGGACTACCATCAGCATGGCAAATATTCTTAGCTATTGTAAGATATAGTAGCTTTGAGCAGAATCTTAATATGAAAAGATTATTAGAAAATGCTGCAGAAAGCGTTCTAGTAATTCCTGCACGAATGAATGAAGTATTAAATCAACTTCAATCATTATAATCCTTAAAAATGGGAGGGGTATAAATATGCCCCCATCCCATTTTTTTTGGAACAAAATATAAAAAAAGGAATATAGAATGGCATCAACACCTTTGATTAGTTATTGGCATCCAGATGTAACATATGATTTTACATTAAGGATCGGAGAAAAAGATTATTCAACAGATTTAACTAGACTTGAAATAAGGTCTGCGGTAACGATGCCATATCAACATATATTTTTAGATGTCTTTATGAATCCACGAGATTTATTAAGTGAATCTTTTTTTGGTCAACAAGAAATAAAATTAATTATAAGATTGAAAGGGAAGGTTCCTGAAAGTTTAGAAGAAATTGAATTTAAATTAATGTATATTGATACTGAAGCAGATTATAGTCCAGTTCAAAGAAACTCTGAACAAGATCAAGTGGAAAGAACAGTAGTAAGATTTAAAACTGTTTGTGTTGACTCATATCAAACAATGTCTACAATGGTGAATGAAGTTCAACATAATAAAACTCCATATACAATAATATCAGATTTATTCTCTAAAAATACTAATATAACTGAGTTAATTTATGACTCACAAGGTAGAAGTAAATTAACAATAGATCAATTAATAATACCACCAACTACACTATATAACGTGATTAATTATATTGATAATACATATGGAATATTTGATGGTGCTATGGCTCTTCATACCACATTTGATAATAAAGTAAAAATTCAAAATTTAACTAAGAAAGTAAAAACAGCACAGAAATATACTTTATATTTAACAGCAACTGATGGAGATGAATCAAAGGTATTTTCTTCAACTGATGGTAATATGTTTTATTCTAAAAAAGCTGTTAGTAATTCATATAAAGGCAATGCGGTTTTCTCAGTAGAAGCTCCATCGCTTGTATATATAACAAAACCAAAAGATCAATTATTTGCAACTATTGATATTGATTTGGAATCTTTTGCCAAAGAATATGGTATATTAGAACCAAATAATCCACAAATTTATTATAATAAAGATGCAATTGATTATTCTAAAAGAATAGGATATGAAAAAGATCAAACGGGATATGATATTGATCAAACTTTTATTAATGCTAATTTATCACAAAATATAGTAGATATGGCAACTTTAGTAGCTGAAATAGATGGTAACTTGCCCATTTTAAATTTAATGGAAGTTGGAGAACATGTTAAGGTAATTAGTCATATTGATAGTCAATTAAAACTAGGTGGCGCCTATATATTAAAGGGGAGCGATATTCAATTTGTAAAAGCTACCACATGGGAATCATTTGCAAGAATGTATTTATGTAGAACCAATATTGCTCAGCAATAATTAGAACAAATAATAAAGGAGAATAGTATGGTAGCTACTTCAACATCCGCACAAGCAGCGATAAGAGGTGATAATTTTGTTGCTGAATATTTGAGATGTAAAAATGATTTTCATTATTTTTGTGGTCATTATATAAAGATTGAAATACCTGGTCGGGATATATTACTAACTCCTTATGGAAAACAATCAGAACTAATTGATACAATCGAAAGAAAGAAATATGTATTAGTTCTAAAGAGCAGACAAATTGGTATTTCAACAATTGTACAAGCGTATGCTGCCTGGCTAACAGTGTTCTATGATAATGTTGTGATTGGTATTATTTCAAAGGATGGAGCTGAAGCAACCGATTTTGCAAGAATCATTCGTGGTATGGTTGAAAAACTTCCTGATTGGATGAAACCATTAGGCGGGTCACAGGGTCGTGGTCTTTCAAAAAGAACTGAGCGTTCATTTATTTTAACAAATGGAAGTAAGGTTTATGCTTCACCCGTTAATCCAAATGCCCCTGATAAAACTCTTCGTGGTAAGGCATTGACATTTTTGGTTATCGACGAAGCAGCATTTGTTACTTATGTTGAAGCAGCTTGGACTTCAATGGTTCCTGCTTTATCAACAAATCAGATGCAAGCAAGAAAAGCAAATATACCTTATGGTACTGTTGTTCTTTCAACGCCAAATAAAACTATTGGAATAGGTCAATGGTATTTTGAACAATATGTAAGAGCTATTTCAAGGGATGATATATTTGAACCATTTGTAATTCATTGGAAAATGATTCCTGAATTAGCAAATGATCCATATTGGTATAAAACACAATGTAAATTATTTAATCATAATCCAAAGAAAATCGCTCAAGAGTTAGAATTAAAATTCTTGCCAGCTGAGGGATCATTCTTTGAAGCTGAAACAGTTGAAAAACTACAAGGTTCATGTGTTGAACCAACTGAAAAACTAAGAATATTCAATGGAGAAATATGGAAATTTCAAGAATCATATCCTCAAAATAATTATATAATTGGAGTCGATACTGCACCAGAACATGGAGCAGATAAATCAGCTATTACAGTTTGGAATTATCAAACATTAGAACAGGTTTGGGAATATCAAGGAAAATGCAAAGTCCTTGATTTCTTAAAAGTTATTGAAATAGCTGCAACACAATATAGAAATGGTCCAATAGTCGTTGAATCAAACTCATATGGAAACCAGGTATTAGAACATTTAAATCAAACTAATTTTTCAAGTAGATTATATAGAGAAAAAAGAGGACCACATACAATTGTACCGGGTCTTTCAAATAATGCAAAAACAAGACCTCTAATGATTGATGCTTTATATTCATATATGTCAGAATTTCCTGAATCTGTTAGATCACAAAGACTTGCACTTGAATTAACAGGTTTGGTTTCAAAAACAAGTGGTAGAGTTGAAGCTGATACGGGGTGTCATGATGACTTAGCATTATCTGCTGCATGTTGTATGTATGTAAGAAAATATGATCCACCATTATTACTAGAAGTTGGAGATGGACAATATTCTGAAACAGTTGAGGTTATGAAAGATATTGTTAGTTATAATACTGATAGACCATATGAAATGACCAATGAATCTATTATGAAATCTGTTAAAAATAATATGGATAAAAATTTAGGGTTTGTAGATATAATGGGATTATATAATAAGGAATAAACAATGGATGATAAACACTTAGAGGAACTGTTTGCACCACCAATTGGTCTTGAACTTGAAGCTGTGGTTGACGGGCAGAAGTTTTATTCTTCTCAAAAACTAAAAGAAGCATTTATAAAATGTATGGGTGCGAGTGGAAGAGCTTCTCATATATTCAAACAAGTTGAAAAATTAGTTATGAAGAAAAAATTAATAGTTCCTTGCTATTTATCAAAAAATATGTATTACCTTTTTAAACATAAACTCTTTAGCGGGAGCGATGATAAATCAATACTTGGATTTTATCATACAAAACAAAAAAGAGTTTTTATATTAATTGATAATAGTGTGACTCCAATAGGAACTGCAAATGATGATTTCATAGCAAGTACAACAATGCATGAATGTGTTCATTTATATGCAGATAGAATGAAAGGAAAATTCTTAAAAACATTTAAGCAAGAATTAGATAGATTTTATATTTCATATTTTTCAAGACTTTTTCAATTAAAAACTAAACCAGACGTATCCAAAGTAATTAAGTTTATTTCTATGTTTGAGTATAATAGATCGGAACAAACTAATAAAAAATTGGCAACATATTATTATTTATTAGAAAAAACTTTGAAACCTCATAGTAAGTTAGATGAGAAAGATTTTGTAGCTGCATTACAGGCATATATTGTATCAATAAAACTTTCTTTAATGAATTTTACAACATTTGTAAGGATGTATAGAGATTATAAAGTTATTTACGGACCAATTGATAGAGCATATCTAGAAGCATTTGGTAAAAGAAATACTTTTACTACTCCGTATCAAGAATTATCATCTGTGTCTGAAGTCATATGCGTCCTTTCAGAAATGAGACCAACATATCCAAAGCTAAAGAAAATGTTTAAAGACATGGCATAGGAGTTTTAATTAATGGCTATACGAGATGATAATACTCCTCCTTCAAAACCAGGGAGCATTACACAAACCGCTGATAATCAAATTGATCGAATTGGAAATATAAGTAATGTGTCGAAAACAGTTTCGACAATGCAGAAAGATGTGAAACAAAAAATAACTGAAACTAAAAAAATGGTAGATGACTCTGAAGCGATAAGTAGTGTTCAGAGTTCTATGTCAAAAGTTTTAGATAAATTATCAGATACAATTGGAGCTCTTTCATCAGGTGTTAAAACAATTACCGTTGATACTGCTAAAGCAACTAAAGATGCTATTGGTGATTATGGAAAAGCAATAAGTGCTGACATTAGTTTTAATAAACAAAGTGTTGTGGCAATGGCACTTGCTAAATCGACTCCTATATATGGTTACTTTGTTGCTAAGTTTATGGAAACTGATATTTTTAAACGCGCAGCAGAGAGAATGAAAACATCAATTGGTAAAGCGTTTGGTAGTTTGGCTGGTTTATTTAGACGTGGTGCCAAAGAACCTGGCAAAGAAAAAATACCACACATGGCAAGGGGTGGTTATGTTGAAAAGGCAGGTGTAGCTAAGATACATGCGGGCGAAGTAGTAATGCCTATTGAGAAAATTCTTGACCGTATGGATGATAGTACCAATGTAGCAAAGAACGTAGGAAAGATTTTAACTAAACTTACAATGCAACAAGCAACATCACATAGAATGATGACTGATGTGATTATGCAAGAAGGTGATACAGGTGGAAAGAAAGTTGGTTTAATCAAAGATACACTTAAATTAATAAGAGAAGGAAAAGAAAGATATAAAGATCCAACCGAAGTTAGACAACTTAGAGAATTAATAGCTATTAGAGAAGCATTGGGTGGCGAACTTAAAATTTGGCCAGAAGTTTGGAGTAAGCTGTTAATGAAACATCCTGGTTTCAGGGGCATGATTGCAGTAACTAAACTAATGACGAAATTTAGTCTTCTAGTAACCTGGAAACCTGCATATGCATTATTCAAACGTAGGGGAGGTTATGGAAGTCATCTTTCAAAGTCAGATAAACCATTAAATGCAATGAGTCAAAATATAGGTTTGACTTATGTTGAATCAATGTGGCGTTTTGATAATATGCTAAATCTTTTGAAAGCAATAGCACAAGCAACAAGAGATACAGCTGCTACAATCACTGGCAAAAAATATAGTGGATTAAAAGGTGTTGGTACAGGTAGATGGTCTCTTGGTGGAGCTGCAGTAAGATTATCTGCTTGGTTAACTGGTAAGGCATTAAGTGGTCTTGGTAAGATTCCAGGACTTGGAACAGTAGGAAAAGCTGGTAAGTTATTATCTGGAAGAGCTTTTTCTACCAAAGAAAGTCGTGAATATGCATTAGGAGAAGGTAAAGCTGGTGGTATAGTTCGTTTGGGTAGCAGTGAACAAAATCCAATGTATGTTACTGATCTTACTTGGTTACCAGTACAATCAGAAGTAAATCGTATATTTACTGAGATGGGTGCAAGGCTACCAAAGAAAATAAAACAAGATCAACTAATGATTGAATATACAACAGAACAAGTTTCTACAATGCAATCTATTAAAAAGAGATTAAAAAGTAATTGGATAATCAAAATGTTATTAATAGGTTGGAGTTTTATTTCAATGTGGATGAAAAAACTATGGGATAAAACAGCAGGTAAACTATTAAAATTTGGCGGTAAGAAATTTGCCAGTTGGTTAGGACTTAAGAGTCTCGGACAATTCGGAGCTCCAAAAGGTTCTAAAGGTACAATTGGTAGAGCTATGGGAAAAATCCCACCTGGATTGAGAAAAGCTGTTGGAGCTGGTGGTATTGCAGCAAGTGTAGCTATGGGAGTCTATGATGCTATGCAAGCTGTTAGTATGGCTAAAGAATGGGGAACTTCTAAAACATCAGCGGGTATTGGTGGTTTTCTTGGTGGCACGGGTGCAGGGTTGAGTGGAGCAATGAAAGGAGCTGCAAAAGGCGGAATGATGGGAGCTGGTATTGGTTCTTTTGTAGGTCCAATTGGTACAGTAATCGGAGGTGCGGTTGGTGTAATCGCCGGAGGTATTTTAGGATTTATTGGCGGAGAAAAAATCGCTAAAGGTCTTGATGCAATGGGTGGTTATATTAAAAAATTTGTTAAAGCAACTTGGAGTTTCATAACATACCCATTTAGAATGATGGGAAAAATGTGGGATTGGATTAAAGAACAATTCACATGGAAAAAACTTGGAGAGCACGCATCATCTGCAATAAGTCTTATATGGAAACTTGTAAAATTACCATATAAAGCTGTGTGGTGGTTATTGAAAAAAGCTGGTCCAGCTGTATATAGCATGATGGGAAGTTTGTGGGATTTGATTAAAGAACAATTCACATTGAAAAATCTTGGAAATATCGCAACAGGTTCAATAAGTCTTATATGGAAACTTGTAAAATTACCATTTAAAGGTATAGGATGGATATTGGACCAAGTCAAACCATATATAGCTGATAAAATAAGCTCAGTGAAAGATTGGGTAACTGATAAATTTAGTCTTAAAAATATATTGAACATTCTATCATCTCCTATGGATAGTTTATTTGGAGTATTCAGTTGGTTTGGTAGTTTATTCGGAAGAATGAAAGAATGGATTGTAGAAAAAATCAAAAAAATACCTGGAGCATCGCTATTCTTTAAAGGTGATAAAGGTCCTGATAAAGAAAAGAAAGGTGGAATAAAAGAAACAATAACTGCAGCTACTGAAGCAGGTCAAGGAGCTACTAAAAGTATATGGGGCGGTATTAAAGGATTGTGGGGTTCAAAAAAATCAGACGATATTGCTAAACAAGCGAAGAAAGGAGCTGAAGATGCCATAAAGAAAACCAAAAATGCTACTTCATCAGTTATTAATAAAATGACCCCACAAGCAAGAGAAGCATTTGAAACAGCTAAGAAATATTACATGAAAGAGTTTGGTTGGACTGAAGCACAAGCAGACGCAGTCTTACAAACAATTGCCGCAACTGCCGGAGATAAATTAGATCTATTTAGCGACCCTGAAAAACTAAAAGGTATGGCATCAAGTATGTATAAATCTGCAGGTGGCAATATAAAAGATAGATATTTAGCTAGTATTGATAAAGGTCAAATAGTCGTAAACCAAGCCACTTTAATGTTAGCTAATGGAGAATTAATAGCAGATGATTTAGGCAAGAAGATTGTAGAATCATCAAAAGAATTAGGGAAACAAACATTACAAGGTGCTGGTGCAATCGTTAGCTCAGTATCAAGTGCAGTTACTAATAATAATAGTACAACAAGTAATACTGCTATTAACCAAGGTGGTTCAAAATCAGACGGTCGTTCTTATTTTGATTATTTGGTTTATACAGGTAATTATCGTTAAGGAGATTATATAATGCCATTAAACAATTCTAATATTCTCCAAAGAACATTTGGATATCCTCCAGATAATTTAGAAGAAAGAACCAATATAATGATAAGAAAATCTATGCCGGTGGTAACCTTCTTTCCGTCAAAACCACATTTTCAATCAGGTCTAGATTTATTTTCATTAACTCCTGCCTGGGGAGAATATACAAAACTATTAAAAGGCAATGGTTTTGAAACTCCAAACTTAGGAAACGATGGAATAAAACTAGCATATTTAGCTGATAACTTTCCAACTGATTCTTTTACAAATGAATATGGAGAAAACTTTCTTCAAAAATTTACAGATGTTGCATCAGAAGGGGCAGCTTCAATCGCTCAAATGATGGGGGCATCTAGTGCAACTGATGTATTTAGAAAAGTACAAAAAAACCTTCAAGGAAAAGATACTGGTATTAGCAAAGGTTTGGGGACGGGAATGGAATACATAGGAAATATGGCAAAGTCATCTCTTGATGCTTTAAGTCAAATTCCTATTGGTAAAACAGCAGCGGCTGGAGTAAATGTAGTAAATAGATTATTGGCTGGGTCAAGAATAGATTTTCCAATGGTATGGAAATCAAGTGGGTTTCAACCATCATATTCATTTACTGTAAGATTATATAATCCTTATCCTCAAGATGAAGACTATACAAATAAATATATAATTGGACCTGTTGTTGCTATACTATTAATGGGGGTTCCAAGAGCACAGGATTCAGCAACATTCACATGGCCATTTTTACATCGAATTGAATGTCCTGGTCTCTTTGATTTAGACCCTGGTTTTATCTCTAATATTACTGTAGTAAAAGGTGGCGATCAACAACAAATATCATTAAATCAAAGACTTGGTATTGTCGATGTTAGAATAGATGTGGGGAGTTTATATAGTAGTATGCTTGGTGGATCTGATAAAGTTACATCAATAAGACCAACTGTTTTAAAATATGCAAGATCAATGGCTGGTCAAAAAAATATCACTTCTAGAAGAGATGATAATTTACAATTTTCAAGAAAACCTGGCGATGGACCACAAGGAAACAGGGCAGTTGGGGCAACTAGCAGGGGAGAAGATATAAGAATGTCAGGACAACAATATACAATATCAACTCCTTCTGGTACACAAACTTTGACTTATCGTACTCGTCCAACTGTTAGTCCTAAAGTTCAAGCAGACGCAACTGATACTGGAGCAGGAGGTGATAATACTCCAACAGATCGAGTTGATTCAGATTCAGAAGATGTATATCAAGAATTAGTAGATAAGGGTCTGCCATTTTAACAAATAGTATTTCTCATACTCATTGTTAAATAGTACGCAAGGTAGGAATGTATAGTAAATTGGGTTTGAGTTGTATATGATTGAAATGTTTTTAGATATCTAATATCTTTTAAAATTTTGATCAATAGAATATCAATTTGTTGCTTAAAGTATATTCTTAATCTTGTTCTTTTTACTGCCATTAATTTTTTAACATATTCGTAATATTTACTTCCGCAAAACATAGACTTATCAGTAACATCTTTTATAAACAATTGTAAAATCAATCTAATCTCATCAGCATATCTCATGTCTTTTAATTGTTTAGTTATCAAATTAGCAATAGCGGGTTTTATTTTAGTTATTCTTTGCGATTCTACCATAGCTTTTTCATCTACTGTTTTATATATAGTTATTTTTTTGACAGTAGCATCAATTACCCGCTTACCTCTTTCCAATGCTTGTGATTGATATACATTCCCTTCATCATCTGAAACATCAACTTGCGTTTTTAATGCATCTCCAGATTTCCACGCTCTATAATAATGCTCAGCAAAACTCTTTACACTTTGAGCAATTCGATGTCTAGAAGCAGATAAAAATTGAATAATTCCATCGACGTTGAATGTTTTAATATCATTTGTGTATTTCTTTTCTAATTCTTTTGCTAAATGAAAAAGACTATTTCCAATTGTTTTTTCTCTTGAAAATAAATGTGTTTTAGTTATGGTTTCTAATGCGTATGAAAAAACTTCTTCGTTACAGAATTGTGGAAAATGATTTTTAAATTTATGACCATATTGTCTAACTAAATGATAAACCATAGCTGAATGATATAGTGTTTTATTTTTATTTTTAAGTGCATACCACATAATAAATATTAATAAATTAGAATCTGGTTGAATTACAGGAAGAAATGTTTCAGCCATTGTTCCCTTATAAGTTCTCTTAATAAAATCTTTCACATCTTTATCTGTCAATCCTGTAGCATTTAATAGTTGATGATATGGCGCTTTATGAGTAGGAAGATAACAAGGAGTAGACAAATTATTCATATCCCTAGATAGAATCTTCAATAATGTTCGTTGAAGATTTGTAATATTTATTTTTGATTTTTCTAGTATGATTTTCATAATATTTTAAAGGATTTTAAGTGTAATAGAGTCTTCTGTAAAATAGACATATTCTGGCCCATATTCCAAAAGTTCATCCTGTGTTAGATTTATTAAATCAAAATTAAAGAAAATATTTGATACAGGTTTAAGTAATCTACAATGATCAACTCCATCTATCTCCTGAACTACATCAATTATTTCAGAACCATACAGTTCAATTTCAATACCAAACCGATCTGAAAATGCCTCTACTAAAGTAGTCCTAACCGTATTAGCAAGAGTTGAAATCGATCCTGTATATTCATCTGTTTGAAATACATCTAATTGTATTTCTAATGGAATATTATAATTTGGTAAGACCCAACCTCCGGCACCATAAATATATTTATATGCTTTATCAGTAACATATACAATATCATCTGTATTAGGAATGAAATAAATCCAATTAGTAGAAGTACCGTCAGTATAACATTCAGCTATTTGTCCATCTTTACCAGTCCATTCACCAGTCCCATTTAATATAATATATCTTTCACCTGAAGAACATGGGACAGGAACAATACAAGAACTAAAATCTTTAACATCTTGTGTATTTGTTTCATTCAATTGCATGTTTTGTAATTGACCAATTGTATTTCCAAATTTAATATTTACAAAATCAGTCATCATTTTATAATCTTGAAAAGTAAGATTGGTTAATAATGCCTGCAAAACATTTGTCTCAAATTCTCTTGGGTTTGTAAGACTATCATAATATTCTTTTTCAATTACAGGTATATCATAAACTGTATATGTAGTACTATCAATTGCCACTACATTTGATCTAGTATAATTTCCCAATGCTTGTCTAAGAATAAATGTATTTTGATACTTGCCAATATCACCCTCAGTTGGGTGATTGAGTGTAAAGTAATATGTTAATTCTCCTTCTCCAATTGATGTATAATCAGGGATAAGTAAAGTAAATTGATTTGAAGTTGAATCATTAACCATAGTGAATGTTGAACCAGTCTCTAAAATTTCCATTTCTGCTGTTACTAAATCTGGGTCAAGAGCTGTAGTGTTATATTTAAGTGCAAAATTTACTTGACTTGTTCCGGATGTTGATACTACCAAATTATCTGCATATAAAGGATATTCAGAACTATAACTAGTAATCAATGTAGGAATTTGTTCAAGTTCAAATAATACATAACTATAATCAGCAACAGTATTTAAAGGTTCAATTAACATATCAAATAATGTATAAAAATCTGTACCGTTTATATCAATAACTGTTTTTCTTGGAACAACTAAATCGCTGAAAGTTTCAAATGCATTTCTAGTTGGAACAATATCATCCAAATATAAAAGAGTAATAAATAAAGCTATTTCATTTACCTTTACATCAGATCGTTTCAGAACAGGTAATGAGTTTGAACCAATTGGAGAATTATCAATAATAATATTTGAATTTATATAATCTTGTTCTGTAACTGTTCTTTCAAGAGCAGTAAGATTAATAATCGAATTTCTTCTTACATCTTCAACTCCTTCTTCATCTGTTCCGCCCGTAGCTCCAATTGTATTGACAACTGTATAACTTACTAATTCATTAATTCCAGCATCTGTTGCATTATAAATTCTATCGCCTGTTTGAATTGATCCTGCAATAACATTTCCATTTTCTCCTTCTGTTAATATCAATGTAACTTCTATTGTACTACCAGCTGGAGGTTGATAACCAATTATTCCATTACCAAATGATAAATTAATTCCTGAATCAGTTCTTCTTAAAACATAACCCTTTGTATTTTCATCCATTAAATACAAACTTTCATAACCGATATATGTATTCCACCCTGTCTGACCTGGCTCTCTTACCTGAACTTCAATATCAGCAAGTTTTCCAGTAAATGAAACATCTGTATTATAGAATTGATATATCTGTAAATCAGATGGAATTTGAAATTCTTGTACTTCAGTAGTTAACTGTCTAACATTTAAAGCAAAAGAAAAAGATTCAGGACCAATTATAACAGGAACGTTAAGAACTTTACTTCCCTCTTGGGCAATTATTTCAACAGAACTATTGCTAGTTACAGTTATCGTTGTATTATAATATGTGGAAAATGTGACTTCATCGTTTGCAAATACTTTAAAATTTTCTGGTATAGTAAACTCAGCAACTGGATCGGTAAACCCAAAAGGCATTTCAAAAAGAACATTAACACTTGCATATGTTGCTAATTTTCCTTCATATCCAATAAATGCAGCAAGGTTATAAATTGAATCTGGAAGCTGTGCTTTAGTTAAGAAAAATTCACGATATACTGAAGTCTGATAAAACATTAAATTACTTGTAAGGGTCGCTAATGCTTCAACTACAAAAGATAAAAATGATGATTTTACAAGATCCACATTTTCCAGCTCTAAATACTTTTTTAGTTCAGCAATGATTATATTTCTATTTTGCTCTCTAGAAATATAAACCGTTTGTGAAACTGGGGTATCAGCCATAATAATTATCCTTTATACTAAATAGAAACCGCTATTTGAATCAAACAATTCTCTTTTACATCTATTTCTCAATGTTTCATTTTTACTTAAAAGTTTGGTCAAATATTCAGCGTCTTCAAGCTCATGAATTTTTTTGTCGTAATCATAAAAAACATATGTATCCAATACTTGTTTATTCAAATCAACTTCTGTTATACTTTGTTCAACTTCAACTTTTAATTTCCAAAACAATCGATCCGCATTAACAGATTTTTCAACACCTGAAACATTATAAATCGGGTACGTATCATTAACAGGTCTTAAATAAGCTGATTCTAATTTTATTTTATCATTTGGAAGAGGTGTAAAATTATAGGTACTCGGAATAACAAAACGTGTTTCATTTTCTTTTATATATCCAATATCTTGACCATCAAAAATAGTTGAAATATCTTCAATATAATAGACAGGTAATAACAACATTTTATTCCACTTGATTCCAGAAAACTCACCAACTCTATCATATGCGCCACCAAATACATG
>Ga0210003_1003347_pt1 | contig 13064 bp, 15 predicted proteins | sample LantaG_FD_182804 | JGI IMG/M metagenome (GOLD analysis project Ga0210003, IMG submission 182804) | Deep subsurface microbial communities from Baltic Sea to uncover new lineages of life (NeLLi) - Landsort_02402 metaG (SPAdes) (version 2) | ecosystem: Environmental > Aquatic > Marine > Oceanic >... | reverse complement strand
CCCTACTCATGGCCCTGGCATTACCCTTGGATATCTGATCGAATGTACTCACGGCACCCTTGTCCCAGCGCTTTTCACGGGATGCCTGCTGACGATCAGCCTTCTTACTGCGACTTCCGCTGCCTTCGACGACGAAATGGACTTCTTCTTCTTTCCTATGCTTCATGATCGCTTCATGCTCACGACCAAGCTTAATGCTTCTTAGCCTGGATTCCTTGCTGCCCTTGGCAAGGTCACTGCGCCGCAGTTTCGTGTAATGAGCACGATTGATCGTCGCCTGACGACCTTCGCCAGGATCATCGAAGCCGGTTTGATTAAGATCAGATCCCTTTTTCTGGACCCACCTGAGTGCCCTCAGGGAACTCGCATGACCTTGGCCACGCTCACTGGGGTCGGTATCTAAATTCTTGTTGAGTCTTTCTGGTGGATTTGTTTTTTGATTGGGTATTTCTTTTCTTAGACCAGCAACCTGTCGGCGACGCTTCTCGGCACCCCTGGCCTCTCCGAAGATAGATTCCTGCTTATCACGCTTGAGACGGAACCTGGCAGCCTCGGCACCCTTGAAGGCAGTTCTCCCGGATGCCTTGGAAACAGCAACATCGCGAGCTATAGCGCGACCAAAAGTCATCTCATGACCATCGCTACCTAGCTCATCGCCGGTGGATTTCATGAGACCAGCGTATCGCTTACCGAGCTTCTCCTGCCTGCGATCACTCCGCGTCTTGCGACCTGGTCGGCGACCACCTTCAACGATGGAACGAACTTCTTCTACCAATGACTGGAACAGTGATCCGTCAATAGATTCAACGGCCCCAAACCCAGACCCGCCAACACGCCTAGCAAGCTTGCGATCGTTGGACGACTTGTATGCAGTATCAGAAGCTGCCTTTGCCTTAGCCAAAGTCTGACTTTTATTTGGCTTCGTTCCAGTATTCTTACCCTTGGAAATTGCCCGTCTTACTACACTGTCATAGGCATCGCCGGCTGAGTTGCCAGATCCATATGAATGCGCAGCAGATAGGCGAGCACCCTTCGACAACGCCTGCTGCGCGATGGCATCTTCACCCCTACGCTTCTGATCCTTCGATCGGCCCTCGACGGTGACTTCTAACTCTTCAACTAGTGACTGAAACATTATTTCACCTCATCAACCGCATATACGATTGCAATCGTTGCCACCGCACCAGTAATAAAGCCGGTGCCCCACCCAAGCGTGCCTTTATTCTCGTCCCACCATGACGGTGATAGTCGCTGAATCTCTTTATTGGCCTGCTGCAATCTCTCATCGTAGATGATGCGATGCTGACCAAATATCTGTCGGTCTAGCTCATAGAGTCCACGAAGACTCTTGTAGCCATCCTGCCATTTCTTGGCGCGAGCAGCCTTCTCAACAGATAGGATGATCCCATTCTCAGTCACACGCTCTACACCATTGGCATCGGTGCAGACGCTAGCCGGAAGTGCCTTAACCCAATCAGCCTTCTCTGCGATTGGCTTGGCATCCGGAGACTCAGGAAGCTCCTTCTGCTCCACGTACTGTGCCTCAGGGATGCGGTGATACTGAACTACCGGAGTAGCAGCACCGCATCCAAGGGATAGAGCGATAAGCGTAGTCAGGAGCCGGATCATACTATCCTTCGTCACCCCTGTGCCCTCGGGCTGCCTTGCGAATATCACTTCGCCTCTCGCGTGGAGACTTGGCTGCCTTGGCTGCCAGTGGATCTTTGTTCTTCTTTTTCAAGAAGGCACGATCATCGGCCACTTTGTCACCATACGCAGGATTATGATCATGACTTAGCGAACGAAGCTTCTTATTCCAGGAGTAGGAATTCGATTTCCCCTTGTCCTGCCGGCTGGATTTATCGGCCAAATCCTTGGCAAACTTCTTGTGAAAATCGTTATCCCGCCCACGACGATCATTGGCAGCACGCTGACTCATCTTTCCCGTAGCAACCGCACCCCGCACATCAGTATCAGCAGCCTGGGCTATCATCCCATGGTATTGCTGGGATTTAGTACGAGCCTCGATGTACTCATCGGTGTAACCCATGAGTTGAAGCTGCTTTTCGATAGCCTCATTAGTGCTAGTACCGCCACCAATAGCTCTTTTCTTGGGGACATCAACACCCTTAACAGAGGCTGCCCGAACCGTTTCGGCACCATGTTTGGCGATAACACCGCGAGCAGCTTCCCATCCGGCCTTGACCTTAGCTTGCTTATCCTGCTGTGCTGCTGCCTTCTTGGCTTTCCAGGCAGCAAATATCTCATCAAGCTGATGCGATGACTCAATCATCTCTTCGTCGCCATACTCGTAGGCATCCTCAACGAGTGACATATACTGATCGACTGTCAGTCCATTCTCGCCAAGAAACTCTTCCCAGTAATCTATGTCTTCGCCCTGAAATCCAGCCTTCACCTTGCCTCCTGCACGCTTGACCTTACCAAGCAAAGAGTTACCAGCCTGCGCCGGTGCGCTAACACCGATATTGGCAACACCTTGAGCTATCTTACCTAGGCCGGACTTTGGTAAGCCTGGTTCCTTAGGCTCTTTCTCAGTCTGCCCTGGCTGGCTAGTGGCTGTAGGTGCAGTCTGATCAGTGTTTCCACCAGCGGTTCCAGCTGCAGCAGGCTTAGCCGCCATAGGAGGTGGTGCAGCGCCAGCTACAGGAGGAATACCACCCTTCCCTACGGGACCAGTGGCTCCTGCAGCTCCTTTGGGAGAAGCAGGGTCGCCGGCTGGAGGCATGCCCATTTTTTTACCCAGATCTGCCGCCTGCGTAGCAGCATTCGGCTTAGCCTGCTGCGTAGCAGCATATCCAGCCTGAAAACCCTTGGCAGCTCTAGCGGATAGATTTGCTGCAGCCTTTTTCAGCGGATTTCCAATAGGAGTGACATCTGCCTCGATGATCACATTGACAGCTTCCTCTATGGCGAGAAGCTCATCCTGTAGATCTTCGTCACCGCTCTCAACTGCATGATCGAGAAGCATGTTGAACTCATACAGTGACGAACCACGGCTCTCCAGGAAAGCCTCCAGATAGTCGTCATACGTGACATCCGAATCATCGGATGATTCACTGAGAACATGAACGCGAGGAACGCCCGCTGCCGCTGAGATTTTGGCAAGCTCAAGGGAGTAAGGATCTGACAAACCCGAAAGAGAATTCCACTCCGTCAGATCAATTCCGAGAATACTCTTGTTTGACATGATTACTTTTTACCTTTGTTGCGCTTCTCGTAGCTCTTAGTGAGCCTCTCCCAGTCAATGCCAGGGCCACCTTCGTCATCGCAGTCGCACTCGAAATTAATCGAGTCGCTCTCCTGCATCCTATGCCAAGCAGGAAATCCTCGACGCGATTCCTTCTTAGGTAGCTCAGCGCCGGCCTTACGAAGAAGCTTCGCTGGTATCTGCAATGTATTCTTGGGCCTTGGCGTAGGCTTGGTATCCCTATTCAAAAGGCTCTTGCCTGTTGTTTGGAATTCTTTATTAAATTCAGCAGCGGTTGCCTCAGTGGCAAACTTCGGATGAAGCGGAGGAAGCTTGCCTCCAGCGAACTTAGGGTTCGACTTACCACTGGCAGACTTCACCTGTGGCCCCTTACTGGAAGGCTCAACGGGAAGACTGCTATTGACCCTCTTGGTTTCACCCTTGCCGCCGCGAGGATGCATGGCAGGAAGCTCTACACCCTCTGCCTTCCCTGCAGTTCTCAACCCTCGTCCGACCATGACGCCCTGCCCCCTCTGGGAGGCGCCTTGGATGCGAGTCTTATCCGTCACATCAGGAACTGGCTTCTTGGATTTCATACCCAGATCTGCCGGACTCAACTGCTGACCAGCCTTGCCACGAAGCATACTCTTGACACCCCATGTCGTCTGCTCAGCGAGAACGCTATCGAGGTACTCGTAGAACAAGTCTTCGACAGCCATGAGATTATCAAGCTCGTCCTGATCTTCCGTAGCGACAGCCTCGTCAATCATAAAGTGAAACATCTCAGTTGTAAGACCTCGGTCCTCCAACCACAGCTCCATCATGTAATCGACTTCCTCCTGGGTAAGCTGGTCATCGTCCTCCTGGGAGTACTCCTCGGCACAGGCATCAACTGCCTCCTGGAATGCATCCTCAAGGTCTTGGATAGCCAAAAGGGCATCCTCATCGCCATACTCCTCGGCGGCCTCAGCAAACGCTGAAAAGTCGTCTGGGTCATAGCCATTGTCCGCAATGAAATCAAACCATGCCTCGGCCAGTTCGTCCTCAGTGAAGTAGCTCTCTACGAACTCCTCATACTCCTCACGAGATTCAGCGAGTGGAGCACGAGACTCTACGGGGTTTGCGTATGGCGTTGTTACGCCGATGAGATCATTCCACTCGTTCATGGAAATACCGAGAATATTCATCTGCTCTGCAGCCATTGCCTGTCCTCCTGCTGGTCGTTGCCCCTTTGCGCCGTCCGGCTCGCCATCTATGGGATCTTTTTTCATTATCTTCTTCGCTGCCATCTTCGTGTTCATATTTGGAGCGAACGCACTACTATCGGTGCCACGATTGGACTGAACTTCTTGGCTCTGTCTAACCTTCTTGGCTGCAGCATCCTCGACGCCATCGCCAGCCTCATACATGGCAACCTTCTGCTCAAGCATCTGCATGCGTTGCTGCATTTGCTGATCACCACCATGTGCCTGCTGTGGCCGGAAATTATCGGTAATAGGAGATGGCGGAGCACCGAACTGCGAAGACTGTGCCGGAGGAGCGGAACTCTTACCAACCACTCCCTCGGCGAGCTTAGTTGGGTTAACGCCTGAGATTCTCTCTATGATCGAATTGACACTATCGGTGTCCATCGAGTCGATACGACCAGCTCGCGTCTTATTGTTTCCAGTCAAATGTGCAATGCCACTCATAAATCTTTCAGCTCCTCAGCCATCGCTTCCAATCTCTCAATTGGATCTTCAATAGCCAGTTTATCTTCGACTCGTTTTTTATCAGCCTCAGCTGTCGCTTCCAGTAGGGCGCGGCGCCCAAGCAACTCCGCAGCCTTCTCAGCGGCAGCAGTAGCTCTCGGCGTGTCTATACCACTGATAACCTCGCCCTTCTTATCTCCAAATAGCCTAGCTATAAGAAGTATGAACCCCGATGCGAACACGCCGACCAATATGTAGATAGCTTCACTCATCAGCAGTCAGGTTTCTCTTTCGCTATTGTGAACCACTTAGCCCAGTCGCCAGGAGAGCCGCCCCATGTTTTATGGAGACGTTTCAACAGCTTCTCAGGATTGTATCCACTTACAACCCCCTCCACAGCAGCCCATAGTCCATCAATTGGTAATCCAGTGTCCGCGTGATACTTGAAGACGGACTTCTGGAAGCACCCCCTCCAGCCCTCATCATCGATAGTATTACGTATCTCCTCGCATAGTTGCGATAGCTGGAACACGAGAGAAACCCTACATCATCTGTATTTTTTCCGCTACCTACAGAAAGCAGAAGGGGTATCTACACCTAAACAGTGCCGATACCCCGTAAATGTCTAGATCTGTTTAGTGGTGGCTATAGATTCCATGTGATAGCGTACAGCCATGGATGAGAATACTGACGACGAGAAGACGACTCCCTGTAAGGACTGTGGCAAGGAGACGACCCAGAAGAGATTTGCTACCTACCGAACTCGCAAGGGCGAGCTGCGCCGGCGTCACGTCTGCTGGGACTGCAGAGGAAAGTACCAGGAGGAAAACGCTGAGAAGCAGAAGGCTTATCGCAAGGAGTACAACAGAAAAAATAAGACCAGGAAGGGGGAAAGAGATGCCTTCATGAAGAGTATCGGCAAGGAATATGTTGACTCATTGAAGGATGCCCCCTGCACTGACTGCGGACATAAGTGGCCCCCGGTGGCAATGGACTTCGACCACGTACGAGGAGAAAAGATCCGAAGTGTTTCTGGCCTCGTGTCTGGTGGATACAAAATCAAACTAATAGAAGAAGAGATAGCAAAATGCGAACTAGTCTGTGCCTGTTGCCACAGGATCAGAACAGCGGAACGCGGGGAAAACAAACACGTAGAGAGCATTTCGATGAGAGATCCATTCCGCTGGATACTAAACGAGATCGACTCAAAGCCATCCGAAGTATTTGAGGCTGCGAACTTTCGCGGAAGAGAGCAGTCGAAAGGCAAGAGCAAAACCTGGTGCAACCAAGCGCTGATCTACCTATATAACCAAGGAAGAATAGAAAAATTAAGCAGAGGAAAGTACCAGTCTAAGATCCAAGTATCAGACTGACTTGGTGGCGTGCCCTTGTCAAACTTGTATAAAGCCAGCGAGTTGCGAACGACATCTTCTCACCGTTGGGTAAGATCGTATCCTTTTTGAAGTGAGGATTGGACATGTCCTCCGCCGACAAAAAGATGGTGACCTTGTTGTATTCACTGCCCTGGGCTTTGTGAGCTGTGCTTACGTAGCCGTAGGTGATGGGTATTGGGTCTGGCACACGGGCAACTTTGAAGTGCTTCATGTACTCCTTCCAGTCTTTGACGTTGGGAAAAGCTCCGTCCATCGGCTCAGACTTGCCCTGCGTGCTGGCAATGAGGTTGATGCCTAGGTCTGTCACAAACTTCATGGTGTTCACCTCCGGGCCTAGCTTTGGACCTTCGGTGAAGTAGTCGGCCCAGTGGATCTCCCCATTGAGGACCGACTCATCATCATTGAACATGTCGTTGCCGTTCTTGCAGATCATAACCGGCTCACCCTTGTGCGGGAGCACTCCGTCGAAACCAAGGCGCTTTCTGATTAGCCTATTGGCCTGCATTCTCATTTTATTTCGCCACGTTATGAGTACGTGATTATCATTGTCTTTGAGGAAGTCTGAACACGCATCTCGGCCTGGCGTCTTGGACCGACGGATCCTATATGCATCACCGATGTTCTTCTTTGGTACGTGATTCTCTTCGCGGAGCTGAGTTGCAACCTTGATAATATCGTCACCGCTGCGCATAACCTGCACAAGTGCTGGGCCTTCAACCTCTTTGAAGATCGAAAAGTCCTCTCCGTACTCCTTGATTTCCTTATGATCAAGTATGGGAGGTAGCTGATACCCGTCACCGACGTAGAGGATTCTCACTCCGTTCATCTGCCATGACTGGAGGTCCTGGTAGATTTTCGGAGGCATCATCGAAGCCTCGTCGATCACAAGATATTTGCAATCCGGAGCCTTGACGGTGTTGAAGTAGAGCCTATTGCCCTTGCCCTTATTGGGACGTTGGTAGAGCACTGAGTGCAGGGTCTTTGCTGGGACTCCTACAACCTCATGCATCCTCAAGGCAGCCTTGCCGGTCATCGCAGCCCAGCAGACATCATTGCTCTGTAGGAAAGGTTGGATGGCCTTCAGGACGGTTGTGTTGTGAGTCACTATGAACTCATCGGTGAGATAGAGATTATCCATCGCATCAACCTCGATGCAAACTTGCTCGACTATTCTAGACTTAGATATATCAACAACATACCTTGATGGTGGATTCTTCCTAGAGGGCGACCATCGGTCGGCCTTTCTTCTCAGGTAAAACGGACAAACCTGCAGCTTTACGTTGATATGGAACTCGACACCCTTGTCTCCTCTATCGTATCCATCTGAGCCCATAGCAGTGCCACCCAATGACTGGACAAGAAGTACGATGTCGCTCGCCAGGCGCCTGGACATCGTCGAGAATGAAGTACGATTTTCACAGCAGGACCCATCGGTATCCATTAAACCTCTAAGGAGATCTAATCTTTGCTGAACGGAGCCCTGTAGGTATTCCCTGGGAATGAATCTCTCTAAGCTCTTAACATTTAGCCCAAGATCTCTAAATTTCTCAGCAAACCTGTTTTGCTTATCCTCCTGCGGCCAGGAGAAGGTATGCCTAAGACATGTGCCGCCCCTTATCTCATTAACCCTGACGCCCTGCGGAATGACTTCTCGACATCGATTAACGATCTCATGATCTGGGCAAACAAGGGTTGGCGTCTTGCCAAGGCTTGTTCCGTCACCGATCATAACTCCAAGTAAATATGGGTGAATTGGCAGATGCGCATCAGTATACTGAACCGGACTACAAAGAGGAATCCTATGCCTAAAGTAGGTTTTTCCTTTCCATGGCCCTCTTTCAACTCCAGCAGAGATCATCTCCGATGTCGTCAACACTTTTGTTGATTCTAGCTTACCCCTCTCTGGCCGAGGCGGAACGATCACGGTCCAATTGTGTTCAGCCCCGCATTCCGTCGATGATCCATCACGAAACGTAACCCTGTATGCCTGCTGCATTCCCTGCGGAAACACACCGATAACCCGAGTAGGGGTCCCATTTGACCCGAATACATAATCCCCGCGACGGACATTACCAATCTCAATTGGTCCAGTAGGAGTCTGAACCATGCAATCCACCGGCTGCTGCTTGCCACTTCCGGCGGCACCCGTCAGGGATAGCTGCAGACCAGACTCGGTCTTATCGGCCCAGCCTCGAATCCTATCGATCGCTTGCCGCTGCTCGGTATTCCAGTTGAAATCAGGTGAACTTGCCATCTAGGAGCAACCTAGAAGGCAAGTAGCCAATAGTCAACGAATCTCAGTGAGGTACTCACCGCTCATGCCAGGGGGAGCCTCAACCTGCTGCTTTGTCTTTGGCGTCTCAACCTGCTCGTGGGTATGTGGCCTGTTGAATCCACAGGCTGGGCAGCCGATCTCGCCTGGGCCAGCATTGACCTTCACCGTGCACTTTGGACAATTAAATTCGCTCATCATGATCTCCCTAAAACAATAACGGATGATCCAACGTACTTGGCATCCTCAGCTCTTTGCGCATTCGATCTTTGAACCCTGGCTCCTCAGCCCTTGGACACTCAAGATGCGTAATAGTCGATTTCCTGCCAATACTCTTGAGATTCTTCAGATCTATAACCAGTTCACCATACTTCAGTATGTATTTCCACTGAAAGGCGAATCTGATGGCCTTCTCTCTTGGTTCAAATATACGCTTTTGGCAGCGAACACATGTCCAAGCCATGACTATTCACCGGCCACTTCGCGAGCTTCTTCGACCAACAGCTCTAGCCCATTGCCATTTTTGGTTAGTCGAACCTGTATGAACTCAAGGACAGAAAGAAGATCATTTGGATCAAAGTTTCCACGCTGAGCATGCTTACGTGCAGCAGCAATGGAGCATCCAGCAGCCTCCGCTAAATCACCATAGGTAAAAGAAAATTTAGTTGGCGACCTACCCTCGCCGAATCCTTTTTTTCTACCAGTAGACAATGCCATCAGCCTTTAGCTTTATCAGTAAGAACGTAGCCGTTGTATCCTGCCAGACGTTTGTCACCGGCATCTTGTACCAAAATTCGACCGCCAACCTGGATGATCTCAGCAAATGAAAGTGCCACCTTGGCCAACCTGGGAGATCCGTCGTGGAAAAATGCGTCATAGGAAACCTCGCAACCAGTCATGATCACATAAATCTCCGTAGGAGGTAACGTTGGAACTCCCCAGTTAAGCCTGAGGCCAGGTATACCAAGAATTAGCTTACGTGGCGGTCTGGGCCTAGACGGAGTCAACGATTTTGTTCCATTCGACTCCATGGAGTACTCAGGTAATAGGTGCGATCTGAGCCATGCAACCGCACTAGGGATATCAACATCCCTTGGTTCTTTATTAGAAGCGATGGCGCTGGCCGCTTTACCTGTGCCACCGGAATTAAACCTGGCACCCAAGTTACTAATTGTCCTGATGTTACCATCGTACCCGGACATGGCATCCAACTCAGCCTCGGAATAAGTCCTATCCCTGCTGAAGACAGCCTCGAAGGATATCCCCCTGGCACCACCAGACGTCCATTGATACAGCGGATGGCTAAGGCCAGGTATCACCTTCGTTTGGTAATTCGTTGCCTGCGTATCGGATATTGATGCAGGGAAGTACTGAAACGACCTCTGCATATCAATCAATATTTCGTCGCCATTGTGAATATCCAATGGAATTAGATATGCACGAGCTGGCTTTTCGCCTAGTCCGCCACGAAATGCCCTGGCGATTGTAGTGAACGCATTGCCCATCTATCCACCAAGATAGCACAGCATAGATCTACCTGTCCGCTACTTGCGCCGACGTCCCAAGAGAACAGTCTTCTGCTTCAGCTTGCCGTTGCTACGCACTTTAACCTTCGGCTCTTTCTGCGCAACATAAGCAGACCTGTCGTCATCCCTGTCGCTTGGATCTGAATCCTTGGCAGATGATGGGACAAGCATATCCTCGTCGGAACCAGCGGATGAGTAGCCCTTTAGATCTGGAAGCTCTGGACCAACAAACTCGGCAGAGTTCGAGGGAGCATCATCGGACCCAGGCAGACGACCAAATCCAATCGTCATAACGAGTCTCTTCAGCTCAGGGGTCAGGTAGCCAAGCTTGGCGTTGACACCCTCCTGCTGAATTGACTCAAGAGATGGATCAACCATGACGTCGTAAACATGACCCATGGCATGGATTGGAAGCTCAACCCCGTCGCTGCCGCCAATATTCAAGTACGCCAACGGGCTGCGAGATGACATGTGAGACACGGTAGCTGTGGCGCCGGGGGAAACGTTGATCGTCTTTCCCATGGCGGCCTGCAAGCAGCAATGCTGCTTGAATTTAACCTTGTTGCCGACACGAAGAGCGCTGTCTCCATGTTTCCAGCCAATGACTGGTCGCCCTCTGGTTGTGGCTCTAATTCTTGCCAGCTTAAGCTGTCCGTTACTATCCCTGGCGTTCACGCCATGTGTAACGCTCTTTGTGCCGTAAGCATCCCCAGCGACTTCATCCGGTGGAGCATCCAGTACATCGCCTGCGAAGCCCGCAACATGGACGCGAGTGTAGTAGTCATCAAGCGATTCGAACTTGTTGAGCGCAGCCTCCCCGATAATCTCATCATCAGGCATGCGGTAAAACACACGCACTGGAACGAGAGCACGCTTCCCGATGTCGAGAACGTTTTGACGGGTAACACGATCGAACGCTGTTTCGAGAACAGCATCAACCGCGCCATCCTTGCCGATATATGATGCCTCGACACCCGGAGTCCGGGCTATCTTCTTAGCAACATGTTCGACTGCAGGAGGCACAAAGCTCATGCAGATTCTCGTTATCGCTTGGTGCCAGTAGACTTGACGCGATTGGAGTCGCTTCTATTGGCAGACAGCTTATCGAGAAGGTGCTGAAGCCTTTTCTTGGCTGCCGACACGGAGCTGACGTCGCTGTCGTAATTGGCAGCAACCTGCATTTCCATCTCTTCAAGGTTGGTTGGATCGAGTGACTCAAGCTTCACCAGGACCCACCCAAGTAGACCGTTGACTTTATTTATATCCATTTTCGTTTCTCCTACCTACCGCTGGTGCGTCGGGTTACTTCGCCTTTTTTGCCAGCTCTCCAAGCGTGATACTGGTCGTTGTACTTCTTCTTGTAATCTTTTTTGTAGGAAATCTTTTTCAAGGTTCCCTTAGGCGGGCAGTTCTCACCCTTGCCGCTGGACTTGCAGTTACATCCAGAGCTGTAGATGTTTCCTGGGCAGGTGCAGTTCCAGCACTTGGTCTCATCGTGATGCTGTTCGCGTGGACCTGGGCCTAGGTTTGGGCTGTTCTTGAATGGATCATGCGTAGATCCCTTGCCGCCGCTAGACGATTGAGCCTTGGCGCCGTCACCGCCGGACGACTTCCTCTCGGGCTTGGCGCTAGTTTTTTTATCACCCTTAACTTCTGGATCATTAAAGAACTTCTTAAGAGCGCTATCGTCATCCTTGGTAGCTGTCTTCGCTGCAGTCTTTTTGATTTTATTCAATCCAGTGATGTCACGGTCTCGCCTGGTCTGATGACCCGACTTCCCACGCATTGCCTTGGAAATTGAGTTCCTACCCTGTCCTCTATCGGATGGGCTACTGCGCATATCACGACCACGAGCATGCTTGGCACCTTCGTTCATCGACTCAGTAAGTGAGTCTTCTCGATAGCCAAACGATTCACCGAATATGGATTGCATTTCCTCGAAAAGGTCTGAAGATCTTCTGCTCATTTTTAGTTCCCACTCTCTGAATCAGTAAGATCAACCGTGTTCCTGCGGATCTTAACCCCGTCTACCAGGTAGATGTCACGAACGTTGTCGCTGAAGTCAGGATTTTTACTTAAAAGCCAGCGAATGTCACCGTCGGAAGTCGGGTTTACGATGATAAAATTTGATAGGTCGGTATTCTTTACTCCGACATATTGCCCAGCCCTAAGCTTCATCACATTAGCTCTAGCGCGATGGCTTTGAGTAGGGGCTAGAAGGGCTACGGCTTCCTTGAGATTTAAAGTCTCAATCTCTCCGGTAGCCATGATTCGCTTCCGGCGAATCTCACATTTACGAACCATCACTTGATGATCGTTCTCGTCAAGAGGCACGGGAATGATGAATTCCTCAACATCCTCTTTCATCTCTTCCATGAGCTACCGTCCACCGTATCCACCGGAGCCGCCGCCGGATGGCATGGCTGCACCATGAGCACCGAGACTTCCGCCTAGAGCAGAGTCAATGACCGCACGAGCACGCCTCATTGCCTCTTGGGCATCCTCGGCCCTGCCTGAGTCACAAGCACGCTGGACATCATTGAGAGCCTCAACGGCCTCCCGTGCTTTGTTCTTCAGTGGTGTCAAATCAGCTTGGCCACCCATATAGGATGATCCACCAGGAGATTGGGTCTGGCCATTGCCATAACCATTCTCACTGATCTGCTGAAGTAACGGCTTTGAAAGCCGCTTGTATTCTTTTAGATAGTTAGACACCGTGCAACCTTAGGATAAAATTCATAGGAATACACCCCTAACAATGTAGGGGTGTATTTATGAATGATTACGCAGCAGTTGCGACTGCGTGATCTGCTACCGACCCATTGTCCTCGCTGTCGCCAGCATCCGTGAGGTTATAGGTACAGGTACCGTTCTGGCGAAGCTGCTGAAGCAGGTCACCCATGGTGAATCCACTATGGTTGTTCTCAACCATGGCGAGGTCATTCACTTGGATAACTACGCTGACATTTGCTG
>Ga0210003_1003346_pt1 | contig 13064 bp, 18 predicted proteins | sample LantaG_FD_182804 | JGI IMG/M metagenome (GOLD analysis project Ga0210003, IMG submission 182804) | Deep subsurface microbial communities from Baltic Sea to uncover new lineages of life (NeLLi) - Landsort_02402 metaG (SPAdes) (version 2) | ecosystem: Environmental > Aquatic > Marine > Oceanic >... | reverse complement strand
TATCAATTCCTGGATCTTATAAAAGAAGATAAGTAAAATAACCCCCTGTAGCTAAACGGAATAGCGCAACGCTACGAACGTTGGTCTCATGCAGGTTCGAATCCTGTCAGGGGGTCCATTAAATCAACCCAAATTTTTCTTAAAAGTATGATTTTAATTTAGCTGGACTTCCGGAAGCAACAGTTGTCCAAGTTTCTTTTTCTTTCATTACATCTTCAACTCGTTGTTTTATTGGAGGATGTTCTGCACAAATATCATTTAATTTTTTAACAGCTTCACATAATTTACCGCATTCTTTATTTTTTCCTTTATTAAATTCCTTTTCTAATTTTAAAAGCGATGAAGCTATCTCTTTTCCATATCCATTCTTTGTCGCATATCCATCTGACATAGATTCTTGTTTTCTCGCAATTAAAATATTTTTAGAAATGTCACCAGACATTAAAATTATTATAGAAACAAATATTGTAAAAATAGGATAGGATATATATGTTTGACTAGCAATAAAAGCTACTATATAAAAAAAAGGATATTGAACCGCCATTCGTTTCCATATATGATAATTCTTTGCATGATATGCCTCATGTAATAATACGGAAATGACTTCTCTTTCTGTCAGTAGTTGTAGCAATCTGCTAGTTATAAATATAGTATTTCCATAGAATACAAAAGCATTCGGTAATTTATCTTTTACTACTCTTACTTCAAACTTTCCGCCAATTATAGATTTTAATTTTTTCTCAAATTTAGGTAGTCTTTTTGATGCTGCTCGTATCATGTAAAAAGATGTAAATATTGCAAGAAGATTTGTAAGAGCAACTCCATTTGCAATTAATATAGCTGTGCTAACTGGATCTATTTCATTAAGATAATCTTCTACCAATTTATTATTCATGGCAATTCCCCTATACTATTGATAAGTTCTTCTCGAAGTATGATTTTAATTTAGCTGGACTTCCGGAAGCAACAGTTGTCCAAGTTTCTTTTTCTTTCATTATAGCTTCTATTCTTTCTTTAGTTCTAGGATGCCCACTAAGAAGTTCATTTATTTTTCTATGAGCTTGACAAATAGTTCCACACTTCTGTCCTGATTGTAATCTTTTATATTCTCTTTCTAATTTATTTAGAGCAGAAATTATTTCATCGCCATATCCATATTTAACCGCAAACCCATCCGCAAGGTTTTCCTGTTTTCTACTTATTAAAATTCTATAAGGTATTTCCATTGATGTAGTCATTAGTCTGAACGTTAATACTGCTAAAAATAAAGATACATGTAGATTTCCAACTAATGGAAATTGTGCCATAACTACAAACATGAATATATAAAAAAATGGATATTGAATAGCAAGATGTTTCAATAAATGATGTTTATCTACATGATATGCTTCATGTAACATTACGGCAACTAATTCTTTTTCACTTAAAAGTTTGATTAGTTTATCTGTAATAAATATTTGCTTTCCCCAAAAAACAAAAGCATTTGGAAATTCATCCTTAATTTTTCTAACTTCCCATTTCCCACCAAGAAGATCATTAATCTTTTTTTCTAATTTAGGTTGTCTCTGAGATGCCTTAACTAATCCACGAGTTGCTATAAAAATCAAAGTCAATTGTGTAATCAACGCTACATTAGCACCAATTATAACATGACCAGTAATAGGATCAATTTCCTCTAAATATTTATCAAGTATATCGTTCATATCAATCTCCATTTTTTATTTTGTTCTTACCTTTAATGGGGATGGTTATATACTAAATAAGAACAAATTATAAAAAGGAGAGAATATTGTGAAAAATGAAATCTTTATTATAGCTCCACATGCGGATGATGACATAATTGGGTGTTGGGAAATTCTTGAAAATAAAAATCTAAGACCAATTATTATTTATACTGAAAATATGGATGATAAAAGAAAACAAGAAACTTTAAAACTCAAGGAATATTGTAATATTAAAATGCAACTATACTTGAGAAATATCCCACCGTCAGCATTGAATGATACCAACACCTTTCTTTTTCCTCATCCAATATATGAAACCCACCCTGCTCACAGACAGCAAGGATTTATTGGAGAGCAATTAGCAAGACAAGGATTGAATGTAATATTTTATATTACAGAAATGAATGCTCCTTTTAAATTCGAATGTTCTAGTCCAAATGATAAAAAGACATTATTAGCAAATGTATATGAAAGTCAAATTGAATTATGGAGTTATGACCATAAATACTTTTTATTTTCAGGTTATGATAAGTGGGTCTTCAACCCTACCGGAGGATTATATGAACGGTCTTCTGACTCTGAATCACTTAAGTCAGTTAGTCTGGAATGAAAGAACTCAAGGATGTAGAAGAAAAATAATATTTGTGAATGGATATTTTGATGGTTTGCATGTTGGACATATAAACCTTTTGAAACTTGCGAAAAGATTAACACAATTAGAATTTGATAATAGACTTATTGTCGGACTAAAATCTGATACATTGGCACTCATTGATCGTCCTATTAAAATAAATCAATATGATAGGGCGATCATTTTATTAAGTATTAAATATGTAGATAATGTAATTATTTTTAATGAACCAACTCCCTTAAAAATAATAGAAGCAATAAAACCAGACTTTCTTGTAAACGAAATAGTCGGAAAAGATATTGTGAAAAAAAGAGGTGGGGAAGTGGTGCGAATACATTACGAAAAAGGAAAATAAATGAACGCAGACGAATTTCAAAAAGCAGCGAATAGAACGTTTATTGATATCCCAAGTGTAGATCTTTCTCTTTCAGAAGAGTATTTAGTAAGACATGCTCTTGGTCTTGCTGGAGAAGCAGGAGAGGTTGTTGATTATATAAAGAAAGGAGTATTTCATAGACACGGGATTGATCCTAAAAAAGTTGAGGATGAGCTTGGTGACGTACTTTGGTATATAGCAGAGATTGCTACTATACTTGGTTTAAGTATGTCGGATATTATGCAGAATAATGTTAACAAATTGATGAAACGATACCCGAATGGATTTACTATAGAAGATAGTATTAATCGAAAGGAGTGAAATGCAAAGACTAATATTCGTTCCTCAATACCCAGCGAAAATGAGGTACTCCGAGTGGTGGTTTTCTGAACTCCCAAAACATTTTAGTGAATATTTTGATGAAGTAATTGTACTTGGGAAAGACTATTTTGAAACCGAAAAAGCGAGAAGAGGATTGGCAGAAAACTTCTCTCCAATCCATGCAAATATTAAATTTGAATGTGCTCAAATAAGTGAATATTTGGACTTAGAATTACTTGATAATGATATACTATTTCTAGCAGATATAAGCTTTCCAGGGGTTTTCTCGTCAGTCCTATACCATAGGTCATGTTCAAAAATGTTCGTATTTTGCCACGCCACCTCGGCAAATTCATTTGACTATTATGAGAAAGTGCGTCGATCAAAATTCCCAGTTGAAAGCTCCCATGCGATGTTGTTTAACAAGGTATTTATTGGAAGTGAATACTCTGCTAAAAAGGTAGGATGGAAAAATGTTAAAGTAGTTACATTACCACCACCTCCAATATCAATTATACACCACACTGAATTACTTGAAAGACGATTTAATATTGTTTCTGTTGCAAGACCTTCTGTCCAAAAAGTAACCATGAAAATTGAACGAGAAGTAATAAAAGCATATGGACATATTGAAAGACAAATGTTTGACAGTTGGTTTTATTACGCAAGGTTTCTTTCAAGATCAAATATTCTTTTAATAACAACCAAAGAAGATACATTCAACTATACTATAATGGATGCTATACGATGTGGATGTATTCCTCTTGCACCAAATAAATTATGTTTCCCTGAAATCCTTCCACAAGATTATTTGTATAATGATACTCAGGACTTGATAATAAAAATTGGGTGTATTCTAAATGGAACTAGACCAGTTCCAAAAATGTTATGTGAAGATAAAGTGAATAATTTTTATAAGAATGTATGCGAATCTATGTTAAGTGAATAACGAAAGGATAATAGTGAAATGAAGTCTACTATAGCAGATAAAAGTAAAAGTAAGAGGTACGAGACTAAAAATAAAGGACCTCTACCTTACAATCGAGGGGGGTCTCTTTCAAGAGAAAAGGCAACTAAAATATATGGCGACCATCCTGCACAAGGAATTATATTCTATTTGATCGCATATGCTCATACCTGCGAATGGTTATCACTAAGAGATCTTGAAAGTCTTGTATTGTGGAGACACCGAACTCTAAAAGAAGCAATGAATAAGATTATAAAAAAATCATGTCTTGAGGATTCCATTTATACAAAACTAAAAAATAATGCTAAAGGCATCAAAGTAAATTATTATAGAATTGACCCTCAGATAAGAGATTTTATTCAAGCATGTGTTGTAATGGAAAGAAGTTATTATAAAAACACATGGGGACCAAATAGACCTGAAAAAACATTGGAAGATTTTCTATTAGAATTTGGATTACCAGGATGGACATTTAACGGAGATAATAAGAAAGAAAATAGAATTTTGAATTTGCGTCCAGATTTTAGACTTGAGGAATTTAAACTTCTTTTAGAATTTAATGGATCTTATTGGCACAGCAAAAAAATTACAGGGATTGATGAAACCATACATGAAATGGCAAGAGTTAGAAAATTTGCAGAAGCTGGATATAAAACATTAGTAACATGGGAAGATCTTTTAAAAACAGATAAAAAGGGTACATTTGATAGAATATTAAAATTTCAAGAACTTGCTCAAACTATAGAGTTGTCAAACGACCCAATTAAAGCTGGAAAAATGTATGTAAAATTTTACAAAGAAAATTTTTTAATTCCAAGGTGAATAATTAAGTGAATAAAGGAGAATGTTGAAATGACGAATCTAACAGTAATTAAAAAAGTAGAAAGACCCTATACAAATCAAATTAAAAACATTATTTATTATTTTAAAAATCATGGTAATGTAGGAGAGAAATTTACCACAAGAGATTTTGAAAAAATATTTTCTCTGAATTATAAATGTTTTACTAAAGCATTTACAAAATTACAAAAAAGCAAAGAACTGTTTCCATTATTTTTTGATAAGGAATATAAAAATCTTAAAAACTACTTCTCAAAAACAGAACAATTCCCAAATTACTTATCAGTAGATCAAATTTATAAATTACTCAAAGATTCTAGACAAGATGTACCATTAAAACCGAAAAGCATTCTTTATTTGTCATCTAAAGATCTTCCATATGACCAATTAAATCTTTCTGTTTTATGGGCGCTCGAATCTGTTAATGGAAAATGGTTAACAGTTAGAGAAATAATAAGTATTTTAGGGTTGCCATGTGAAGGAGAACATTTTAAGAGAGTATACGACTCAGTAAGAGGAGAACTAACCAGACAATATAAATTTTCTAAACTTAAAAATATGTTTATAGAAAAGACTACTATTGGAAAGACTATGATGTATAGATTAATCCCTTCTCACAATTCTGTCATAGATATTGCATCAATGGGAACTGCAACTTATGACCATTATAATGAAAACCATAAGATTAAAACAGGAACGACCGAAATTAGAATTCAATCAGGAGTAAACTAATGAAAAAAATATCTTACTATAGTATATTTTTTGATTGGTTATTTGATGGAAGAATTAATACCCCAATTCCGACACATCCTGATTTTGATTTGTTTAAATACAATTCACCTATCAATGAAACTTTCCTTTTGAAAATGTTTATTAAGAATGGTCCTCTTAATCACCTATTGAATGATTATAATAATCTCGGTGTTAGATATCTTGAAAGGTCGGAATTATTTTTCTTTATCAAAAGTTGTGTAATTGGATTTAAAATAAAAAGAAAAGATATCCATTATACGCCATATAGAAGAACTGCAGCTATCTTTGATAAATTAAAATCAAAATATCCAACATTGAAAGATCATGAGATTTCTCTATTGGCGGAACAAGTAGAAAAGATGGAGGATGATAAGAAGAATGCTATTTATAGAGCATTAGGAATTGAGAAGAAAAAGAAAGTTACAACAAAAAAGAAAAAGAAGTCTACTTCAAAGGTATCTAAATCAATTAATTTGAAATCATTTATCTCAGACAACTTCGAACTATACCCTATGGAAAGTATCTAAATCTTTCCATAGGGAATAACTTTATTTTATTTTTTTGGCAACACATTCATTGAGGACTGGATTTTCTATATCATAATTGGATGATCCAGTTCCTCCACATTCCTTGCACTTCACAGCAGAAATTATTTTAATTGGAAAATTTATTTCTTTCTTTCCTTTACATTTCCAACACCTTTTTTCTGTCCTTTTATTCCATCCTGTACCTTCACATACCCCACAACTAATAACTTTAAACTTAAATTTATAGTTGGTTTCGCCTGTTCCTTTGCATATTAGACAAATACATCCATAATCTTTTGGTTCTTTTGGTTTAAATTTTTTCCCTGATTGTTTGGTTTTAAGAACTCTTTCTCTAAGTAAGAAATTCTTTGCCGAATGAACTTGTTTATTATTAGACCCTCCTTTCCTACAAAATGCATGGTAAATCTTTGGAGCGGTTATCCGGTTTTCTTTTAATCCAAGTATAGAAATTGCTTTGCCTCTGGTCATTTATATGCCCTTTCATTTATATGTAAATTTCCATCAAATAATTAGTACGATTTCCCCGTTGGTAAATTAATATATATAGAATATTTCCTATTATATAACCCGGATGAAAAAAATATTAGTAGGAACAAAATATAAAAAAGGGGGTATTTTATGTTTAGTATAAAAAGCTCATTCGCCAATTGTTCAACATGCGACTTATTAGATGCTCCAAGTTGTATTCTTGAGACTAATAGTCCGTCAGATCTAAGCAAAGTAGAGGTAGTATTTGTAAGTGAAAATCCTGGTAAAGACGAGGTTGAAAAAGGAATTCCTTTAATAGGAAGAGCTGGAAAAACTTTCAGAAAACCTTTCGACCGATATTTAAAAGACAACTTTAAATGGGTATTGACCAATTGTGTACTATGTCTTACGTTAAAGGAAGACGGAACAACTGGAAATCCAGAAGACCATGTAATCAAAGAATGTAAACAAAACTGTTTTAAAATTATTGAACAATGTAATCCGAAACTAATCGTAGTAATGGGCACTAGTCCAATGAAAGCATTTGATATTGCTAAAACTGGAATTACAAATCTAAGAGGACAAATGTTCAAATGGAAAAAATATGATGTCCTTGTTACGGTTCACCCAAGTTTTGTAAATAGAAATCAAGGATATAAAATCCATTTTGAGGAAGACATAAAATCTGCCGCCAAATTTCTTGGAGCAGATATCAATGAATCAGCTATAAAGACAAGCGGAAAGAAAGGGATATTTAGATATAAAATTCCTTCTAAATTTTACACAGATGAGTATCGCTTGGTTGATATTCAGTTCCTTTCAAAGACAAATCAAGTTCTTTATATCTTTAGAGATAAAGATAATAAAAAAGTTTATCATAAAGAGAGTGATAGATATGTATGTTATGTTGCTCCAGAAGGAGTTGAAGCAAGACGAATAGTTCCATACGATAAACTCGAACAATTAGTTACTTCATATAAACTGAAAGCAACTCTTGATCCTGATATTACCTACGAAGGTGATATGAAGATAACAGCAAAACATGCGATGGATTATTTTCATTCTAATAAAGGGGAAGCTCAAAGAATATCAAGTAATATTATGTACTTCGATATTGAGGTAGATGTTGGAATGACGGTTACTGAATTCCCAAGTCCACGAGAAGCAAAATATCCAATCAATATGTTAACAACCATTCTGAATAAAGAAGTCATTTGTTATGTATTGGATAATGGGACAGAACCAATAACTGATAAAGAAGGAGCACAACTTAAAATCTTCAAAGATGAAAAACGATTATTACTAACCTTTATAGATGATTTTAAGAAATCCGATCCAGACTTTTTAGCAGGATGGAATTCAATTGCATTTGATATGGAATATATTTTCAATCGTCTTCCAAGGTTAAAAATTGCTCAAGGATCTTTATCAAAATTTGGAGAATTTTTTGTAGATTCATTTAGATTCTCATGTCACCTTCCTGGGTGTGTTGCTCTTGATCAACTTCATCTTTATAAAATGTTTACCTTCACAAAAGAAGAAAACTATAAACTTGGATACATTACACAAAAGATATTGAAGGTTACAAAAGTTGACCTTGAATTTCCTATCAATGAAATGTACTATAAGAGATTAAACACATTAATCGAATATAACATTAGAGATAGTGTTCTTCTTGAAAAACTGGAAAATCAAGTTAAACATATCAATCTCCTTAATGAGATTCGACTTATTTGTAGAACTTGTTTTTCAGCAGGCAGTTCTCCATTCGGGCAGGTTGATTCAATCATGATAACCTATCTCAATTCAAGAGGACTAGCTTCAAAAAATAGTGACCCTCATGTTGAGAAAGAAAAATATCCTGGAGCGTATGTTCACCCTCCAATTCCTGGAATCTATAATATAATTTCAGACTTCGATTTTACATCTCTGTATCCAAGCAATATTATGACATATAATATTGGAGTAAATAACTTTGTAGCAAAAACTATAGACCAAACAATAGGATATGATTTAGTTCATGCTCCAGAAAATCTTCCTGAGAAAATAGGAATTATTCTTGATCCATTGTTCGGAGAAAAGTTGGTAGAGATGAGTCCGGCAGAAGTTCATGATATGATTAAGAAAGAAAATCTTGTTCATACTATAAACGGATGTTTCTTCAAAGGACATGGTATAGAAAAATCTGTATATAGTTCAGTCCTTGAAGATCTATTATCTTCCCGTAGAGCATATAAAAAGAAAATGCTTGAAGCAAAAGAAGCAGGGCATAAAGATGATAAAGACTTCTATGACACTCGTCAGCTTGTTTATAAGGTTCTTGCCAACTCCTTATATGGAGTTATTGCAAATAAGGCATTTAGATTCTATGATACGTCCTGTGCAGCAGCAATTACTTTATCAGGACAGGAAGCTCTTAAATTCTCAATTACAGAAGGCGATGAATTTATGAGACATCTCCACTTGGGGAAACCTGTTGAAAGAGCACCACTTGTAACAAAACAAGAGATGTACTCAGATGTAATGCCAAATAGAAATCCTGATTATATAATCACCGGAGACACCGACTCAATCTTTTGTTGTTTTGAAAAGTTTGGAGGTGACCCAAGTGATAAAGAAATCAAGGGATGGTGTGATAAAATTCAAGACTACTTGAATAATCAAATCATTATAGACATTGTTAAAAAGCATAATGTAGATCCTGAATTTAATAAACTTGAATTGAAAAACGAGTTGATTATATCACGAGGGATCTTTTTAGCAAAGAAGCGATATGCAATTCATGTTACAAATAATGAAGGAAAGGTTGTAGATGATATTAATTTCATGGGATTAGAAATTAAACGAAGCGACTATCCTTCTAAATCAAAAGAGTTTTTGAAAGAATTGGTAGACTTGATTTTGAAGTCTAAAGAAGTTAAATTGATAAATCTTTTTAAATTCATTCATAGAAAAGAAAAAGAATTTATCAAGTTGATCAAAGAAGGAGATAAATCAATTGCTCGTCCTGTATCATATGGGAAAAAGATTAAAGATTATAAAACAATTCCCCAAGGTGTTAGAGCGATGGAGGCATTTAATCATATTGCTTATACTGCCCATACTCCGGGAGATAGAGGATATATGTTTAGAGTAAGTGGTGTTGATGAGATGGAAGCTACTCCAGAAATATCAAAGAAGTATGAACAATTTGTTGCTAATAATGGAACTTTAAAGGTTGTAGCAATTCCTGATGAAGAGAATAAATTGCCACCATATTTTATTCCTGACATAAAAGGTAATCTACAATTTGCATTTACCGATAGGTATGAACTTTTATTGAAACCGTTAACTGAAGTGAAAAAACAATCGGAACTTATGACTATTTGATAGAACATAATATAAATTGAAGGAGGTATGCCTTGGGTACGGTGAATTTAATTGAATGTATAGTTACATGGCAGGGAGAGGGGAGCGACGCAGGGAAACGAATGCTCTTATGTAGATTCAAAAAATGTAACAGAGTATGCAAATGGTGTGATACTCTGGTTAAAATGAGGGTCCAACAAGAAGCAAGTTATGAACTGACCCACCTTCAAACTATTATTGATAAACATAAATGTGGATTGATGATAACTGGAGGTGAACCATCATTTGATGATCAATATTTTTTCACAAAAGATCTTCTTGAAAAATTAAATTACCCATATGCTAATGTTGAAACTAATGGGCATGCTCTCAAGAGTCTTTTGGATGTAGTTCCAAGAATTAAACCGGTTACTTTTGTATATTCCCCAAAGTTTTTCACTCCAGTAGAACTTGATCTTGAATTTGCAAAAACGAGCAAGGTGTATACAGACTCAAGAGTAATCATAAAATTGGTATATCAAGATACAGAATTGATTCATCAGTACCTTGAATATATTGAAGATCTTCCGGGTATTCATGAAAAGGTGTTTTTGATGCCTGAGGGAACAACGAAAGATAAGTTAATTGAAAATGCCGGAATCACTTTTGATGCGGCAGAGAAGTATCGTTTTGGTTTCTCAAGTAGAGACCATATCATTTATGGATTTGTATAAAATTGAAAGGAGTGAAAATGGCGAAAGTATTGAAAGCAGTAAATAATCATCTCATCGTTCTACCTTTGGCAAAGGATCAAAAGACTGCAGGTGGATTGTATGTTCCTGAAACAGCAATTAATGAACCTCAAGTAACTGCACAGGTTCTATCTGTTGGAAAGGACTCTACCGATGAGATCAAAGTTGGTGATGTTATCTTCTGTCATGAAAGAGCAGGAATGGACATAATGACAGAAGGTGTTATATACAAAGTTGTCAAATCTGATGAAGTCTACTGTGTTGTTTCAGATGAAGAACAAGCAGTGACAATGGGGGTATCAAAAAATGAGTAATGGGATGATTAATCCTGGTGGTCAGTCGCCAGTCGGAATTCCTGGAGGAATGGAGCTTGACCCAACAACCATTGACAATGAAAAATGTGCATGTGGATGTGAAGTATGGGATCATGGAATTGTTCTTAAAAAAATCTCTGGTCTTATGAATCCATCCGGAAAAGATCAACTCGGTACCTTGCCAGTGATTGTTTGTAAAAAATGTCTTGCTCCACATTCTAGTGCTCTTCCGATCCTTAAAGACAAAGGATAGTAAACGCGAAGGAGTTGGAAAATGGAAGCAGATTTTGAATATGGCGATATAATCGAATTTTGTGGTGATCGCTTCTTAGTCCTTGAGAATCATGGAGACAGAGGAAAGGTTGTTGAGTATCCAACCAGCAACTCTGCTGTCGAAATAGATCCTTTTTATTGGGAGTTTGAAGGGGTCCAGTGTATTCGTGTATAAAGGAACTTTATCATGAATGTAACAGAAGAGTTATTTAAAATATCAAGAGCTTTAGATGAAATAGCTGATGAAGCTGATGTAAAACTTCATATGAGACTTCATGATATTGCTTCATATTTGAGACAAATTGAGGATTATATAAGACAAGAAAATAGAGTTGAATATGAAACTCACCTCAAATCATGGAGATATAAATTCAGAAAGTTTAAATCTAAGCTGTTGAATCTAATCTATGAAAGTGAATAGGTGAAAATATGGAATCAAGTATATTGAAAAAAAGAATTGAAAATGATTTCAGTTATCATCCTCCTCAAGATGGGCAACCTGAAAAATACGAAGAGATAAGAGCAAGGGCAAAAGAGTATGCTCAATTTCTAATCGGAACTTGCCCTCAAGGAAGAGAATTAAGCACTGCCCTTACCAATCTTGACCAAGTAGTATTCTGGTCAAATGCTGCTATAGCAAGGGGGGGTGATAAATGAAAGATATGAAAATAGTGGAAATTCAAGCAAGGGATTTGAGTGATGCTTGGTTTCAGACAGTATATAAAATACTGGATGAAGGTAGAGTATTTACCATTGATCGTGGATCTTATGCAGGACAAAAAAGATTGGAATTTGATTATATTACGATTCAGATTAAATACCCTTCCAGTTTTCCATTACTTCCTCAAATTCCTGCTCAATATGGAATGCCAAATCCGGTTGCTGATGATTACCTGAATGACTACCTTCCATATTTAATGACAGGAGAATTGAAACCAGGAGAGTCTTATACATACGGACAACGATTAACTCATTATAAGATTCCCGGTGCTTGGAGCAATCTTCCGAATCATAAAGAAATCTTTGTTATGGAATCTGAGATATGGAACTCCGACAAAATCATAAGTGTTGAAGGCATGGATACTTTTGTAAACCAGATTGAATTGATGATATGGACTTATAAAAACAAAGGTCATCGAAATAATCAAATGGTTCTTCAGATTGCACATCCTTCAGATATGATTCTTCAAGATCCTCCATGTCTTAGGAATATTGACACCAGAATCCAAGATGGAAAATTACATTTCTTCCCTTACTTTAGGAGCTGGGATTTGTTTGGAGGATTCCCTGCTAACTTGGGTGGAATTCAACTACTCAAAGAATATATGGCTGCAGAGATTGGAGTTGAAGATGGAGAAATTATAGCATCTTCAAAAGGGTTACATTTGTATGATTATACATTTGATATGGCAAAAATGTTGGCAATGAAAGAGGATATGGAATTACATGAATAAATAAACTGTTTTTCATATCTCTATTTTTATAAACCTCTCCTGAATATGATTTCTTTCAGGAGAGGTTTATTACAGTTTAAAGGAGATGTTTTATGGATACAAATTATTCAGACATTAAAATAAACAAAGACTTTTTTGACTCAAAATTCCCACTACTTGATAAATTTAGATCTTTAGCGCCTGGATCATATAAGCATTGTCAGAACGTAGCGAATATATGTGAAGTTGTAGCTTCTGAATTAAATCTTAACATTGATTTAATTAAGTGTGCAGCTTTATATCATGATATTGGAAAAATGAACAACCCTATGTACTT
>Ga0210003_1003345_pt1 | contig 13069 bp, 9 predicted proteins | sample LantaG_FD_182804 | JGI IMG/M metagenome (GOLD analysis project Ga0210003, IMG submission 182804) | Deep subsurface microbial communities from Baltic Sea to uncover new lineages of life (NeLLi) - Landsort_02402 metaG (SPAdes) (version 2) | ecosystem: Environmental > Aquatic > Marine > Oceanic >... | reverse complement strand
AGGTGGTTTAGGTCAATCTCAATTACAAGCTCAACTTTCTGCACAACAACAATTAGCTCAACAACAATTATATCAACCATTATCAACTGCACAGCAATATGGATCAGGAATCATGGGTCTAATATCAGGATATCCTGGTCAAAATATAACACAAACAGCTCCTTCACCTACAGCATTTCAAAATATATTAGGTGCCGGTGCAACACTTGCTGGAATATATAGGGCGTTTTAATATGAGTAGAATACTTAGAAGACCAATGTTTAGAAAAGGCGGTCCTACTAATGATATGAATGGTATCATGACCGGTATTGTTGATAGAGAAAATCATGCCGAAGATCCATTTGTTGGAGATTTAAAAGGTTATATTCCTACAAAAGAAGAATTAGCTTATGTTTCATCTCAATTACCTGAAAGACCAGAAGTAAAAGATGAAGGTATGGATCCATTATCACAATTTCTTATTCAAGGTGGGTTAAGTTTAATGTCTCAAAGACCTACAGGTGGTTTTTTATCTACAGCTGCAGAAGCATTTAAACAACCAACAGCTGGTTTATTTCAAGACCTAGCTTCTAAAAGAAAAGAAAAAAGAGAAGAAGCAAGAGAAAAGTATTTAACTGAAGCTGATTTATTTAGTGACTTAATTAAAACTAAAGGTGACATAGCTGCAGCTAAATTAGGAGCTTCTGATTCAGCTAAAATGCAAACTGCTAATGCAGTTAGATCTTTATTTGCCCCTAAAATAACAGCTATAGAAGACAAAATAATTGAAGCTAAACAATCAGGAGCTGGAAATGATATATTAGGTCCATTAGTAATGGAATTACAAAATTTACAAACACAATCAGAAAATGCTTACTTAGATGTATTGGTACCTGGAAAATCAAGATCGGAACAAATATTAGATATGGCTGCGATTATTAAAGAAAATGATCTCGGTGGTAGCAAATCAAATGAACAAATTATTGCTGAGGCAGAATCTATTGTTGATTTAGCTTCAGGTATTAAGATTAAAAAAGCTGATGGCGGCAGAATTGGTTATGCTATGGGAACTCCTAAAAAAATAGATGCACCGATGGTTAATGAATCTACAATGAATGCACCTGCAGTTGAATCTAGAGCTACAAGTATTGACATGCCTTTTGAAGAATTTAGACAAAAACTACCTGCTAATATTACAGATGATATAGCAAATATAATATATTATAATTCTAGTGCATTTGCAGATTTTGCAAATATTGAAACACAAGATGACGTTTATGCGTTTAACTCAAAATATGATGTGAATTTAACATTACCTTTTAATACCGAGACGACCTAAAATGATATGGCTGATTTGGAAAAACAAAATAGGGATGAAATTTTAAAAAACGTTATTAATGACGTAGTAAATAACGTAGGCACACAAAATATAAATAAAGAAACTCAAGAAGACATTAAAGAATTAAATCCAGACAGTGTAGTAGAAAATAAACTCCCTACATCAGAATTAAGAAGTTTTGTTAGATCTTTACCAGAAAATGAAAAAGATAATGTTTTACGTTATTTAGATGTATTTAGAAATAATAATGCTCCAGTAGTATCTTATATAGAAGATATAAAAAAATATGGTTCTGTTAAAAAAGCAAAAGAAGCAGGGGCCACATCTGGTTTATTAAATCCAAATAAATTTTTAAAAGATTTTAGTAAAGAAGGTGACGAAGAAGATTTAAACAGATTTACATCTAATTTAATATTAGGGAATGAAATATATGATGTATCAAAACGTGATGATTTTGTAGGACAACAAAGACAAAAAGAATATTTAAGTAGTAAAAAAACTAAAGCTATGCGTGGTGTTGGTATGGCCATAGAAGAGTCAGCTCGTGAAACATTTAGAACTGTAGCTGCATTAAGTGACGCAGGTTTTAATACTGAGATATTAAATTTCTTAGAACAAAATTGGCCTGCAGTAGAAAAATCTAGAGAAGGTGTTGAACAATTAGCGGAAGATTTAACTCAATTTGGTATTTCTATATTTGCAGGTAAAAAAATACTTAATGGTTTTGGTAAAATAGCTAGACTTACAGGTAATAAATTTGATTCTACTAGAAAAATACTTGATAGATTCGACAAAACTTTAAAAAAAGGAAAAGTAGTAAAAGATAAAAGTGGAAATATTAAATTAAGATCAAGTATTGCTCAAAAATTAGGTTATTGGGGTGTAGGTGGTGCAGTTGCTTATGGTGTGGGTGAAGCAGTCACTGGAGGCTCAGAAGATGATAAAACTATACTTGGAGATGTTAAACCTTTTGGTATTGGTACAGAGAAACTTGAATTAAAAGACACAGAAGGATTAACCGGTAGAGCAAAAGCAACACAAATACTAGCAAATAAATTAAAGTATGGAGCAGATGGAACTGCTTTAGTGGGTGGATTAACTGTCGCTGGTAAAACAATTGCAATGCCTGTTTTAAGAGCAGGTAACAAATATCTTTTAGCTCCAGGATTTAGAAAAGTGGGTAGCGGTTTAGATATTTTAAGTAAAGTTGCTGCAAGTGAAAAAACTGGCATACCTCAATTAACAAGAAAAATAATTGAATCAAAAAATAAAGTTTTAACTAAAGCAGGTATTCCTAAAATGGAAGACTGGCAATTTTTTTCTGTTACAGCTGGTCCACTAAAAGAAAGAGTATTAAAAGTAGCAGATGATTTTTTTAAATATATTAGAACTAGAGGATCATTAACAGCAGAAGCAAAAGATTTGTTAATTAAATCGGAGGGACTAGTTAATAAATATAGAAAAAGAGTTGATATGAAAATGAAACAGTTGGAGAATAAAATATATACTTTAACTGAAAAAAGTTTAGTTGATAAAATTATTACAGATGCAACTCCTGTTGCTGCAAAAGGATATTTAGATGATATTGTTTTATTTTTACAAAACAAAATTGGAATTAATGATTTACCTCAAGTTTTAAGAAATTCTTCTAAAGAAGTTAAAACAGTTATTGATGATTTAACAAAAGAACTACAACCATATATTAAGTCTGGTCAATTAGAAAAAGAGTTTATAGATAACATTGGAAAATACTTAAGAAATTCTTATGAAATATTTAGAAGAAATTCATTTAAACCAAATTCATCACAAATAAAATCAGCTACAGATTATTTTAAGGAACAAATAAAAAGAATGGATCCTGAATATAAGAATGTAAAAATAGGTTCTGGCACTGATTTAGATAATCAATTATCTAGACTTGCTTCATCTAAAGTAGATGAAATATTAAATGTTGGTCAAGAAGGAAGTAATCCAAAAGAAAGAATAAAAGCAATTACATCTGTAGTAGCTCCTTTTTTAGATAAAAAAAATTCTTCTTTACCAAAAGTAGTTGAAAATTTATTAGGAAAAGTAAATGATCCAAGAGCTATTGTATTAGACACAGTAACTCAACAAGCTAACTTATTAGCTCATATAAGATATCATAAAGCTTTAGTAAGAAATGGTTTAAAAAATGGTTGGATATTTAGAGATGAAAAAGATTTTATTAGAAGAGGTTTTCAAAAAGAAGTAGCTCCTTCTCTAGTTCCTATTACGGTTTCTAAAAACAGAATGAATGTAGATTTAACAGATGTTTATTCTTATAAAATAGGAAAAGCTCGAGCACCTTATTATACAACAAAAGAAATAGCTCAAGCTATAAATGGAGATAATTTAGTTACAGATTTTTTATTAAAAATGCCAATATATAAAATGTATTTAGCAGCTAAAACAACATCACAATTATCTAAAACTGTATTATCATTAATGACTCAAATGCGTAACGTTGAAACTGCAGCATTCTTTTCTTTTATAAACGGCCATATGGGTAGAAATGCAAGTGTTATTGATTCTATGAAAATAGCATTTCAAGATGTTATAGGTAAAGGAAATGTAAAACCTGAAGTCATGAAGAAGAAATTAGAAGAGTATCTTCAGTATGGTGTATTTGATAATTCAGTAGTTGCTGCTGAAGTAGAAGCGGTATTAAAAGATCTTGTTAAAGGTAAATATACTTCATCAGAACAATTTCTAAAATATTTATTAAATAATCCAGTTTTTAGAAAAGCTACAGAATTTTATCAAGCTTCAGATAACTTATGGAAGGCATATGGATATGAATTTACAAAATCACAAATGGTTCCTGCCATTCCAATTAAAGGTCTAAGTTTAGATGATGCTGCTAAGTTAGGTTATAAAATAGAACCTGGAAGAAAAACTGCATATACTTGGCAAGATTTAGTTACCCAACAGTACAAAGAAATATTTAATATGAAATGGGATCCTCTTGATTTTACAGGTAATCCAAAAACTTATTCTCAAGCTTTAAGAGATATAGCAGCTAAATATACTAGAGATGTTTATCCAAACTATTCAATGGTTCCACAAATTGTAAAAGAATGGAGACGTTTGCCAGTTGGTAACTTTGTCGCCTTTCAATCTGAAATTATAAGAAATATTTATAATATATTAACTTACTCCACTCGAGAAATATCATCTAGTAATCCATATATAAGACAAATAGGTGCTAGAAGACTTATGGGTTTTGGAAGTGTAATGTATGGATTTGATAAAGGATTAGAAGGTATATCTAGTAGATTAACAGGTTTAGATGAAGAGTTTATTAAAGGATATCAAAGATTTTTTTCACCATGGTATGCTAAAAATGATAAAATTATACCAGTGTCTAAACCAGATAAAGATGGAAAATTTCAAAGTATTGATTGGAGTAAAGAACAACCTTTTGCATCTATAACAGATGGATTTAATACATTTACTGAAGGAATGTTTAATCCAGATAAAAGTGATGAAGCAATGTTTACAAGATTTTTTAAATCAATGTTTTATGACTATGAAGAAAAAAAGAATGGTGCATTAACACAAATATTTGAACCATTTATTACTGAGTCCATTTTAACAGAAGCAATATTAGATGTATCTCCTAAATGGATGTTTATTCCAGGTGCAAGAGGTGGTGAAACAAAAGAAGGTAAAAGAATATATGATGCAGCTAATGAACCTTATGATGTAGTGGTTGGTAAAATATTTAATCATTTAATACAAACTATTAATCCAACTACATTTAGAAGTGCAGGTAAAGTTTTATCTGCTTATGATGAAGAAGTTAATAAAGCTGGTGATAAATATAATACTACAAATGAATTATTAAAAATGTTTCTTGGTATTGGTATCACAGAACAAAATCCTAAAACAGCTATGACATATATTATTAGTGATTTTAGTGACAGATTACAGGCAGCAGACGGTGTATTTAAAACAAGTACTTATGATTTAAATCAAATATTTAAAGATCCTACAAATATTTTAGAACAATGGGATTTACTACAAAGAAACAGATATAGAGAAATGAGCAGAGTAAGTGATTTTTTAAAAGTATCTGAAAGATTATTTTCTAAAGGAGAAATAGCTTTACAGTTTAAGGACAGACAAAACTTTGGTAAAAAAACAATGCAGTATTTATTTGCAAATAGATATAGACCATCAAATATACCTGGATTTAAAGAATATACCGATATAACACAAAAATCTTATAGAAAATTATTGGAAACCTATCCTGATTTAAAATTTGAAGATGTATTTCCATTAGCACAGATGCAAGAAATAGTAGGTAAATGGAATGGTGTTCCACTTGGACTATCTGATGAAGATTTAGAGAGATATTTTAATAAAGAACTTCCAAGTGTTATTGATAAACAAAGTCAGAAACCAGATGAAACCATAGAACAAGAACCTCAACAAGTTTCTCAAAAACCAGAAACTCCACCATTACCACCTACACCAATGCCTGAACAACAAGTAATTCAAACAGCAATGATGCCGGCTTCAGGGGTCATGAATCAGGGGTTGACCGCAACAGAAAATGCTTTATTATCTGAAGAAGAGAAACAAATTAGATTAAGACAAAGAGGATTGGCATAATGGCTATATATTCAACTTTATATGGATTACCACAAAGCATGGTTGATTATTTAAATCAACCTTTACCTGATATCTCAAATTTATATACTCCACCTGTAGCAGGAATTAATCCAATAAAGCCGAGTCCAGATGATCCACAAGGTATTGTTAGTTTATACCCGGAATTTGTGGCAAGTGGTGGTGATGGCTATTCTGTTTACAATCCTGATCCAACAAGAGTAAGTGGTCCTATTAATATGAGTCAATCTGCAAAACCAACTAATATCTATAACTATCAACCAGGTAGTTTTGAAGATGATTACTACAATAGATTAGCTGAAAAAGGTATTTTAGAATATGGCACTGCAGATTATTTTCCACAAAAAAGTGGTATAGAAACTTTAATGGATACAATTAAAAACAATCCAATTATTCAAGGAGCATTAGCTTTAGCTAATCCATTAGCAACAGCTATAAAAGGAATAGGCACCGGTATCGCAGGTATGCTTCCAGTTAATGAAAGAGCAATTCAAGAAAAAGCATTAAGACAAATGGGTTATTCTATAGATGATATAGGTAGAATTGTTCAGGGTTCAGGTGATTATGTAACACCTGAAAATATTATGGCTGGATATAATGCATACAGAATGACTCCAGAAACTTTTGATAAAAGAATTGAAAGTATTTCAAACAGATCCTTACCACAAACAGAAGCATCAAGAGCTAAAATTGAAGCAATTCAAAAAGCTAGACAAGATTTCTTAGATTCTCAAAAATTAACACAGACAAGAACTCAAGCTCAAGTAAGAAGTAAATATGCAAAAGAATTAGCCGCACAAAAATCTATTGAAGACGCTGCTAGAGCTAAAAGAGAATTCCAACAAAAAACTGAGGGGGCGGCTAGACAAGCAGAAGCAGCTAAAAAAGCAGCAGATAAAAAAGCTGCAGATAAAAAAGCTGCAGAAAACAGAGATGCTGCACGTGGTGGAGGCGGCGGAGGCGGCGGTGGTGATTTTGCAGGAAAAGGAAGTGGAGCTTCTGGTCCAGCAGGTCGCTTTAGTGATAAAAGATTAAAAGAAAATATAGAGTTAATTGGTAAATCACCTTCTAATATAAATATTTATAAATTTAATTACAAAAATAATCCAACAACTTATCAAGGTGTTATGGCAGATGAAGTATCTTGGGCATCTGTTAAACATCCTAATGGTTATATGATGGTTGATTACAACAAAATAGATGTAGAATTTAAGAAAATATAATGCCTAGATCAATTAAAAATTTAGCCTTACAAAAAATAGAATCCCACGAAAAACTTTGTCGTATCATGCAGAAACAAACACACGAAAAAATAGAAAAATTAGAAACATCTATTGAAAGAATAGAAAAAATTCTAATAGGTTGTGCCGGTGCTTTACTAGTAGGCATGGGTGGTGTTATAACTGCGTTAATATTTAGATTTTAATTTTTTGGGCGGTTGGTAGTTCGCTACCGGGATTATTATAGTGGGGACTATAATACTTATATCCATTCTTTGTAATCTTCTTTCATTATTGCATTTGCAATATTGACTTTAGTACGAAGAGCTTTAACGATTCTTTCATCAATAGTGTCTTGCGCCATGATATCAATATAAGTCATCTTTCTAGTTTGACCTATACGATCAATCCTTGCTTCAGACTGTTGACGTTTTTCTAGATCATATCCGTTAGAAAAATAAATCATATTACTACCAGCAGTTAAGGTAATACCATATCCGCCGGTATGTGTAGTTCCAACAAAGAATCTACATTTATCATCGTTTTGAAATTTTTTAATATTTTCTGATCGTGAATCAGTATTAGTTGCACCATAATAATCTACTACAGAGTCTTCACCATATACTTTTTTTATTTCTGCAATAATTCTTCTAACATCATGAGTGTAATGAGACCATATAATAGTTTTACCTTCTATGTTTTCTAAAATACTCATTAGTTCAGATAATCTAGAACAAGGTAAATCTTTTATGGTGCCATCATCTGCAGTAAAATGTCCACAAGTAATTTGATGTAGTCGCATTAATTGTGTCATGACTGTTGCAGAAGATTGCATCTTGCCATCTAAAAAAGCTATTGCCTCTTTTTTCATTTGTTTATATACTTGTTGCTGTTCTTTTGTAAGTTCAACATAATGCTTGACATAAGTTTTTTCAGGTAGGTCTAAACAATCTTCTTTCAAAACTCTTTTAGAAAATTTTGCAACTTTATCTGATAGTTCAGATAAATTTCTATAACCTACAATTATTTCTATTTGACGACCATTAACTTGTATTTTTTTACAAATAGAATATCGAGCTTTAAAAGTATAAAAAGATTGATGGTCTAATAACCATGGATCAAGAAATAAACATTGAGAAAATAAATCTAATGGAGATTTAGTTACAGGAGAACCTGTAAGTATTCTTCTATATTTACAAAGATCACGTAGTGCTACAATATTTTTAGTTCTATTAGATGTAGGTGTTTTAATTGTAGTTGCTTCATCAATAGCAATCATTGATTTAGGATGTGCTAATAAAAATTTATATGCAAAAGATGCACCATCTCCTGATGAAAAAGATTCTACGTTCATAATTAAAATACGTAAATCTGAACCCGGTTGAAATAATGTATTTAAAATTTTTAATTGTTTAACTGATTTGTCTGATGTTTTCCAAAGCACTATTTTTTTATCAATGTGATCTGGTAAGTGTGTAGGTATTTCAGAGTCATACCAATTTTTATAGACACCTTTCGGTGCAATAATTAATAGAGCGTTTATTTCACCTTTATCATATAAAATAGCTGCATTATCTAATAAAACCTTAGATTTTCCAGTACCCATTTCCATAAAATAGGCAAATACTTCTTTATTACAAGAAGCTTCTAACGCATCTAATTGATGTTCAAATGGTTTAGTCTTAAATTTATAGTTCATATATTTGCTTTTTCTTTCTAAACATGTATATAGTTTATAAAAGTAAAAAAGTCAATGAACAAAGTTTATTTAGTACAAGACATTCCTGTCGACAGAGAAACCGGTCAACCCAAATATAATGTTATGGGTGCACAAAAGTATGGCGACATTGTGGTAATGCTTCCTGCAAAAGCGCAAATGATTTTTTCACCTGGTCCATTAATATTTCAAATAAGAGATAAATTAAAAAATTTTACAATCGAAGATTATTTATTATTGTCTGGTGATCCTGCAATTATTGGGGTGACATGTTCAATAGTTTCTGATATGACTAACGGCAAATATAAATTGTTAAAATGGGACAGACAAGAAAAAACATATTACCCAATCGAAATAAATATTTTTCAAAACTAGTTGACAATATAAAATTCTTCTATATATACCTTTTACGAAAGGAAATATTATGAATATAAATTTGAGACAGGATGCACCTGACCAAACAGATAATTTAAATGTTAATGAATTATCTGAAGCGATTGAACAATTTAAATCTATCGGTGCACAGATATTAGCATCTGAAATAAAAACCAAAGAATTAAAAGAACAGGAAAGATATTTATCAGAACATGTAATTCCAGAGATTATGGAAAAACAAAATTTAAAAACTGTAAAACTAAAAGATGGTTCAGAACTATCTATTGGTAAAAAGTTTTTTGCTTCCACTAAAGCAGATAAAAAGTTGGAAGTAATACAATGGCTTCGAAACAATGGACTAGGTGATATTGTAGATAATAATGTTACAGTAACATTTGGTCAAGGCGAAGATAACAAGGCTATGGCTTATGCTACCCTTGCGAGAGAGAGTGGCTATGAACCTTCTCAAAAGGAAAGTGTTCACCACTCTCGACTCTCAGCAGTGATGCGTGAATGGAAAGAAAATGGAAAAGAAATTCCCGCTGATCTGTTTAATGTATTGGACGGAAATCGTACAAGCATTACAAATAAAAAATAAACTAATAAAATACTAAACTAATAAAGGAGTAAATAGTATGGACAAACAAGTCGCTAAAATAAATAGTGCAGGTGCACTAGCATCTCTAAACCTTAGAGCTGATTCAGGCAAAGGTGCAGAGGAAATCAAATCAGAAGACGTATCAACACCGATTCTGAAAATCTTACATCAACTATCACCGGAGTGTAACTCAAGAAGTGCTAAACACGTTTCTGGAGCAGAACCTGGAATGATCTATTCCAATAGTTTTGGAACTCCAATTGATGGTAATAAGGGTCTAGATGTGATTGTAGCACATACACAAACTAGATATCCAGAATGGCAAGAGATGGGAGATAGTCCATCAGCACCAGTAGGTACACACTTAACACCACCTGCAGATGCTAAAGAAGAAATGAGAGGAATCAAATATAGATTATCAAATGGTAATTATATTGAGAAAACCATGTATTTCTTTATCATTGCAATGGTAGATGATACACCAAGAAAAGCGGTGATCACTATGAGATCATCTAATCTTACACCGGCTAGAAAACTAAATGATCTGATTTCTAATTTAAGAATGACAGATGATAAAGGTTCTTTCCAACCGGCAGCATATTCTGCAGTGTTTAAATTACAAACAGCAGAAAAAAATGCAGGAGATAAAACTTGGCATGTGTATAAACCTTCAATGGTTAGAATGTTAGATGTATCAAATGAAAAAGATGCAGCTATATACATGATGGCTCAAGAATTTCAAAAACAAGTATCAACTGGGGTAAGTAAACCTAAGTATGAGAAAGTTGAAGAAGGTAAATCTGAAGATATTATCTAATTCCCTAAGGGAACACTTGCGAGAAAAGGTAGGGCCGGGAGACTGGCCCACCTTTAAAATTAAACGGACAGGAATATATGAAAGATTACATAGAATATTTTACGGGATTACAGAGAAGTTATGGTGTCTGTAAAGTTGATGATGGATACATTGACGAAATAACAGGCAAAAAGAAATGGAAACATGAATGGGCTAAGATACCCATTACTAATAAAGATTACGAAGATCATATTAAAGGAATTAGATCAATTGGAATACAACCTTGTACTGATGAAGGGTTAGCTAGATTTGGTGCAATTGATGTAGATAAATATCCAATAGATAGAAAATTTTATCTTGATGTCATTCAGGATAAAAGCTTACCAATCATCCCTGTCCTATCCAAGAGTGGTGGATTACATTTATATGTGTTCACCACTCGGTTGGTTAAAGCAAAAGACATCAGAAACTTTTTAGAAGAACTATTGTTTGTATTTAAATTACCACAAGGTACAGAAATATTTCCTAAACAAACTCAATTAAAATCAAGTGATGGAACTTTATCCAATGGTAACTTTATAAATTTACCATACAATGGTGATGATAGAAAAGCATTAGACGTAGATGGTACACTAATGCCATTTCAAAAATTTGTGGAAACAGTTAAATTAAATTTAGTTAATCCAGAAAGTTTTAAAAAGATAAAACAAGATTTAGTTTATAAAGAATTAAAAGGTGGTGGAGAAGAATTTGAAGATGGTCCACCTTGTCTACAAAAATTAACTAAAGAACAAATGACATTTACAGATGGTCGAGATCGATTCTTATATAACTATATGGTGTTTGCTAAAAAGAAATATCCAGATACTTGGAAGAAAATGATCATACAAGCAGGTAGAAACTATTTTAAATTTGATGAACATTGGACAGATGATCATATTAAATCAAAGATAGCTAGTTGGGAAAAACAAAACAAAGGTTTTACTTGTACAGATCCATTACTAGAACCTAATTGTATGAAAGCAATTTGTGCAAAAAGAAAGTTTGGTGTGTTATCTGGAGAGAAAGCAAACTATCCAACATTGAGTAATTTACAAAAAATAAATTACAAACCTAATCCAGAATGGAGAGTTACAGTAGAAAATGATGAAGGAGATACTGTACAACTTTATGTAAAAAATACATATAAACTAACTCAAGTACAGGAATTTAAAACTGTATTGTTTGAACAAGCTTTAATTACAGCACCAACAATTAAACAAGATCAGTTTGATTTGTTATTAAAAGCAATCAGTAATCCTAAAGATAAAGTAGAAATTATAGAGCCTGCGGAAGGTACAAGTCCATTAGAGATATTAAAGAAATTATTAGAGAAACATATTTATGGGGCTCAGGCAACAAGCTTTATGTCTTTTGAAAGTGGTAGACCATTAGTTCAAGAAAAATTTGCATGGTTTGTACTTGGAAAGTTTTATGAAAAATTAAAGAATGAAGAATGGAAGTATGATCAACAAAAAACATCTTTCATGATTGAATATCAATTGTTTGATGCAGAAGATCCTGACAAAGAAAAAAGAGCATTGATGAGTGCACCTAAAAGATTTCCAGGTAAAGATGATAATGGTGAATCTTTTAAACCTATCAAAGTTGTAAGAATACCTTTATTTATTTTTGATAAACCAGAAGAAGTAACTGAGACAATAGCTATTGAAAGTGAAGAATCAATTGTATGATTTATAAATATTATGGTCCTCCAGGTACCGGTAAAACATATCGTTTAATATCTAGAGCTAAAGCATATGCAAGAAAAGGAGTGCCATTAGATCGTATAGGTTATTTTGCTTTTACTAAAAAAGCTGCAGAAGAAGCAAAACAAAGAATGCCATTTGAAAATAAAAAATTAAAATACTTCAAAACATTACATGCATTAGCATTTGAAAAATTAGAAATGATACAAGATGATATTATGCAACCTTATCATTATGAAGAAGTAGGAAAGAAATTAAACTTACAAACAAAATTTTATGATCGATATAACAAAGAAGAATCTTTTTATTTAGGTTTTGAAAGTCCATACTTTCAAATTATTCACAAAGCATATAATAGATGTGTAGATTTGAAAGATGAATTTAATTTAGAAGAACATGACCCAAGAGACGTTTACTGGAATAAATTAGATCATGTATCTAAAAATTTAAATAACTATAAAAAAGTAAAAAAGTTATATGACTTCAATGACATGATTAAAATGTTAACGGATAAACCAGAAAAGATTCCAGAGTTTGATGTTATCTTTATTGATGAAGCTCAGGACCTATCACCATTACAGTGGAAACTTTATGATGTTTTAAAAACAAAAACTAAAGATATGTATTTAGCAGGAGATGA
>Ga0210003_1003344_pt1 | contig 13069 bp, 4 predicted proteins | sample LantaG_FD_182804 | JGI IMG/M metagenome (GOLD analysis project Ga0210003, IMG submission 182804) | Deep subsurface microbial communities from Baltic Sea to uncover new lineages of life (NeLLi) - Landsort_02402 metaG (SPAdes) (version 2) | ecosystem: Environmental > Aquatic > Marine > Oceanic >... | reverse complement strand
TCGAGCGCCTGTCGTCGCTCACCGCGCTCACCCACCTCTTACTCGCCGGCAACCCGCTCGCGACGGAGTACCGCGACCGCGGCGCGAGCCTGGAGTACCGGCTGGAGATGCTGCGGCGGCTTCCCAGGCTCACGAAGATTGACGGGCTGGCGGTGGGGCCGCAGGAGAGGGAGGCGGTCGCGGCGGTGGCGAGGGCGAAGAGTGTCGGCGGCACATGAGGGAAAAATGGGTTTCCCTTTTCTTGCTGTTGTTCAAACTCGCCTTTGTAAAAGTACACAATTGATGCGTGCAGTTCGAGTTCATTTACAAGTTCAAGAGAGAGGGGGCGGAAATGCAGCAGACCAAAGAAGTCAAATGGTTTCGACCTCGACGCCGCTGCCGTCGTTTCCATCTCCTTCGCTCTCGTCGCTCCCGCCGCCGCGCTCGCTTCTGTCTTCGTCGCCCATCTTCCCTTTCCTCTTCTTCGCGACCCTCTGCCCCTCGTCCAGCTCGAGCCTCGACCGCTCCTCGACCGCGGCCCTCGCCCGAGCCAGCTTCGCCGCGGCGGTGCCCTCCCTCGACGCGTCCGCGGCGCGCCTCGAGGCCCTGGCAGACAGCCGCTTCTCCAGGCGCTCGCGGCGCGCCGCCTCGAGCCGCGCCTCGAGCGCGTCGCGCTGGCTGGGCCTGACGAAGCCGCCTTCGCCCTCTCCGTCCTCCTCCTCGCCGGCTCGGTGCTCGAGGTCCTCGTAGTCGTCTTCCTCTTCGCAAAGGCGACGACTCCCCCTGCCGCCGCCGCGAGTGCTGGCTCCAGCCCCTCCGGCGCCGGCGACGGCGACTCCGTGCCTCTCGGCCGCGACCGCCCTGACCTGCGACTCGAGGAAGAGCCGCATCGGCGCAAGCGTCGCGCCGTGCGGGTTAGCGCGGAGCAGGCTTCCAAGCCCCTTCAGGTCCCCGTCGGTCAGCAGATAGAGCTCTTTCGCGGTTTTCTTGGAGACGAGGTGCTGCTGCTCGCCCGGCGGGCAGCAGCGGGAGCAGGCGCCGAAGGCCGCGACCCAGGGGTCTGGCGCGGCGCATCGCGGGCAGGTCGACGGCGCCGCCGACGATTGCTGCTGCTGCAGGAGCAGCAGCAGCTGCTCCCTCTCTCGGCGCTGCTGCTGCTGCTGGAGAGAGGATGACTGGAGCTGAGCAGATGCATCGTGCTGGCGCCGAGGAGGAGGGGGAGGCAGCGCCTCCTCGGGGAGGAAGCCTCCCTCTCCTCGATGCATTTCTTTCTCGATGCTTCTTCTTCGAGTTTTTTTTTCCTCGTCGGCTCTGAGCTGGATCAGTGCTCGCCTTTTTTTTTTTCAGTTTCTGTTTCCCTCCTTTCGCTCTGAGGCAATGTCTCAGCCACAGCGCCGCAGCGGCGACGCCGGCGCCGGGCGCTCCTCGCCGCAGGAAGACCTCGTGATCGATCTCTCGGACGTCAACAGCAGCAGCAGCGATGACGAGGCTGCCGAGGAGGCCCCGAGGAGGAGGAGCCCGAGCAGCAGCCGGAGCAGCGATTTGGACGACGCCATCGATCTCTCGGACGTCGACGCCCTCGGCCCTTCTCCGCCGGGGCAGCAGCAGCTGCAGCAGCAGCGGCGGCGGCGGCGGCGGCGGAGCCAGCAGCACCAGCGCCAGAGCCAGCGCGAGCGCCAACAGCAGCAGCCGGAGCACGACCCCTTTGCCGCCTGGACCGAGGCCCCCGACGCCCCGAACCCGCGAGCGAGGCTCTTCGACGAGCGCCCGCAGCTCGGGCCCTCGACGCTCGTGCCCCTGTTCGAGGAGGAATGGGAGGGCGGCCCTGGGCGGCGAGAGCGGGACTTTCTGCCTTTCGCACACCTCCGCCGAGGCGCCCGCGGCAGGCTCTTCGTCCCCGCGGGCGGCCACAGCAGCGACGGGGAGGGAGGAGGAGGGGCAGGAGGGGGAGGAGGAGGAGGAGGAGGAGGAGAGGGAGGCGGAGCGGGCGTCCCCTGGTGCCTGCCCCCGGAGAGGCCGCTGGCGTTCCCGCTCCGGCTCGGCAGCATCAGGGTGCCGGCGGCCGTCTTCGCGGGCCCGCTCGCCCGCGGCGGCGCCCGGGTGCAAGAGGCGCGGCAGGCCGCCGCGGCCTCGGCGGCCCTCGAGGCGCTCCAGGCGGGCCCCCACTCCGCCACCGCCACCGCCGTCGAGTCGCTGTCCTTCGGGAGGACGTACCAGGCACACTCCCCAGCGGCCTCCCTCTACGAGACGGTGCCCTGCCAACCCTCCTCTCCGGGCGCTGCCTGGAAGGTCGTCTTTAGGCAGATGGCGGTGTCGGATATGAGGGAGCACGACCTCGAGTTCGCCTGCCTGCGGGCCGTGGTGAGGCTGGGAGGAGGAGGAGGATGTGGGGGAGGGGAAAAAGAGGACGAAGAAGGACCGAAGAAGAAGCAGAAGCAAACGAAGCAGCAGCAGCAGCAGCAGCAGCAGCAGCAAGAGCAGCAGGAGAAGAAGAAAAAGAAGAAGAAGAAGGAGTGGGCGAGAACGCGCACGCTCGAGCTCCACGTGCCCCTCGGCGTCGACTCGCCCGAGGCCTCGGCCTGCTTCGCCTTGGGGCACCTGATCGACCGCCGCGCCGCAGCCGTCACCGCTCCTCCTCTGACTTCTGCTGCGCGCGTCGTCGAGATGGGAGGCGGCAGGCTCGGGCTCGAGCTCGGGCTCTCGCTGCTCGAGGCGGCCTTCGAGGACCCCGGAGGGGTGTGGGGGGGCGGCGCTGCTGCTTCTTCGTCCCCGCCGGCGCGCTTCGGCTGGGACGAGACCGACCGGGCCAAGGCCGCCGCCGCCGCCGCCGCCGGCGGCGGCGATCCTTCTCTCGAGGGCGGCGAACCCCACGAAGCGCTCCCGCCGCAGCCCGCGAGGCGTAGAGGCAGGGATGCACAGGAGGACGGCGAGGCGCTGGTCGCGCTGCTGCAGGCTGCGCTGACGCTCCACGGCGGCGGGAGCGGTGGGGGTAATTTCCTCCGCCTCGGGCCCGACTGCGACGGCGGCATCAACGCGCTCTCGCTCGGCGACGGTGGCGACTGCGGAGGGGAGGAGGGAGAGGAGGGGGACGGGTCGGCAGCAGCAGCAGCAGCCCCGGGCCCGCTCCCGCCGCCCTCGCAGGCCCTGCTCCCCCACGCAGGGTCTGTTGCCGCGCTCTACTCCGCCGCTTCTCTGCGGCTGCCCCCGTCTTCGCAGCTCTGCGGCGAGGAGCAGCAGCAGCAGCAGCCCCGCGGGCTGAGGACGTGTGTGCTGCCTCACCAGCTCGCCGCCTGCCGCTGGGCGAGGGAGCGAGAGCGCTGCGGCGACGGCAGGGACCACGGCGCCCTGGCGCTGTCGCCGCTCTGGGTCCAGCTCCGCGCCGCGGACGGACAGCTCTTCTACGTCTTCCGCGGGCCCGGGGCGGCTGCGGGAAGCGGAGGGGGCGCAAAAGGAGGCGGCGGCAAGGGCGGCGGCGGCGGCGGCGGGGGCCACTCCAGCCTCGGGCTTCGCGTGCGCCTGTCGCGCACCTTCTACTCCGCCGCCTGGTGCAGCGGGTCCGGCACCGCGGGGGGCATGCTCTGCGACGAGATGGGGGCCGGGAAGAGCCTCACGATGTTAGCGCTCGTGCTCTCGGCTCCGTGCCCGAAGGGCTGGGCGGCGGAGCTCGGCGGCGATTCCGGCGGCGGCAGCGGCGAGGAGAAGAAATGCGGCGGCGGCAGCAGCGGCGGCGGCCCCGCTCCTCCTTCTCCTCCTCCTCCTCCTCTTCATCCTCCTCCTACTCCCCCCCTTCCCTCGCAAGAAGCCCCCGCGCCGGTAAAGACCACGCTCGTCGTCGTGCCCAACAACCTGCTGGAGCAGTGGCTCGGCGAGGTGGTGAAGCACGTCGAGCCCGCGGCGGGGCTCAGGGTCTGCGTTTACCAGGGCTCGCAGCAGAGCCGCCTCCTCGCCCTGGAAGCGGCGCGAAGCGCGCCGAGAAGAAGCGGGAACGACGACGGCCGCGGGAACGGCGACGGCGGCGGGAACAATGCCGCCGCCGGCGCTGCTCCCGCCGTCATCAGAGAAGAGGATGAAGAGGGAGAGGAAGACGCCCGCAGAGGCGTCGTCGTCGGCTGCGGGGCAGGGAGCAAGCGCAAGGCCAAAGCCGAAGCCGGCACCGCCTCCCGTCGCTCGACTCGCCCAAAGAGGGAGCCCACAGGAAAGAGAGGGGGGTCCGCCGCCGCAAGCGGCGCCCCCAACGGCGGCGGCTCCTCCAACTCCAACGTCTCCTCTTTTGTCGCCTGGGGCAGGGCCGCAGCAGCCGTGGCCGTGTCCGATGACGCATCGGCGGAAGGAGGACACCAGCAGCGCAGCGCGGGCAGCCCGATGCGTGTCGCCGAGGCCGACCTCTGCTTCGTGACCTACGAGACGCTGCGGGGCGAGCGCTTCCCGACCGGAACCAGTGCCTCTTCCTCGTCCTCCTCCTCCTCCTCCTCGAGGGCCTTCTCCCCGCTGGGCGCGCTCGGCTTCTGGCGCCTCGTGCTCGACGAGGCCCAGCTGGTCTCGGCCTCCAACTCCGCGGCCGCGCTCGCGGCGTCGTCGCTGTTCCGGCGCCACGCCTGGCTCTGCACCGGGACGCCCGTCTCCTCATCGATGAAGGAGCTCGCCGGCCTGTGCGAGTTCCTCGACCTGGGCGAGTTTGCCGACCCGCGCGTGTTCCACGGGTGCCTGCGGCTCGCCGAGCCGGGGGCACCTGCACGGCCGCTCGCGGCGCTGTTCCGCGCTGTCGCCCTCCGGAGGACGCGCGCCGAGGCGCGGCTCGCGCTGCCGGCGTGCGAGAGCAGCGACGTCGTGGTTGACCTGACGCGGCCGGAGAGGGTGGGGTACGAGGAGGCGCTGGGGCTGTTGCGCGCCGCGGCGGCGAGGATGCCCCGCATTCAGCAGCAGCAGCAGGCGGGCGCGAGCGCGGACGCGAGCGCGAGCGCGGACGCCAGCGCTGCTGCTGCTGCTGCTGCTGCTGCTGCCGGAGGTGGAGCTGCTGCAGCTGCTGCTCTTGTCCCCGCTCCCGCTCCCACTCCGGCCGCGGGCGGCGGCCAGGCCGCGGCGAGGCGCTCCGCGGCCCTCAAAGTCCTCTTCAACCGCGCCAGGCAGGCCGCGAGCCACCCGCTGCTCGCGGCCGGAGGTGCGGCGGCCGGGGGAGGAGGGCGACGGGGGGGGGGGCGCCGCGGCGGCGCTTCGGCCGCGGCGAACGGCGGCGGCGCCTCCAACGGCGGTGGAGGGGGCGGGAGCGGGAGCCTCCGCCGCCCCGCCGAGAGGCCGCTGGCGATGTACGAGATCATGCGTCGGCTCGTGACCCGCGCGTGCTCGAGGGCCGACGCCGCCGCGCGGGCGAGGGCGCAGGCGGCGCTTCTCGAGGCGGCCCTCGAGGCGGCGAGGGAGCAGAAGCTTCTGAAGCAGCAGCAGCAGCAAGGGGCGAGCAAGAACCCCGACGGCAGCGCGGGCAGCCTCTCCAGGCTCGAGGCGCTCCTCTCCTCCGTGGGCAGGGAAGCCATCGAGATGCTCCGCCCGGGAGGCGCGGACCCGGCGGCGATCGTGGCGAGGAGGTCGCCGGGGGACGGGTCGCTGGCGATGCCCGGCGACGTCGCCGCCGCCGCTGCTGCTGCTGCTGCTGGAGGCGGAGGCGGAGGCGGAAACTGCTCCGGGAACGACGCCCCTTCTTTTTCCTCGCAGCGCTGGCCGCGAGAGCCCGAGGTCGCCGCGACGGAGGGCGCGCGCCTCCTCGTCGACGCCTTTCTCACCGCCTCTTCTTCCGCCCCCGAGCGAGAAGGGGGAGAAGAAGGAGCAGGAGGAGCAGGAGGAGCAGGAGGAGGAGGAAGAGGAGGAGGAGGAGCAGGAGGAGCAGGAGGAGCAGGAGGGGGCGGGCCTTCGTCTTCTGCTGCCGACCTCTCCGAGCCGCAGCAGCAGCCTGCCGCAGCAGAGGTCGCTTCCTCGTGGGCGAAGGTCTTTATCGAGGGCCTCGACCTCTTGGCCGCAGTGCTTTCTTCTCCTTCTTCTTCCTCGCCGAGCGAACGCGACTCTGTCGACGACGACGAGGAAGCAGAGGACGTCCGCCGGAGCCTCGATGTCCGGCGCTCCGCCGCCGACCTGCGCGCCGCGCTGGGGCTGGAGGACCCCGACGCGGCCCTGGAGGCTGCCCTCGCCGCGGCTTCCGCGGCAGCATCCTCGGCAGTATCCGCGGCAGCGGCAGTGGTAGCGGCAGCGGCCTCGACCTCTACCGCCGCCGCCTCGGCTTCGGCTTCGGCTGCTGCCGCGGACGATCTCTCGGCCGAGCACCGCTTCTCGCGCCGCGCGCGGGGGATGCGCGTCGACGAGCGCCTGGGCGCCGACGCGGCGCAGCTGCTGCTCGTCGAGCGCGGGCGGCAGCGCGACGCCGCCGCCAGGGTTCTGCTGCGCGAGTTCCGAGCGGCGCTGGCGAGGGAGGAGGCAGAGCGGCGGGGCGGGGGAGCGGGAGGGCGAGGAGGGCGAGGACGAGGGCGCGGCGGGCGCGGGCGAGGAGCCCTGGCGCGAGCGGCGGTGGCGGCGGGACGCCAGCCCGCGGGCGTCGCCAGGGCCTCCGCGGCCGCGGCCTCGGAGTTCCACGCCCTGGTCCACGCCCTGAATCAGAGCAGGTTGAACCAGCAGGAGGCGGAGAGGCAGAACGCCGCCGTCGCCGCTGCTGCGGAAGACGACGAAGGAGGAGAAGAAGAAGCGGAGGCCGCCAACGCCGCCGCCGACGACGAACCCGCCGTTGCTGCGACCACGTCGGCGAATGCAAACGCCGCTGCCGCCGCCGCCGACGCCGCCGGCGACGAACCCGCCGCGGCGAGCTGCGCGGTCTGCCTCGAGTCCTTCGGCGTCGTCTCCAGGGCGGTGACCCCCTGCGGGCACGTCTTCTGCCTCGAGTGCATCCGCGAGGCGCTCTTCAGTTCCAGGTGCTGCCCGCTGTGCCGGACGCCGACGCGGCACGACGAGCTGATGATCGTCCGCGCCGAAGGAGACGGCGGAGACAGCGCGGAAGCCGGAGAAGAAAGAGAAGGAGGGGAGGGAAACGGGCCCGCTGCTGGTACTTCCGCTCGCCGCTCTCCCACCCCCATCGTCGCCCTCTCGACGGCGCTCATCGCCTCGGACCTGCGCCTCGACGCCTTGAGGGCGGAGCACGGCGCGAAGATGGCCGCGGCCGTCGCGGCCGTGGGCGAGGCCGCCGCCGCGGGGAAAAAGGTCGTCGTGTTCTCGGCGTGGAGCAGGCTGCTGCGGCTCTGTGGCCACGCGCTTACCTCTGCGGGCCTGCGGTGGGTCTCTCTGGCCGGGTCGAGCCCTGATGCGCGGGCGGCGGCCTTGGGCAGTTTCAAAAACGACCCGGAATGCTCGGCGCTGCTGGTGATGATGTCGACGGCGGGCGGCGCGGCCGGCCTGGACCTCGGCCACGCGGCCTGCGCCGTGCTCCTCGAGCCGAGCCTCAACCCCGGCCTGGAGGCGCAGGCCGCGTCCCGCATCCAGAGGCTGGGCCAGACGAGGGAGACGCGCGTGGTGCGGCTGATCAGCGCGAGGACGCTGGACGCCGCCGTCGCGGCCGTCGCGGCGGAGAGGGCGCGCGCGGCGCCGAGCGACGAGGCGGCGGTGGAGGCGGCGGAGGCTGCTGCTGCGAGTGCTGCTGCTGCGAATGCGAGTGCGAGCGCTGCCGACGCGGGCGGCGCGACGACGGCCGGGATCGCCGAGGTGGTGGACGACAGGCTCGTGAGCGTGCTCCTCGCGGCGCACCCGCCTTGAAACGCGGGTGACAGAGATAGAGAGAGAGAAGAGACTGCAACTGATTTATCTGATGTGCTTTTTTTGGTTCACTTTTTCCGGGTGCGACGATGACCAGGTTGTTGCCGTCGTCGTCCGCCGCCGTTTTGCGGTTCCACTTTGTTTTCCCTCGCGTTCCTCGTCGACGATGTTGATCGGATCCGGTCTCGTTCAGGGTCTGGGCGCGGCAATTGCACCAGAGAGGCGCTCGTCGGATGGCCCTGACGCGAGGGTGAAACATACCTTACGGGGGAGGCGAAAACCTTACAGCTTTTTATTAACTCTTTCACGCGGCCGAAAACAGCAACAGCACGTTGTCCAGGCTCATCGCCGCGGCCAGGAGCCTCCTCCTCTTCTCCGAGTACCGGCGGAGCTGCGCCGCGCGCGACTCCGAGACGACACCGCCGAGCAGCAGAGCCGCGGCCGTGGCAGAGGCTGCAGAGCCGGGACGCGAGGAAGAAGGAGGAGGCTGCTGCTCGCTCTCTCCCTCTCCGCCCTCCTGCTTCAGCGTCTCCGCGGCTGCAGCGGCAGCATTAGCGGCGACGTCGGCCGCCGTCGCCCTCTTGAGCGCGGCCACGGCCTCGTGCACCCGCGCGGCGTCGGCCTCGGCGACCAGCCGCGCGACCGCGTTGCCCGCCGCGGCAGCGGCCGAGGCGCCGAGGCGCGCGCCTGCGGCGGCGACGTCGGCGCGCCAGGTGTACCAGCAGCGGCCGCCGCCTCCGCCTCCGAGCCCGCCGCTGCCGCCTCCGCCGCCGCTGGCTGCTGCCACTGCGGCCGCGGCAACCGCGGCGGCGGCGGCGGCGGAGGAAGAAGAGCCGCCGCCGCCGGCAGAGGCCGCAGCTGCCGCCGCGGCCGCGGCGGCCGCAGCCGCGTTCCCACCTCCGCCTCCACCGGCGTTCCCGCCGGCTCCTCCCCCTCCCCCTCCCCCTCCTCTGGGAACGTCCTGCACCGCCGCGAACCCTCCCCGCAGCAGCCGGAACAGCATCTCCCTCGCGTCCTTGGCCGGGAGCATCGCGGTCTCGGCGACTTGTCGGGCTTCGAGCTGCCTGCGCGAGCGCAGCAGCCGGAAGACGCGAACGCCGACGGGCCCGTGGCGCGCGGCGACGGCGGCGGCGAGGGCGTCGCCGCGGACGCGCGGCAGGAGCCTCTCCGGCGTCGGGGTGACTTCGTGCGAGGAGAGGGAGGAGGAAAGCTCGCCGTTGTTGCCGTTTGCAATCCCCGTCATTGCGGCCGTCGCGGCCGTCGCGGCGTGGTTTCGCCGCCGGGAGAGCACCAGCGCGCCCTCGTCCTCGAGCTCCCGCAGCAGGGAGAGCAGGGAGCCGCCGGTGGCGTCGGCACCCGCGGCACAGACGGCGGCGTCGAGCTCGAGCTCCGCCTTGCGCGAAGCCGCGGCCGCCGCCGCCCTGGCGGCGGCGGCGGCTTCTGGGCTCCTCTGGAGAGCGGCGGCGGCGGCGGCAGCGGCAGCCGAAGCGGCAGCAGCGGCGGCTTGAGCCTGCGCCTGTTGCTCATCGCCGTCATCGTCCTCCAGAGAGACGACTTGGCTGACCCTCGGAGCGGGCCTGGCGACCGCGGAGAGCGGAGGCAGGCACTCTTCGGCGACGACGTCGTCCCCCAGGAGCGCCCTCGCGCTCGGGGCGCCGGCCAAGAGCGCGGCGACGGCCGCCGCGGGCACGGCGGGGAGCGGCCCGCCGTCGCGGTCGTCGACGCGCGAGTCGTCGTCCGAGTGAGAAAAGTGCTTGGCGCCCGCGGGCGCCAGCGGCGTCCAGGCGGGAGCGGAGGGCAGGCCCTTTGTCGCGGCCAGGGCGCAGGCGGCCCGCAGCGAGGCCGCGAGCACCGCGGCGGCGACGGCGCCTCGCCGGCGCGCGATGCGCGAGCAGCAGGCCTCGTGCTTCAGAGCGCGGGCGAGCTCGGCGCGGTTGAGGCGCCAGAGCGAGGGCGCCGCGGCGAGCGCGGCGGTTGCCGGGTCGGAGAGGAGCGCCGCCTCTCGGTCGCTTTGGGCGTTGCCGTTGGGAGGGGTCATCGGGGCAGAGGGAGCCTTCCTCTTCCGAGAAGAGGTCGCCGGCGACTGCGACTGCGGCGGCAGCGGCGGCGTGGCCGCGACGGCTCCTCCTTCGTCTTCCTTCTCGTCCTTCCCTGCATCCTCCTCCTCGCCTTCTCCTCCGTCCCCGAATGAAATCCCCGTCACGGCGTCAAAGCGGAGGCGGGCGTACGCGACCTCCGTCCTCCTAGCGGCCTCCTGAGCGCTGAGCAGCTCCGCGGCCGCGGCGGCCGTCGCCGCGGCGGCGGCCTCCCTCGCGGCCAGCGCGAGGAGCTGCTGCTGGTGCTGCGAGTTCACTGCCGCTGTTGCAGGAGCAGCAGCGTGGGAGGCGGAGGGAGCACCAGCTGTGCTCGTTTGAGCTGGAAGGGGAGACGCGGCGGCGGCGGGCGGGGGAGAGACGACCTGCTGCCTGTAGGGCGTCGGCGGCGGCGCCACGCTTGCGTCGTACACCGCCCCCCTCGCGTCGTCGAGCGAGATCACGCGGATCCCCGGAGGGGGCACGCGCTCGATCAGGCGCGCCTCGGCGAGGTCCCGGAGCGCTCTCTGGGCTGCGAGGGACTTGCGCCTCTTCTCGGCGCTCTCGACGGCGTTTTCCTCATGGCCGCCGCCTTCGCGCTTGATTCCCGTCGCCGCCATCGCTCCTTTGCCGCTCTTGCCCGTCGACTCGTCCATTACGGCAACTGCGGCTGCAACCGCCTGGTCCGCGCGGAGACGGCCGTGGGAAGCGAGAGCAGAGACGAGGGCCGCGTGGGGGCACAGGGCCGTGGAGGAAGGGGCGGGCGAAGAGGAAGGAGACGGGGGCAGAGACGCTGAGCTCGTTTCAGCTTCATTCTTGCCCCCGCACCACCTCAGCTGCGCGTAGCGGATGCAACGCGGGTTGCGCAGTAGCTGGAGCAGTCCCGGAGGGTAGGCCGAGTAGATGAACGGCGGTGGGCGAGGGGGCTGGGGAGTAGAGGAAGAAGTGACGGCAGCAGCAGCAGTAGCAGCAGCAGCTGGAGCATCTGGAGAAGCTCCTCCACCTCCTCCTCCTCCTGCTCCTCCTCGCTGTCGCTTCCCCGAGGCAGCCACAGCGGCATCTTCTGCGGCTTTCGCCTGGGCAGCGGCCGCCGCCGCCGCCGCCCCGGCCCTGACGGCGGAGGCCGCCGTGGCCGGCGGCGGCCTCGCCGGCGGCGGCGCGGCAACGGCCGTCGCGAGGTCGAACTGGAGCAGGACCAGCAGAGCAGCCCTGGCATCTGACGCGGAGAGCCCGGTGAAGCGGGCAACATCTCGGGCCTGCAAGGGGCCGCGCTTGACGAGGGCCTGGGCGGCGGCCTGTTGCGAGGGTATACGGTGTCGAGGTTGAGAAGAAGAGGAGGAAAGTGAGAAGAGGTAAAGAGAGAGGGGGGATACGAAGGCGGCCGTCATCGTCTCCGTCGATCGACAAAAGGTCCGCATTCGAGTTTGGGCAGGCTCGACAACGGCAAACTATTATATCTATTTTATTGCAGCGCGTCGCTGATACCATACGCAATGATCTAGTTCAGCTTGCGTGCCGAAAGAAGCTCGAGGCGAGACAGGGATAAAGCTTCTTTCGATTCGGGCCGCCGACGCTGACCAGTGAATGCCCCTTTTTCTTTCTCTCTCTCGCCCTCGCGCGTGCCCCTCTCTCCCTCCTTTGCGAAAAGCAATACTTTGACGTACATGGACAACGGGCCCAAAGTTCTGCTCCACCAGCATCAGGCAAAGCCGCGCGACGGCGGGGTTGTTGGGGTCCATTTTTTCTTTTTCGATCTGAACGGCTTGATTTTCGTCGACGACGACCGAACGCCGGCCGAACGAAGAAGGGAAATAAAAAAAATCCTCCTCTCTTTTCCCCGACTGTTTTCTATTTCAACCTCTTCTCTTTCCCGCCGCGGTCCGCGTCTCGGCCCACTTGACTCCATCTTCAAGTACTCTGATGGTATACCTTTGCTCTGAAATTTTACAGCAAAGTGTTTGTCGGCTCTCTCTAGTGTGTCACTCCTCTCTTTGTTCTCCTCTCCTCTTCTCTCCTCATCTCTCTTCACTCTCTCTTCTCTTCTCCCCTTAATTCTTCCTCAGGCTCACCTTCCCTTCCTTCTCCCTCAGCTCCTCGAGCGCGGCCAGCAGTACGGGCGCGTGTAGCCTCGCGTGGTCCATCAGATACGACAGGCTCTGCATCTCGATCAGTCGGGAAATGGTCCTCTCTTTGGCAAAGGCAAGGTTGTCGTCGACGAGCGCGTCGGGCGGCAGCGACGACGCCTTCGCGGCCGCTTTCGCCTCGGCCTGAGACAGCACTTTCGCGAACAGGTCGGCCGGCTGTCCCCTCGCGGAGGTGAACAGCCGCACCCGGTGGTCGTAGGCCGTGTCGACGAGCGCGACGAAGCGCGCCGCGGCGGCGGCGTTGTCGTTGGAAAAAAGAGGCACGTCGGCCAGCGCGAGCGTGTGGAAGTTTTCGCAGAGCGCGATAAAGTCGGCGGAGCCGAGCGGCTTGCCACAGAGGTCGGGGAAGGGGAAGAACGCGGCGGAACCCCCCGCGAGCGGGACCCGAAGCTCGCGGCCCATCATGACCGGGACGGAGCGAGGAGCAGGGGGCGGCGGGGTCGCCACCTCAGAGCCGCCGCCGCCGCCGCCGCCGCCGCCGCCGGGGCCCCTCATTTTGCCCGCCTCGCTGCTGCCGCTGTGGCACCCGGGAGCGGCGACGACCTCCCTGAACCGCGCCCCGAGCTCCTCGTCGGGCTCCGGCCAGTCGGGCTCGGCAAACCACAGCCCGCGGTGCGCGTGCGCCAGCTTGCGGTAGTCGACCTCGCTGGCCATGTCGTGCGGGACGCAGCGGGATTTCAGAGACGCGATGAACGGGAGGAACAGCGCGCGCTGGAGCCCGTTCTCGTAGAGCTTGTCGGGCGCGCGGTTGCTCGTCGCGACGAGCACGAGTCGCCTCTCCGCCCACAGGCAGGCGAAGAGCCTCGAGAGGATGGCCGCGTCGGCGACGTCGTGGACGAACAGCTCGTCGAGGCAGAGCACGGAGGGGGTCGAGCTAGGGCCCGGGGAGGAGGAGGAGGAGGGCGCGAGGTCGGCGGCGACGGCGCGGAGCGGGTCGGCGACGCGGGAGCGGGCTCGGAGGCGGGCGTGGACGTCGAGCATGAAGTCGTGGAAGTGGACCCGGCGGGTCTGTTCTTTTTTTTTTTCGCCATCGGCGGAAGAAGAGAAAGGCAGGGCAGAGCGGGGTGAGAGAGCTCGGATGGGGAAGGCGTC
>Ga0210003_1003343_pt1 | contig 13075 bp, 5 predicted proteins | sample LantaG_FD_182804 | JGI IMG/M metagenome (GOLD analysis project Ga0210003, IMG submission 182804) | Deep subsurface microbial communities from Baltic Sea to uncover new lineages of life (NeLLi) - Landsort_02402 metaG (SPAdes) (version 2) | ecosystem: Environmental > Aquatic > Marine > Oceanic >... | reverse complement strand
GGGGGGGGGGGGGGACAAAACCTCGACCTCAACCCCCCTCGCCTTCCCTCCCTCGAAACAAACAAAAAAAACCTCCCGACCTCCAGACCGACGGCCCGCTCAACGGCAACACCAAGCCCCCCATGGACTTCATCGCCGAGGCCCCGCCCATCAAGGTCCACGGCGCCGTCGTGGCCTCCACGGGGGGAGAAGACCCTGCGCTCGGCTGCCCCGTCGAGTTCATCGATCTTCGCGGAACGTCGAGGGAGAACCCTGCCGTCTGCAAGTACACGGGCAACAAGTACTACAGCGACGACTGGGCCCACGCCCATTAGGAAGGAGTTATTTTTGTTGTGTGTAACGGATTTCAAATTATAAAGACTATTGAATGACGGCCGTTGCCACCGCAGCCGTCGGGTTTTTTTTCTTCCGCCGTCGGGTTCCTTCCCTCAGTTACAATACCTTCTTTTTTGAAATCTTTTCTCACATCATCCCCCTCCCCGCCGCCATCATCATAGCAGCCTGCTGCTGCCTCAGCTGCCCCTGCTGCTGCTGCGCAGCCCTCGCCCTGGCCCCCAGATCCCTCCACGCGCCCTCGACGCACCGCTTGACGTCCGCGAAGGTGACGACGAGCATCGACGCCCCGTCGCGAGACAGTAGCAGCACCTTTTCGGGCACCCCGGCGTCGAGCTTGGCGAGGCATTCCGCGACGTGGCCCCAGTCCAGCAGGGGGCTCCCGTCCGCGGCGGGCTGGTGAAACACGTAGTCGCGGAACAGAGACAAAACATAACAGTCCCCGGACTCGCACCAGCGGCGGTCGCGGACGCCGTCGTCCTCCGAGGGAGGGCGCTCGGTCACGGCCGAGAGCCGCGCCAGAGTGCGCAGCATGCGCCCGTGCCCCGCCTCGGCGCGCAGCTGCTCCGCCATCGCGTCCTCCCTCAGGGCCCCCGCGTCGAGCTCCGAGAGCAGCCTGCCCCCCAGGGCCGCGGCGAGGGCGTGCCACGTGGTGATCGCCGAGGGGGCGCGGGGGTTGAGCGGGGGGACGAAGACGTGGGCGGGGCTCGGGTCGGCGTTGAGGAGCGCGGCGACGATCGCGGCAAACTCGGGCGAGGACCGCGCCGCGGCGGCCTCCACCGACAGAGGCGGGAGGGGGCCCCCCTGCTGCTGCTGCTGCTGCTGCTGCTGCTGCTGCTGAGGGCTCACCCCGCCGCCGTGGCACGCCAGGGCCAGGCACAGCCTGCCGACGGCCGCGAGGTCCGCGCCCTGCGACGCCGCCAGCGCCCCGGACCCCGCCGCCGCGCCCGCCGCCTCCCCGGGGGCCAGCGTCGGCGGGATGCCGAGCGCGCCCACCTTCAGCCTGCCGCCGGGCAGGATCAGGACCTTGCTCGCGTGCAGGCAGCCCGGCCGGAGCTCCAGGCCCGCCGTGTGCGCCGCGCGCAGGGCGCACGCGAGCTGCACCAGGTAGGACCACAGCGCGTCCTCGCCGGGGGCGACCGGCGGGATGAAGCCGGCGGAGGCGGCGGCGCCGCCGCCCACGTTCCTGCCGCGCAGGTGCAGCTCGTCGGCGGTCGAGGCACCGGGCAGCAGCTCGTGCGCGAACCACAGCGCCGGGGCCCCCCCGCCCCCCTCGCCGGCCCCGGCGCCGCCGCCGCCCGTGACGTCCTCGGAGGAAACGAAGGCGTGCAGGGGCACGCAGAGGTTGGGGTGCCCGAAGAGCGGGGCCCAGTCGCGGACGGCGGCGAGTGCGCGGGAGGCGAGCTCGGCCGAGGGAGGCGCGCGGCGCGGGTCGAGGCGGCGGAGCGCGACGGCGGTCGCGGACGCGGCGCCGCCCTCGTCGCCAGAGACGCCCTTGACGAGGAGCGAGAGCACCCCCAGCGAGCTGTGGTGCGGGCGCCCCCCCCCCGCCCTCCCTCTCCCTCCGCCGCCGCCGCCGCCGCCACCACCAAAGGAGCTGCTCGCGTGGGCGGTGAAGCCGCCCGCAGCAGCCGGGTGCGCGAAGCGGGAGTGCGAGAGGGCGTGGGGGTGCCCCCCGGCCGACGAGACGTCCTCGAGCGGGTAGAGCGAGTGGTACGGCCCCACGGACGCCGGCATGCCGCGCGGGCCCCCGGAGGCGTCGTCGCCGGCCTGCGCCAGCGCGATCGCGGCGTGCGACTCGGCGAGGGCGCGAATCTCCAGAGCGGAGCGGGCCGCGGCGGCGCGGGCGCGGGCGAGCGCGGAGGCGAGCCCGGCGATGCCTCCGCCGCCGGCCACGCCGCCGCCGCCGCCGCCGCTGGATGCGGCAGCAGCAGAGGAGGAGGCGGCGGCGGCGCGACCGGCGAAGCCTCCTCCCACTCCTCCTCCTGGCCGGTACGCAGAGACGGAGGCGGCCGCTAATGCCGCAGCGGCGGCAGCTGCCGCGACGGTAGCTGCCGCGACAGAGGGCGGCACCGTGTGGAGCTGGTGGTGGTGGTGAGGGTAGTGGCCCTCCGCCGCCGCTCCCGCTCCTGCTGCTCCTGCTGCTGCTGCTGCTGCTTCTGTTCCCTCCGCCGCTGTCATGCTCCCGAGCAAGTCGTCGTCGTCGGGGAGGGCGGAGGAGGAAGCAGCAGCAGCCCCTGCTCCTCCTGCTTCGACCTCGATACTGTGCTGCGCCGAGCGCGGGACGAAGGGCGCGGCCGCGGCCGAGATATCCGATGTCGTCGCCGCCGAGACCGATCCGGGGACGAACGGCGCGGCGTTTACTGCCGCTGCCGTGAGCGGAGCCGCCGAATACGTGAGCGCTGCATGACCGCTGTTGTTCCCACTTCCTCCTCCGGGAACAAAGGGCTTGGCACCCGCCGCGGCGGCCAGAGAGAGGGACGACAGGGAGGGCTGGATCGACGACGACGAGCTGCGGTCGCCGCCGGCTTGGTGTTCGGACATGGCTCCTTTCCTCCTCGTTCTTTCCCCCTGATTCGCGCTCTGACGAGACTAGCGGGTGTGAGAGGTCAAAACGGAGGCCCTGGGATGCCAATCATGAGCGGTGAAGGAGGGGAACAATGCGCGGAGAGAGGTGGAAAGCAAGGAAAAGACCGCAAAAAAAGAAGAAGTGCATGCCCAACTTCTTTTCCGCCGTTGCTAACCCACAGATTCATTTTCGCCCTCTGTTGCCTCTTTTTCTGGGCGCTCCAATCAAGGCTTCCTTCTTCTGTGCCGAGCTCTTGTAGTACCTTTCTCTCCAGTTTCTGTCCTCACGCCGATAAGAGGAGGTAGAGCTGCTTCTATCCTGAGCAGGCGAACGAGAGAGGGGCCAAGAGAAGAAGGAGGCGGCGAAGAAACAAGCACCCATCACTTTCGACCCGATCGATCTCTCCTCGTCTCCTCTCGACCTCTTTGCTGTTTCCAAAATGATCTCCGCGACCCCTCCTCCTTCGATCGAGGTCTCCCTCTTCGGCGCCGTCGAGGCCCCCTCGACCTCCGCCAAGGCCAAAGAGAACCTCCGGCAGCTCGAGACGTTCCTCGAAGGTATTTCGGGCAGGCCCGGGAGGAGGGTGGCCGAGAGGGAGGTGCGGATAAAGTGCCCAGCGGGCGGAGAGCTGCGGCTGTGCCGGCCGATGAACCTCTCCCCTTCTTCTTCTTCTTCTTCTTCTTCGCCCCCTTCTTCCCGTTCCTCCGTCTTCGACCTATCCTCCGCGGCGATGGAGTGGACCCTGACGCAGGTGGGGCCTCCCGTGCGCGGCCGGGGCGCAGCGACGCTCTCCGCGCTGGCGAGGCCGGTGACGGGGATAGTGACGTCCGAACTCGCTGCTTCGTCTCCCTCGTCCTCCCTTTCCCCCTCCGGCGTCGGCGTCGTCGAGGCCTGCGTCGCCGGAAGGCACGTCCCGGCCTTCTTCGCCTCGGCCGGGTTCGCGCTCGACTTCTCCCCCTCCTCCTCCTCCCCCTCGGGGGACGGCGGCGGCGGAGGCGGAGGAGGAGAGGTCTTCAGGACCGGGAGGCGGTATCGGCTGTTCCGCGGCGGCGGCGGCGCCGGCGGGGGCGGGGGCGCCGGCGCCGGGGGCGGGGGCGGTGCGGGGGGCTCCCTGGGCGCCGCCGCCGCCTCCGCGAGTTCCGGGGCCGCCGGGACCGAGCGGATCTCCAAGGGCGGCGCGAGCTCGGGCGGCAGCGGCGTCGTGGTCACCGTCTCGCTGACGGAGTCCTTCGCGCCGCTTCAACCCGGGGAGTCGCTGGCCTCGGCGCTGAGCCCCGGGGCCGCGGCGGCGGAGGGGGCCGCGGCGGCAGACGCCGCGGCGCTCGGGGCCGCGGCAGCTGCCGCGTGCTCCTCGTTCGTCCCCTCTCTCTTTCCTTCTTCTTCTTCGTCTTCTCCTGCGAGAGCATCGCCCCTCGAGCCCGTCTCCCCGCGCTGCCCGGGGCTCCTCCTCGTGTCGGTGTCCGCGGTGGCGTCGGAGTCGGACTACGCCGCCGCGGCCGCGCAGGTGGGGGCCCTGGCGGAGGCTTTGAGGCCTTGGGTCGAGCTGAGGAAGCAGTGAAAAAGATCACCTTTTTTTCTCCCGTTTTTTTCTTTCTCTCGTTTTTTTCTCTCCCCCGCACTTGTGAAATGAAATGGTAGTTGAATTCGTCTAGTTGTACTGCGTTTCTTGTTTCTACAATGTTGAGTTTTGTCCCGCGCGGGGAGGAGAAAAATAAGGAAAAGTGAAGGAAAAATCTCAGCGTCATCTCTCACTCGCCGTCGTCAGAGAGCAGCAGCGGCCGCAGCAGCGCCGCGAGCGCCGCGTCCCTCGCCGCCGCGGCCCCTCCTCCGCCTCCGCCTCCGCCTCCCGCTTCTTCGTCGCTTTTCCCCTGGAGAGCCAGCCACTTGGACGCGTCCACGGCGAGCACCCTGTAGCCCGCGGCCTCGAGCAGGCGCGCGCGCGCCCTCGCGGCTCCACCCGGGACGCGCGGAGGAGCGAAAGAAGAAGAGGAGGAAGGAGCGCCGCCGTCAAAGTCGCCGTCGTCCTCGTCAGAGTCGAACTCTCGCTTGGCTCCCACCTCTCCTTCTTCTTCTTCTCCGACCGAGGTCATCAGATCCTTGGACTGCAGCATCTCTATCGTGACCCGTCCCCCCGGGAGCGTCACGGCGAGCCTGACGTCGACAAACAGGCGCGGGACGTGCCTCGGGGGCTCGATGGCGGCGACGGACGCGGCGGACGCCGCGGCGGAGGCCGCGGCGGAGGCGTTTCTCCAGAAGCCGCCGTCGACGAGGCGCGCGAGCGACGCCGCGCCCTCCCGCTCGGCTCTGCCCCGCGCTGCGGGGTCCAGCGGCCCCGACGCGGAGAAGAGGGACCTCTTGACCCTCGCCCTGGCCCCAGGGGGCAGGTGGGGCTGCGCGATCGGCTCCGGCGCCGAGGAGGAGGGCCCCTCGCCCGACGAGAAGGACCGCGCCTCCCGCTCCCCCGAGCCTGCCGCCGCCACAGACGACGACGGCGGCGGCGACCAGGCGAAGGGCGCCCCGTCGGAGCCGCCGCCGCGCCGCCGCCGCTGCCTCTCGTCCCAGGGCCTCCCCGCTCCCTCCCTGCCTCCTCCTCCTCCGCCGGCAGCGGCGGCGGCCAGCGCCGCCAGCGCCGAGGCCTGACCGAGCCTCACGAGGTGCGGAGAGCCGAGCCGGGGCCAGTGAGGCGGGAGGCGGGTGCGGACGCTCGAGCAGAGCTCGGCCCAGAGGAGCGAGCCCGCGACGCGCGCGGCGGCGGCGGCGGAGGAGGACGAGGAGGGCGGGGCGCCCTCTTGCTCGTCGTCCTCGTCCGCTTCGCCTCGTCCGCCGTCGTCTCCTCCGCCTCTCCTCTCGGTGCTGCCGCCCGTCGCCTCCCTCGACGCCGCGACCAGGGCGAGCGACCAGAGCGTCCCGACGAGGGAGGCCGGGGCCAGCGCCCGCGCGGCGGCGGCGGCGGCGCCCTCCGAGTGCGACCACGCCTCGGCCATCGCGCCCGCGAGCCGCCTCGTCGCCGCCGACGACCCCCCCGCCGACTCCGCGCACGCCAGCAGCACCGCCGAGGCCTCCCTCGCGAGCGTCGGCGTGGGCAAGGGGGGCGGCGGCGGCCTGCGGGGCCTGTAAGTTGCCAGCGCGGCCCGCCGCGCGGCCTCGGCGGCGCCGGCGGCCTCGCCCGCGCGGCTCGCGCCGCAGGCGCCGCGCACCGCCGCGGCGAGCCGCTCGGACGCGTCGTCCGCGAGCCTCGCCGGGGGGCTCAGGCCCGCGGCGACCAGGGAGGGGAGGGCCATGGCGTAGTCCGCGGTGGTGGCCTCGCCGCGGCGGGCGGAGAGGGCGGAGGAGAGGGCGGTGGCGGCGTCGAGGGGCAGCCAGCAAGGGGACGGAGACGGCGCCGAGGGGCGAGAGGCCCCCTTCCCGCTCCCGCTGCTCCCGCTGCTCCCGCTCCCGGGGCTTCCGAACCTCGCTTCGAGCCTTCCTAGCGACCACAGCAGCGTCGAGGCGTGTCGAGGGGCCAGGGCGTCCCCCCTGCGCACGCTCTCGTCCGCCGCGGCCCGGACAAAGGGCAGCAGGGAGCGGGCGACGGCGGCCCTTGCCGCCGCGAAAGCGGCCGGCGACGAGCGGCGCGCGGAGGGCTCTTCTTCTTCCTCTTCTTCTTCGACCGCCACCTCTCCCTCGCCGTCGCCGCCGCCGTCGCCGTCCCGCCTCCCGCTCAGGGCCTCCACCGCGAGGGGGGCCAGGACGGCGAAAGCCCACGCTGTGTTGGCCAGCTCGAACCCCCGCATCTCCCTGGCGCGGGAGCGGGCCGCGAGGGACAGCTCCCGGAGGAGGTCGGCGGTCGAGCGTCCGGCGCCTGCGTCGCTGCCGCCGCCGCCGCCCGCGAGCCCGAGCCCGCTCCCGCTCCCGCGCTGCCGCTCCCCTCCGGGGACGTGCCTCAGCGTCGCCAGCGCCCAAACGGTGTTGAACACCTCCTGCGGGCCCATCGAAGGCGTCGAGGAGCGGAGAGAGGAGCTGATCCCGGAGAGGATCCCGTCGATGGCGGCGGCCGAGGGGCGGGAGGAGGAGAGGAGCTCGCTTCCGCCGGCGTCGCCGTCGCGGGCGCCGCTCCCGGCGCCTGCTCCTCCCCCCCTGCCGCCCCCCGCTCCAGCCCCGGGACCGCAGAGCCTCGCGAAGCCCCAAAGAATATTTGACAGATGCTGCGGCTCGAACAGACCAATCGAGGTCGACGACGACGAAGAAAAGGCGTCGGAGGAAGAGGCGGCAGCGTCGGCAGCTGCCGCGAGAAAAGCCCCCCCTCCGCCGCCGCCCCTCCCTCTCCCCCTCCTCGCCGCTCCCCTCGGGACGTGATTCAGCACCCCCAGCGCCCACACGCTGTTAGCCAGGCCCTGCGGCTCGAACGCGTGCATCTTCGACAGGGCGGCGGCGGCCAGGGCGTCGAGGAAGCGGGAGAGCTGCTGCGGGTTGCTGGCGGCGCTGCCGGTGTAGCGGAGCGCCGCGAGCGACCAGAGGACGTTGGCGAGCGCCTGAGGCGACAGCGCCGCGACCCGCGCCCTCGTCGCCGCCGCCTTGCTCTCTTGCGTTCCTTCTTCTCCTTCTCCTTCTCCTTCTCCTTCTCCTCCTTCTTCTCCCCCTCCTCCTCCTTCTTCCCCGCCGAAGTGGAAAGAGCCGACCACCGCGTCGAGCGCCGCTGTCGTCGCCGGCGCCGGGCCCCACCTCGCGAGCGCCCACAGCGCGTTGGCGAGCGGCTTGCCCCTGAAGGACCCGGGCTCGGCGCGCAGGCGCGCGGCGACGGCGTCCCTCGCGGCGGCGTGGATGACGACGGCGACGGCGGCGGAGGAGCCGGCAGAGGACTCCTCGAAGAAGCCGCTGCCGTCCACGGAAGAAGAAGAGGAAGACGAAGAGGAGGAGGAGGAAAAAGTGGAGGAAGAGGCGGAAGCGGAAGGAGGAGAAGCCAGGGAGCCGAGGCGGGCGAGGGCCCAGGCGCAGACCCCGACCTGCTCCGCTGAGAGGCGCCGCTGCGGCTGCGGCTGCCGCTGCTGCTGCCGCTGCCGCTGCCGCTGCTGCGGCGGCGACTGAGAGCCCTCCTCTCCCTCCTCCTCTTCCAACTCCTCCTCCTCCTCCTCCTCCTCCGCCGCCGACGCCGACGACGAGGAAGCGACAGCGTCCCCGGCGGCCGCCAGCGCAGAAGGGCTCAGCCTCGCACCCAGGCGCGCGAGGCACCAGAGGGCGCCGGAGAGCGCTTCTGGAGGGAGCGAGGCCATCCTCGCGCGGGTCCAAGCGTCGACGGCGTCGAGGAAGGGCTGCGGCGGGGTCCACGGCTCTTCTCCGTCGGAGGCGGCGGCGGCGGGACTCGAAGAAAGCGCAGAGAAGGCCGAGAGGAGGCGGAGGACGTCGTCGGGGGCCCACCCCCGCGAGAGGCCTCTGCCGCCGCCGCTGCCGGAGGCGTCGAGGGCGGCCTCGGCCAGGGCGTCGAGGAGGTCGACCGGCGGGAAGGCAGCGGGGGAGGAGGAGCCGCCGCCGCCGCCGCCGCGGCTGCAGGCGCGGGAGAGCGCCCTCGCGGCGTCAGCGATGTCGCTCGGGGAGAGCAGCAGCGGTCGCGCCGCGGCCCCTCCTCTCCCTCCCCCTCCCGCCGCCGCCGCCGCCGTCGCCAGCGCCGACGCCCTCAGTGGGACCGAGAGGGCCTCGACCACCCCAGAGTCCGCGGCCCCGAGGCGCGCGAGCGACGAGAGCAGCGACGCGGCGGCCGGGCCGCTCATCGCCCCGGCCCCCCCGGAGGAAGGGGAGGGGGAAGCGGCGGCGGCGGCGGCCCGGGCCAGCGCCGCCGCGGCCGCCGAGGCGGCCGCCGCGAGCGCCCCGCCGCCCCCCGCCGCCCCCCCGCCCGCGGCCAGGGCCCAAGCCACGGCGGCGAGGTCCCCCGCAGAGGGAGGAGGAGAAGCGGCAGAAGAGGGAGAGGACGGCGACAGCAGCGAGCCTTTGCCGATGGCCTCGCACGCCGCCGCCAGCAGCGGCGCCGGCAGCGCGTCCGCGCAGCAGTGCGCCAGGCCCCACAGCAGCCTCGCCGCGTCCGGCAGCCCCAGCGCTGAGAGGGCTTCTGCTCCCTGAGGACCCATCGCCGCGACGGCCGCGAGGGCGACGCCCGGGGCGCGGGCGTCGGAGACGCCGCATGCCCAGGCGAGGCGGCTGACGTCGTCGAGCGGCAGAGTGAGCGCGAGAGAGGAAGGAGCTTTCGAACCTGCTGCCGCCGTTGCTGCTGCCGCTGCCGCTGCCGCCGATTCCGCTGCTGCGGAGAGCAGCGCTGGCTCGATGGGCAGAGAGAGGGCCGCCGAGGCCCAGGCGACGGCGGCGAGGGCGCGGGCGGATCCGGGGAGGACGAGCAGAGGGTTCTCTCTGCTCTTCTCGCCGTCGTCGCCGCCGCCTTCGCCGTCGTCGGTTCCTTCTTGTTTCCTCTCCCCTTCGAGCGCTCGCGCCAGCTCCGCCAAGAGCCTCTCCCCTCCCCTGGGGCGCACTCCGAGACGAGCAGCGGCGACGAGCACGTCCGCCGCGGCGTTCACCGCAGCGGAAGCGGCTTTTGTTCTCGCGGCTTTTGTTTTCCTCGCCGCCGCCGCCGCCGTCGTCGCCGTCGTCGAAAGCAGCAGCAAGGTCGAGCTCGGGTCCTCCGCCGCCCTGTCCGCCAGGGCCTGCGCCATCCCCGGGGGCGGAGAGGCCGAGAGAACGACCCCAGAGAGGGCGGGCAGGGCCCCGAGCCTCTCGAAGGCCGCCAGAAGCAGCGCCGCGCCGCGGCCGGAGAAGTCCGAGGAGGACGCCGGGCGCCAGCGGGCCGCCGCGGCCGCGAGCGGCGGCAGCAGGGCCGCCGCGGCCGCCTCCGTCCGCTCCCCGCCCGCCCCCTCCGCGTCGCTGATGGCGGCGATGATCGCGGCGGCGCTCCGCATGCATCCCGCGGCGGCGTCCGGAGGGAGAGCGCGAGCGTGCTCCCGCGCGAGCGCCGCGGCGGCCTCGACGGCGGCGCACAAGGACGAGAGAGGAGGAGCGGAGGAGGCGGCGGCGGCGGCGGCTCGCGCCAGGGCTGCGAGCGCCGCGGCGAGGTGCCTCTGGTCAAACTGTTCTTCTTCTTGGTCGCTTCCTCGAAGCAGCACGGACAGCACTTGCTCCGCGGTGGAGGCCGCTGCGAGCGCGGCGAGGGGCGAGGAAGAAGAAGGGGAAGAGGAGGGACTCGCGTCCTCGCTGCCGCCGCCGCCGCCTCCACCGGAAGAGGCAGGGACGGGCCCGCCTCCCGCCTCAGGCCCAACCCCCGATGAAGCGAAAGAAGAATCGGCTTCTTCCGCGTCTCGAGGCCAGAAAGCCTCCTCCTCCTCTGCCGTTAGCTGGTAGGAGGAGGCCGAAGCTGAAGAGGAGGCGCGGCGCAACGACGAGAAGCCTTCACTGTCCTCGCCGTCGCCTTCGTCGTCGTCGCCGCCGCCGAAACTTTTCGCTTCTTCTTCCTCCCCAAAGGGAGAAGGAGTCATCAGCGAGGCAGCGACAGCAGCAGCCCTCTCCGCGGCAACGGCGCGTCTGGCCTTGGCCGCCGCCTCGACCTCCGTCGCCGCCATCGTGATGGCCCGCGCCATCCGAGCCGACTCCGCGTCGCCTCCTCCTCCGCCTCCTGCTCCCTCTACCTCCTCCCCCTCTCCCTCCTCCTCGCCGACGCCCTCCAAAAACGACGGCAGCAGCAGACTCTTCTCCCGCCGCTCCCTCGACCTCGCGAGGACAGACGCGGCAAAGTCGCGGGCGAAGTCGCCGTTTTCGAGGTAGTCCGAGGCCGCTATCCGGTACCGTTCGGCGGCGGATTCCCACGGCGGGAGCAGCGGGTTCTGCTCGAGGCGGACGGCGGTCGCCGAGAGGATGGGAGGGGGAGGAGGAGAGGTCGAGGCGGTGGAAGGTGTCGAGTCGGCAGCGGCGGCAGTATCGTCGTCGTCGTCGCTGCTTGTCCCATGCGCCTTCGCCGGCGGCTTGCGCGGGCCCTGTTTTCTCCGGCCTGAGGCCTGCGAGGTCGCTCGCTTCGTTTTGGAGCCTGTGTCGACGGCACTCTCCAGGGAAGCGGCGTGGGAGTCCCTGGCGGAAGCTCGAGGAGGAGGAGGCATGGAGCTCGACGACGAGGAGCTTGATGCCGCCGCCGACGCTGTCGCTGTCGGTGGGAACCTCTCTCGCGCGGCCTGCGGCTGCCGCCTGCTGGCTCCCCGCCACGCAACAGGAAGCCTCTGGGCGGCGCCGACATTCGGAGCCAAGCCCGGAGACATCGCGTGCAAGTCCGGAGAAGCAGACGCCCTTTGCTTCTTCTCTCTCTTCAATTGGCTTGCTTGAGAGGAAAAAAATAAAAACCGAAGAGCTCGCTCCTTGCCTTGCCTTGCACTTTTTTACGCTGTCGCTTCTCGCTCTCTCTCTCCCCCTCTCTCTCGTTTTTCCCCCCCGATGCCCCCACCACCGGAGCTCGTCCCCTTCCTCGCCCTGGCGAAGGGCGCCCGCGGCCGCGCCGCCGCGGACGTCGTCGCGCGGGCCATAGAGGCGCCCGACGTGCACGTCTTCGGCGAGCTGCTCGACATGCCGTCGGTGAAAGAGGTGAGGGGAGAAGAAGAAGAAACGATGGCAAAACGATCGTGGTTTGTTCGGCGCCCGCCGCACCTCGACCCTCTCTTCTTCCAAACAAAACACCCCCCAAAAACAACAAACACCTCCTTTTCTCGTTCTCTCAGCTCGCCTCCTCCGCGGACCTCGCCCCCTACCACGCCCTGCTCTCCATCTTCGCCTTCGGCACCTGGGCAGACTACAGGAGGGAATCTACGACCCTGCCGCGGCTGAGCGCTGCCGCGGCCGCGAAGCTCAAGGCGCTCACGCTTGCGGCGCTCGCCGGGAGCGGCCGTGGCGGCGACGCCTCGTCGCAACTGTCTCCTCCTGCTCCCTCGGCGCCGTCCCCCGCTGCCTCTTCCCGACGCATGGTCCCCTACTCCGCGCTCGCGGCCGCCATCGACGCCTCGTCGACGCCCGAGCTCGAAGACCTGCTGATCCGCGGCGTGCTGTATGCGGGTTTGGTGGACGGGAAGCTCGACCAGCGGGGCGGCGGGTGCCTGCGGGTGAGGTCGGTGCCGGCGTCGCTCGCGGGTGGCGGCTCTTGCTCTTCCTGTTCGTCCCCTGCTGCCGCTCACGGAGCAGCAGCAGCGGCAGCGGCGGCGGCTTCGGTCGTGGGGGGCAAGTGCCGCGACGTGCCCCCGGATCAGCTGAAGCAGCTCGCCGAGGACCTGTCCGCGTGGAGGGACGCGGTGTCGGTGAGGGGGGAGAGGACCGTTTTTTTGTTTTTTTCCTGTTTGTTCATTCGCTTTTCGCGTTTTTTTTCTTTTTCCTCTCGAGAGAAACGGAAAAAGAAAAGCTAATTTTTTCCCCTACATATCTCTTTCTCTCTTGATTCCTTCTCTTCCAAAAAACAAACTAAATAACGCAGCTTGCCGCTCAGAGGCTGGAATCCGCCGGCAAGAGCGCCCTCGCTGCCGAAAGCGCGGCGCGGGCCGCGGCGGAGGCGGCCAGGGCAGCGGCCGCGGCCGCGCTGGCGGCGGCTTCCACCAGGATCTCCGCGGGCGCGACCGCCGGGGCCGCCGCCGCCGCCGCCGTAAGCGACAACGACGTACCGAGCGCGACAAATGCTGGCGGCGCCGGTACTGCTGCTGCCGGCGGAGGAGGAGGAGGAGCCGCGGGAGGGGCGAGCGGCACGCTCGCGGCTCTCCGCAGCCGCTGCGCCACCAACGCCGGCGGCGGCGGCTTCGACTCCGACGCCGGCGGCGCGGCGACGCCCGCGGCGGGGAGCGGAGATAACAACCTTCTCTTTGGCGGCGGCGGAGGCAGCGGCGGCGGCGGCGCTGACGATGGCGACGAGGAGATGGAGGAGGGGGAGCGCGGGGGAGGAGTGGACGCGAGGCCGAAGAGGCGCCGCTGATTTTACCTCTTGTGTTTTGAAGTTTTTCCCCCCCGACTTCTTCCTTTTTTCAAAACCTTGTCATCATTTTATCATCCGCAGCAGCATCTCACTTCTTCCTCTTTCTTTCTTTCTTTCTTTCTTTCTTTCTTTCTTTCTTTCTTTCTTTCTTTCTTTCTTTCTTTCTTTCTTTCTTTCTTTCTTTCTTTCTTTCTTTCTTTCTTTCTTTCTTTCTTTCTTTCTTTCTT
>Ga0210003_1003342_pt1 | contig 13079 bp, 10 predicted proteins | sample LantaG_FD_182804 | JGI IMG/M metagenome (GOLD analysis project Ga0210003, IMG submission 182804) | Deep subsurface microbial communities from Baltic Sea to uncover new lineages of life (NeLLi) - Landsort_02402 metaG (SPAdes) (version 2) | ecosystem: Environmental > Aquatic > Marine > Oceanic >... | reverse complement strand
GGTTTACATTAGGTTCTTTAGTCGCCAATGTAAACCCTGGCGCTTTTACAATAACAGTAGCAGAACAATGGGTTGCTAATACTATAGCTGTTGCTCCTGTTGATTTAGAAATAACTGCCACAGGCATAGCCAGTGGTGAATACACAGTAAAGACCTATGGTGTAGCCAATGAGCCTGCTTGGGCTACTGGGGATGTATTGCATTTTACTGGAGCTGATGACTCTAATATAAATGCTGGCGATATTGGGGATGGTAACAAATTATGGATTAGCTTATGGTTTAATCTTGATACTGCTATACCTGATGGCGGTAGCGGAACAGACCAATACTTGATTGGTAAATACACAGATGCTGATGAGTTCCTTTTAGTTTGGATAGAGGGGGCTGATGGCAAGATTTATTTAAGCCACGATGAGGTACTTGGTGCTCCTGAAGAGATAAGTACAGTAGAAACAGAATGGGCCCTTGGCTGGCATCACATATTAGCTAGTTGCTCAACAGTTGCTGGGCAAAGGCTGATAGTGGATGGTGGAACTGCTGTAACTGCTGGTGCTAACCAGACTGCTATTAGTTTAACCCCAGATGTTTTCTGTATCGGTGCTAGAGATGATGGTGTAAGCGTTGAAGGATTTATTGGTGAAATACAGAATGTAATACTGGGTAATGGTGACTTAACTTCAACTGAGGAGATAGCTTTATATGTCAATGCCCAGCCTTTATCGTATGTTACAACACTGGCCAATCCTGGGTATGATGGCTCTCACGATGTAGCAATTAGCGGAGACAATGCATTCCTCGCTGGTTATAGAGATGATGCCTTATATGTAGTTGATGTTTCAGATCCGGCCAACCCTAGTCTAACAGCAACATTTACTGATGCAGTATTGGGTAGATTAGATGGGATACACGATATAGTAATTGACGGGAATTATGCCTATGTAACTTGTATAAATAGAAACAGCCTTGTAATCATTGACATTAGCGTGCCAGCAGCCCCATCAATAGTTAGCGAATTAATAGATGCTGTCAAACTTGATTATGTTCACGCCTTAACTAAAGAAGGGGACTATATCTATGCTGGAGGGTTTGAGCCTGGTTCTAATTATTTTAATGTTATAGATGTTAGTAATCCAGCGGCACTTTCCATTGTTGGCTCAGTAATGGATGCTAGGCTAAATGGTGCAAGGGGTGTTCAAGTCATAGGAGATTATGCTTATATTGTTTGCCGAAATAGTGGCAAATTGGTAGTAATTGATATTTCTACACCAGCCTCTCCCACGATTGTTGGAAGCCTAAACTTAACTGATGCTGAATATGGGTTGGTTTACATAAGAATTTCTGGGAATTACGCTTTTATTACTGGTACTGCAACAGATGGAAGGAAACTCTTTGTAGTTGACATCTCAACCCCAGTGACACCTTTATTGGTAACAAGTGTAGCAGCTAGTGGGGCTAACTACATAATACTCTACGAGGGATATGCCTTTATTAGTAACTACTTAGGCGGCGTCACTGTTATAGATATATCTAGTCCGACCAATCCAAAGGTTGTCTTTACACTTAACCATCCTAGTTTAGACTTTAATTGTGGGCTCGTAATACATAAGGGGTACTTACTCAACGCTCCCAGGGACATTGGAGATGAGGTATTAACTGTATTGGCTATCCCCTTTGGTGGTATGGCTCCTACTGGAGCTAACGCCCCGACAGAATATTGGTATATTGATGAAGGAACTGGGACAGCGATTCCTTCTTATGGTTCTGTAGCCACTGAAGGCACTGCCGATGCTGCTTGTACTTGGGAGACAGCAACCTATACTACAGGCTCAACAGGTAGATTATGCGACTTTACTATTGAAGTAGATGATGGCGTTTTAGACCCTGACAGATGGGGTAAAAATCTGAAAGGTGCTAGCGTCCTAGATAATGTTAATGATTGGATATTAAATCAAAACAATGTAATGCCCTATATGGGCTATTATCATCATACAGTTGGGGGAGTATTACACGCTTGGTATCAGCCAAATGACATTGTAGAAGCAACTAACTATGATGGCACGGCAAATGCGGATAGCACAGATGTCAGAATAAGAGATGTTGGATTAACACAGGATAATGATTATTGGAATGGTGCTTTGCTTACCATTACCTCTGCTGGCGGTGCTGCCCCCGAAGGCGAGACAGCTGTAATTACCGACTTCATTGCCGCTGATGACGAGCTACAATTTGCCGCCCTAACTGCTGCCGTTGAGAATACTGATACTTACACTATTGACTTTGGTACTTTAATTGATAGATCTTACTATTCACTAGAGTTTGATGGGGTAAACGACTATGTGAACTGTGGACAAGATGCAAGTTTGGATTTGACAGAGGCGATTACAGTTGAGGCTTGGTGTAAGAGAGTGGCTATTGATACCAGTGCTACTTTAGTAGCTCGGTATGACCACAATGTAGCCGATAGACCAGCCTGGGTTCTCAGATGGGCTAATAATGACTTTGCCTATTTCACCGTAGCAGACGGGGCTGGTGCTAGTGCTTCTGCCAACAAAGTCCTAGACTCAGCCGATACAGACTGGCATCATTTCGTTGGCACTTACGATAAGATAAATAGCAAGATATATGTGGATGGAGTACAAGGGACAGATGCTGCAGGCACATTTGATATATCAATTGCTGCTATAGATACGCTTATAGGTGCAGGATACAATGCTGCTCCTACTTTAGTCTGGCCGTTTGGGGGCTATATTGATGAAGTCAGGATTTACGACAGGGCTTTAGGATTAACCGAAATTCAAGCCAATTATAATGCAGGAGTGGGAAGTTACACTCCTGATGATACTACAGGATTAGTGGGTTGGTGGCATTTGGAAGGGGAATCACTAACAACAGTTACTGACTCTTCTGGGGAAAGTAATACTGGAACAATCACTGGGGCAGTTTGGGCACTAGGCAAGATGGCTAGACCTGCTGGTAGTTCTGGTTCCAATGACAGCAGAATAACTTGGGGAGTCAATCCCGCTGATATTACTCTCCTGTTGGGTAGCTTGTATTCTGATGTTGTTACACTGCCAGCTACAACAGAGCCAGCACAGGATATTATGCCTGAAACACCTGTTATTACCTTGTTCGGTATGACAGCACCGGATAATATGTTTAGCCCTTTGTTTGACACTTTAGCTGATGTGATAAATTTACCGTCTGTGATTTTATGGGTAACAGTCAGCATGCTTTTTGTTGTTGGGGGCGTGGTTGCTTTTTACTTCTTGACTAAGAATGGCACTTATTCGGCTTTTGTGGGTGTATTCCTATTAGCGATTTGTGTTGTTATGGGGACTGTTCCGTGGTGGACAATAATAATTGGTATGCTTCTAGCGGTTTATGCCGCAATTGCTAAAAGTAGGCAGGTAGCGTAGTGAATTATTACTCAAAGGTGGTGATGGCATATTAACAAATTAGTGGCTGCGTTTACTGTTTGTTTTGTTTTGATGTCAATGCTATCGGCTATTATGGATGGTTCAGCTTCTATGGTGGCTACTGATTTGACGCTTGGTGTTGACGATACAATAGCTACTTTAGAAGTAACTACTACAAATGGGTTTCAAGATGCCGGGGGTGTAGTGATGATTGGCAATGAGAAGATTGAGTATGCAGGGCTAACAGCATTAACCTTTACTGGCTGTGATAGGGGAATTGAGGGGACAGATGCAGAAGCCCATGCTATTGGGGCAATGGTTTATAATGAGGATTTGGGCATAATCAATTATGCTCTGGGTTTCAACTTTGTCCGGGTAGCAAATAACGCAGGATGGACAGCCCTTTTTGATATTCCCTGGAAGTTTGTAACAATCACAGTACCTAAGTTATTACTCTGGGACTTCAGTTTCTTTACAGGGGAATTGGTTTTGATTAGGTATGTGCTTATGACACTATCAATTGGATTTTACATAGCCTTTGCATTACAGGCACTACAGGTCGCTATGGGGGCTTTGAGGATAGGATAATATGGGTAGATTTACAATCGGGCTTGCTATTTTGTTTGCTATCGTAATCTTAATGCCGATAGTGTGGGCGATAACGCCTGAAATAACTAATTTGGTAATTGGCACGACTGCTGCGACTTCTATGTTTGTCTACCTTGTGCCAGCGACAATTGTAGTTGGTGGCTTGGCAGCGATTTTCGTGGTCTGGTTTAAGCCTTTTGAGAAATTTCAGGGTTGAGTGTAGATATGTTGGGAAATGGAAATAAAAATAGGGTAAATCATAATAAGATACAGCATCATGGGGAGCGCCAGCAGACAAGCCGTATCTATTATTGGCTGTGGTCGGAGCAAGATGATGGCAGGAAAATTGTGTGGGGCCCGTTTTTGGACTTTGCATCGGCTGAGAGAAGGGGGTATAGTAAATTAGGTGGTAATTTTTCTGTGGAGACATTAAGAACACGCGATGAGGCAGAGGCCTCCAGATTATTAAGGGCAAAGTTATTGGATGAAACAGGAGATGTGTCGCATTCATTTCGCCGCTTCCGTCATAAGGAGTATGAATAAAAATGGTTTGGTAATTGAAAAGCTAAAAGCATTTTCCAAAGGGTAATACTGCGTTAAGCAGAAAACATAAAAAGGAGGACTATGAAATAAAATGGGGGCAACATTGGCAAACTTAATCGGGCCACTTTTTATACTGATTGCGATTGTGATTGTATTTTGGGTGGCTAAATTATTATTTGACAGGCACAAATATGCAAGACAGGCAATGAACCATGTCTGGGTGCAGGAATTACCCAAAGCAGGAAAAGAGAAGAATTTACTTGTGCCTATTGATGGTGAAAAGATAACCTTCGGTAAGACGAAGAATAAAAGAACGCATATACTAGGGGAGCCAGGGGAATATCTTGCCGATTACCCACCGGGCAAAACCAAATTCGTACAGACCACGATGACAAAAATAACTTATTATGCGGGTGATGCCGAGCCGTTATCCAATGTTTCTGATAGGCCGATTATTTCAGCGCAGGGGTTGGCTAATATGCTGGATGGCGTTGGAACAGCAAGTGCAGAAGCAATGAGGAAATCAATGGAGCAAAGCAGTGATATTGTTGGTGGTAGTTTGGGGCGTAATTTCTGGCTATATGCTTTAGGCATAGTAGTATTGGGAGTCAGTATTGCCACATTGGTGATAATTTCTCAATCCACTACAGACTATACTGTATTTTCTGATAAGTTGAGTGAAATATATGGCTGGTTCCAAAGTACATTCGGGGCAGGTCAATAATGGCAGATAAAGACAAAAAACCAGAGGATGAAAGTGCAGCCAATATAGCAACTCGTTATTTAATAAATCCAGCCGAAGATAAATTGGTTGAGGTTAGTTATCTGCCTCAAGGGGTTGTCCATTCTCTTACTATGCTTCAAGCCTTTGAGCAACAGTTTGACAACTTTGTGAAGCAAATAAGAGCAGTGCAGTTATGGTATTTGAGGAGAGAGGCACGGCGTAAAGGACATAATGCTGAATGGGTTGAAACTGAATACAAGAAATACGAAGATATTGATTTGGTTGACCTTAAAAATTTATTTATACACCGATTTCGCCATGCTTTTTATCAGACAAGCCGAGGTAGGGATGGTAAATTTGTAGAGAGTCTTGTGATAATTAGTGATACTGATTTACAGACTCGTAGCACAGATTTAGAGAGTCCATTTAAGCATCCGAGGGAGCAATGATAGACTGGTCACAGATAAAAACAATAGAAGATATATTTAAGTTGGAAGATAACCTTCTGTATGATGAGGCTGGTATTATCACGCCTACTGATATGCTTAAATTAAGCCCTGGGCTAACTGACGAAGAGATTGAGGATGCGAAATTTTGGGTTAATTATCACAGGGGCTTGATGTTGATAACTGGTGAGCCCGGGGCTGGGAAAGGCATAACTTCACATATGATAGCCAAGAAAATGGACTACTACTTTAAAAAAGTGCCAATATTAGATACTAGGCCACGCCGGGCTTTTGGCACATATATACCTTTTAGTGAGGAAATGATGGCTGAACAGATTGAGAGAATGTCTGAAATGGAAACAGGTATTGTGCGCCCCCATATTATCAAGGGTTTAACTTCCCTAGATTTTGAGGGTAATCAGGATGATTTTGCGGAATATCAGGCTTCAACCCCATTAGAACAATATGAGGAGTTGAAGCAAAGGGGTCGCGTGCCGGCCAATGTAACATTGCAGGATTACAATAAGAGGCGGAATGAATTTACGGCAATAGCAGAGTTCAAATCTTTTGTTGATAGTGATGGCAAATGGATAACATCAAGAGGGGAAATGTTGTTACGCAATTCAACAGTGATGATGGATGAGTTCGGTTCAAAGTATATGAGCCGTTTATCCTCTCCAACATTGTCTATTAAGCAGGTATTACTTAAGCTGTTTAACTTCTGGCGTCATATGCAGTGCTTAATGTTGGGTGTTGGTGTTAGCCTTGATGATTTTGACCGCAAATGCTTAGATAAAGCATTGTGGGAGGCTAAATGTGTGCGAGTCTATCATGCAGATGAAAATGAAGATGACCCAAATGCTATCATAATAGGCGTTTATCTTACGCCGATAAAATATAATCCCTTTCAGGATGAATTGTCTAAAGCTGGAGATACGGTATTGCTTAGAATAAATGCTAGTAAGTCTCAAAATATGCTTGGCGGTAAATGTTATAAGGATATTTTTAACACAATGAATGCACAGGGTTTTGAATTGCCAAGGAAATATAAAAGAAAGCAATGAACAAGAATAACTACTTCTATAACAAACACTTCACCGGAGAAGATAATCCTTTTTTTGGTAAACACCACACTGAAGAAAGTAGAGCCAAAATCAGCAAAGCTCACTTAGGTAGAAAGTGTTCGCCTGAAACAAAGGAAAAATTACGCCATGTAATACCATACATTAGAACTCCCGAGATCAAGGAAAAGATGCGTTTAGCTGCGTTAGCTTTACATAGAACTGGTGAAAAGGCAACATTTTACGGCAAGCATCATACTAGGGAGACTAAAGGGAAAATAAGCAAAGGTAATTTGGGGAAGCATGTTACGCTAGAATCTAGGCAGAAAATGAGATTATCACATATCACTAAAGAGAATAAAGAGAAACATCGTAAGGAAATGCTAAAAAGGTGGAGTAATAATGAGTATAGAGAACGAGTTACTAGCTCAATTATTAAATCACATAGCACCCCAGAATTCGGCAGGAAAATGACTGAAGCCAATTTGAAGCGATGGCAAAACCCGGAATATAAAAATAGGGTAATCAAAGCAATGATGAAATCCATTTACATCAAACCAAATAAGGTAGAACTTGCTGTTTACCAATTACTTGAGGATGTTTGCCCAAATCAATATGAATATACAGGCGATGGGGGAATTATTATTGGTGGCAAATGTCCAGACTTTACTAATGTAAATGGACAAAAAAGGGTTATTGAGCTATTTGGCGATTACTGGCATAAGGAAGAAAACCCGCAAGTAAAGATTGATAAGTATGCTGAATTTGGATTTGATTGTCTTGTTATTTGGGAACATGAGCTAAAAAACTGCAATAATGTTATGGTAAGGATTAGGGATTTTAATAATTAGGAGGAAATAGCAATGGATATATTAAACAAATTCCGACCACAGAGGCAAACCATAGGCACTGATTCAATGTGTGCCTTGACTGAGGACGGGAAAAGAGCCGTTGATAAGCAAATGGCGGATGCGAAAGCTTGGCCTGTGCTGATGACTCTTGATGAGCACAGCCCACGAAGTGTAAGCGATTTGAGCAGGGAATGCCGGATAGATATTCACCAGATGAAGCGGCTAGTTCAAAAACTGGAAAGGCAACGGATGGTAAGGATATTAGAATAAAGGGAGGTATCTACTTGCCATATAGACATAAAACGAGCGAGGCAGTGCTATAAGTGAGGAGTTAGTATAATGTCTTTATGGTAGTAAGGTATGTTAAGTGAAACTACTAAAGAAAAAGTGGTTTAGGGTACTTACCATTATTTTAGTTGGAGTGGTTCTTCCCGCTACCCTATTTATGTTTTCGTTTTTTGGGGTAGGGATAGCCGTAAAGTCTAACAAGGATATGGTATCAATACTCCCATTCTCTCCAACTATAGTTTTAGCAGAAACAAAAGAAGTATCAACTGTTCAGGTAGTAATAAAGGAAGTTCTAATAGTTCAACCCTTACGTGATTTTACGAGTTACGAAGAATTAAAATTATGGCTTGAAGTCAATGGGGGTATTGTACTGGTTGCTGATGACAATGGAATAATATCTCTAACTACAATTAGTGAACAGAATGATTGTGATGACCAAGCACGCCGGTTGCAGGAAAAGGCAGAGAAAGATGGTTATAGGTTGTCAGTACAAATTGTTGATACTGGTTACTTGTGCAGTGTGAAAGTAAGTCCACCAGCACATATGGGTAACTTAGCTATCATTGGCAACTTAGTCTATTTTGTTGATGTAACACAAGGCAATATGATAATTAAAGTATGCGAATTAGATGGTGGGGATATATGAAAAGACTTTTAATAATAGGGTTGGTTAGTATATTATTGCTAACCTCATTACCTTTGGGTATTGTTCGTGCTACTGAGTCTATTGATACTTCTCTTAGTTCTATTGACTATGAAGGTATAAACAATGAATTTATCCCTGCTGTAGCCCCCTGGGATTGGCAGATGGCTGATGCTCCCTATAGCGTTAAGGTTGTAGAGGATTTTACTGCCGGTCAGATACTTGAGTTTGAAGTGGATGGTTCAATAGTGCGGTTACAACCTATGGCACTAGAATGGACTAATGATTACGATATGATACAGCAAGTCTCTATGCCCCAAGATGTTAATGCCGTTGTTACTAATCCCGATAGCCAAGGTACTATTACTTGGGACAATGCTTATGGCAGTAACATTGACTTTGAATGGGAGTGTACTCCAAATCGCCTTAATAAGATTCTAACTATAAGTGGACTTAATGATTTGTCTCCTCCAGCACAATACATCCAAGATGGTGGTAATCCAGTATTACGACTTAATCTTATCTTTGACCCAAGCAGTGATGTGGATATCTATGTCAATGGCAGTTTGTGGGATAAGAGTTCTAAGCAACAGACCTTTGATATAATAGAGTTCAGGAAGAACGGCGAAATTCTTTGGAACTTCGCACCTCTTATGTATTGGGACAGTGCAGGAAATGAAGGTCAGTCAATAGCTACCTTAGAAAAGAGGGGGCAAAGCCTCTATATTTCAATAAGAGTTCCTTATGAGTGGTTACAGAGTGCTGTCTATCCAGTGTTTATTGATGCTGATATACTTATTGAGGGTGCTGCTGATGACAGTCTGGACGCAAGAGCTATACGAGGAGGTGTTTTCTGGACATCCCCCATAGTCGGCTATGTTATTTTTCTTGACATCAATACTGATTTGGTATATCGGAAAACTGCCAATGGTGGGGCTACTTGGGGTGCTGCGCAAGTTGTCGTGGCACCTGCATCTTGCAATGCTATAGCTTATGACTGCTATGCCGATTGGCAGACAGCAGATGATGCGGGAACAAAGATTCATATAGTTTATGTAAGTGCTGACCTTAATGAAATCCGCTATGTTTATTTAGATACAAGTGATGACTCGGTTGGTGGAGATGACTTGATAGAAACCTGTCAGGGAACTGGAACATTTTATGGTGTCCTTAATTTCAGTTTTAATATGGGTTCCATAACCAAAACCAGAGGAGGTAATCTTGCGGTTGCCGTAAAGTATACAGACAATGCACCTGCCTTTCATCAGTCGTTTTATACCTCACCAGACGCTGCTACGTGGACAGAGAAAACAAATCCTTTTGAGGATAGGGCCGACTTTTGCTTGGTATACCCAGGCAATGAAGCTGATAGTCAAGATTTATGGGTTATTTACTGGGATGCAGATGCGGATGCAATCTCACTCAAAACTTTTGATAATTCTGGTAATTCTTGGTCAGAGCAAGCTATTGCTGGTAGTATGGCTGACAACGCCAACTTTCTACAAATAGATGGTACTATACGACTTAGTGATGGGCACCTTATATTCGCTGCTTGGAATCTATACGATAATGCTAATGCTGACTTGATGGTTTGGGATATAAACGGTGCAGGAAGTATTACGGCAAAGACCAATGTGCTTACCGATAGTGCGGAGAGCTTCCTAGTATCGGTATTCATTAACCAAGACAATGACGACATCTATGTTGCTTATATGAAAGGCACAACTGTGGGGGATGCGGTAGCTGCCTTTTACCAACTATCTCAAGATGGTGGAGCTAATTGGGATGGACAAACAGCGATGCAGGCTGATGCGGAAGATGATGAGAAGTGGATTAGTTGTGGTGCTATGAAAAAAGAGTGGGGAGGCAAGTTTCAGCCAGTCTGGTTTGATGATGACGACAATGATATATTCACCAATACTGATAACGGAATATCAATAGCTGGTCCTGCTCTTCCCACAGTAACGACTGACGCTGCCGACGATTTAGAAGATACAACTGCTACCCTAAATGGTACAGTAACCGATGATGGTGGGGAGACAGTAGATTACTACGGATTCGTATGGGATACTGGTGCTGACCAAGGAGACCCTGGAGATGTTGATCCTAGTGGTCCTCCTGGAACTTGGGACTTTGGTTGGAAGTCTAATGTGGGAGATTATGGGGAGAATCCGTTTGACCATGCTATAACAGGTTTACCTACTGGAACAGTTATACATTTCAGGGCTACTGCCCATAACGTCAATGGGTGGGCTTACGGAGCTGCCGACTCTTTCCTTACCAAACCTGCTGCTCCTACAAATGTTGCTGCTACTTCTAATATAGAAGCTCACGTAACTATTATTTGGACTGCTTCAGTAGGTGCTACAGATTATCACGTCTGGCGGGATGCGGTTGATTTAGGTGCTTCTGGCGATGTAGAGACTGAGGATGATGTAGGAGCAACTGTAGGAACAATTACTAATGCAGGTACAGCTACCGCTACTGATGGCTCAATAGCAGCACATGTTGAACTTAGCTTAGCTGGTGAAGCAACTGGAGTTACCGAACACGTATATAAGGTGGTTGCTAGTAATGCTACTGGCAACTCTGACGATAGTCTCACTGATAACGGTAATAGGGCTGTGGGTGCAATCACTTATGCTTGGCAAGTTTCGGATGCCGATTTGGATGCTGCCTTCAATCCTATAGGTGGTGGCACTACAGACCCATATGAATATGCAGGGGCACCAGCGAATGGAGATGGTAGATGGTATTACTGCATAGTAAGTTCCACAGGCGCATCTAACAGTCCACAAGACTCAACTCATGATAGAGGATTCAGGGGAACATTACCTATAGTTTTTACTTATAATGCTGTGGTTAGTGGGCTAGATGCCATACTAAATGGAGAAATGACTGCTACTGGAGGGCAAATAATTGATTACAGGGGATTCGTTTGGGGATATACTAGTTTTGGAGACCCTGGAGATACAGCCCCGGGAGCTACTGGTTACGATTACAACTGGACGGAATCTGGTTCATTTCCTATTGGGGCTTTTGACCACGAGGCAACACTTGAAACAGCTCTTAGTCTTTACTTTGTTCGTGCCTGTGCCCATAGTGTTTTGGGTTGGGCTTATGGTGATGAAGTAACATTCTTTACTGGAGAAGCAGATAAAGTCTATCTTGAGTTCAGGCCTGATTTGGATGAGACTAGGATTAGGGGAAATGCTGGAATCCCCACTGGTATTAGAATAGGCGAGCCAGGGGAAGGGTTGTTTACAGGATATAGTTTACCAATCTGGAATGAGGATGATGAGGAATTGTATTTTTTGCACTGTGTGCCTGATAGATGGGATGGGGAAAGCCATATTATCATACATATAATAACAGCCCTTGCTAATGCTAATGAGGCAGGGAATAGTTATCAATTACAAGTTGAGTGGGAACAAGTTACTCCCAATGTGGAGGAAGTTCCTGTTACCCTAAATACCACTACTTTTACAAGAACGACTGAAAGTAATACGCAATTTGAATGTTATAGAGATTACTTTATAGTATTGTATAATGCCGATGTAGGGGATGATATAGAGGTGGATGATGAATTAGCAATCAGGCTAAGAAGGATTGCTGCGGGAGGGCAACTTAAAGAGTTAGATGGGGAATTGATAATATTACACTGGAGCATATTATTTGCTAGGGGGGACTTGTTGGGTGACCCTGAAGGTAGCATACTAACTATAATTTTGAATTTAATAGAGGAAGGAATTTTAATAGGAGGTGAATTTGTGATTTTGTTAGCATTGGGGTTGATAGCTGTGATTTTAATGGTGGCTGCTTTTTGCTTAAAGCGTCAAGTGCTTGCGATTGGGAGCGCATTTGCTTGGTTAGTCTTTGCCGGTGCTGCCTATATAGAATCAGCAGGTGATGCGACTACAGCAGCTTATTGGATATTCTGGTTTGGAATTGCAATGTCTATAGCTATGGCACTTGAGGCAGTGCTTGTGCAGAGGTCAGCTAAAAAGATTAGAGAGGAGGAAACAGCAATAGCTACTCTGAGTAAGGAATACGAACACCCGGCAGATAGAATCAGGCGAGAACATGGTTTGCCTCCGTCAGAGGCCAGGAAAAGGCGGAAAACAAGGCAAAGGGAAAAGGACACAGGATGGGATTAGTTAAACAAAATAGAATATGTGCTTGGCTTATTGGCATAGGGCTAATACTCTTTGTCTGGCATAATCCTTACCAGCCATTTATTGAGTATATGTTTTTGCCGTGGATAGGCTTGCTTCTGCTTATTATGGGCGAATTGATTGTTATTCTAAATAACTGGAAGCATATAACTCTTGGTAGTAAATGGGTTTGGATACCTTTGGCAGTAATAGCCGTATCTATTTGCTTTGCTGGGATTGGTGTTGTGGATGTCCAAAAGCAGATAGCATCAGTAGCTTTGGGGATAATGATGTTTGGGCTTTATCCCACTGCAAGGATACTGGGGAAGGATTTATTTAAACCTTTTGCCGCCGCCGTGATAATT
>Ga0210003_1003341_pt1 | contig 13082 bp, 9 predicted proteins | sample LantaG_FD_182804 | JGI IMG/M metagenome (GOLD analysis project Ga0210003, IMG submission 182804) | Deep subsurface microbial communities from Baltic Sea to uncover new lineages of life (NeLLi) - Landsort_02402 metaG (SPAdes) (version 2) | ecosystem: Environmental > Aquatic > Marine > Oceanic >... | reverse complement strand
AGTGGAGTTTGACCTTGATGATGAAGGGAAACCCCTGGGAATAAGATTCCGGGAAATGGGCACTGCCAACCAGCTTGTTGAAGAATTTATGCTGCTGGCAAACAGGAGGGTAGCAGAATTTATAGGAAAAAAGATTAAAGGAAGAACATTCGTCTATCGTGTTCATGATAAACCCGATCCCGAAAAAATTGAAAATTTCAGTCATTTCATTACCCGTTTCGGTTATAAACTTGTTGATGATGAAAGAAAATTGCTGCCAAAAGCCATGAACAGGCTCCTGAAGTCGGTATCCGGCAGGAAAGAACAGAATATAATAGAAACACTGGCTCTTAGAGCGATGGCGAAAGCGATATATTCAACGGATAACATCGGCCATTACGGGCTTGCATTCAGGCATTACACTCATTTTACATCACCCATCAGAAGATATCCTGATATGATGGTTCACAGGCTTCTGACAGCATATCTGAATAAGGAAAATCCGGGAGGAAAAAAGGAAGTTGAGAAGCAGTGTGAACACTCATCAAAGATGGAGCGTCTTGCTGCCGAAGCTGAAAGGGCATCTATAAAATACAAGCAGGTTGAGTTCATGAGCGATAAAACCGGAAGAGAATATGAAGGTATTATCTCAGGTGTTACTGAATGGGGAATTTATGTTGAGATAATTGAGAACCAGTGTGAAGGGATGGTCAATATTCGTGAACTTGGCGATGATTACTATGAGTATGACGAGGATAATTACTGTATAAGGGGCAGATCAAATGGAAAAATCTATACTCTCGGCGACAGGGTCACTATCGAGGTAGTAAGGGCTGACCTGCAGAAGAAACAACTGGATTACAGGCTGGTGTGAAAACGCCCCCCAACCCCTCCCGATACGCTTTCACTACGTTCAAGCTATCGGGACAGGCTCTATAGGGGGCGGGTCACGCTTCAGCGTGACCGGGGGTTATTCCCTTCAATAATTCTCAACAATTCACTAACAGCATCCTCTTCCGGCACATTTTTCAACACAGGTTTAAGTCCGCGGTAAATATGGACTTTCCCCTCTCCTGCCCCCACATAACCGTAATCGGCACCCACCATCTCTCCCGGTCCGTTGACAATGCATCCCATAACCGCGATTTTCAATCCGCTTAAATGCTTTGTTGCCTCTTTCACTTTTTTCACGGTATCCTTAAGGTTGAATTTTGTCCGGCCGCATGTTGGACAGGAAATATAACGGTTTTTTGTTATCCTTGCTCCTGTTGCCTGGAGGATGGAGAAGGAGAGTTCTTTCAGCTTTTCACCCTGTACGGCACCTTTATTTGTGATGCAGATGCCATCCGGCTGTTTCAAAATAAAATATCTGCCCAGCAGTGCTGCTGCATCAATTTCCAGCTTTTCAGGATCATCTTCGGAAAAGATCGGGTTAAGAAAAACTTCCTTACCTGAACGTTCTGAAAGAAGCGGAGGTGTATTATAGTTGAAAATCAGCATCTCGCCTTTGAACGGTTCGCCGTTTTCCCTGATGTACCTGCCATCATTAAATGTTATCACTTCAGGTTTGTAGAGTATATCTCTTTTTCTAAAAGCCTGTACTTTGAGAGGATAGGTTATCCGTCCTTTTGATCCGGTCAGGAAATTCAATATCTCCTTTGCTACAGGTATTTCATGTTCGGGATCTTCTGTCAGGGAGATCCTTAATGTATCTCCTATTCCCTCGGCAAGTAGTGCTCCTGCTCCTGCTGCGGAATTTATTCTTCCCTCTTCACCCTCACCTGCTTCAGTAATGCCCAGATGTATTGGGTAGGCAACCCCTCCTATTTGCATCATCTTGACGAGCAACCTGTTAGCTTTCATGGTAATTGCCGGATCAGATGATTTTAGGGAAAGTACAAGGTTATTGAAATTCTCTGAACGGAATATACTTATAAATTCCAGGGCAGAAAGGACCATTCCCTTTGGTGTATTACCGTACCTGGTCATTATACGGTCCGATAGTGATCCGTGATTAATGCCGATGCGTATTACCGTATTGTTTTGCCTGCATATATCTATAAGCGGAAGAAGTCTTTTGTGTATTCGTTCCACCTCTCCGCCGTATTCTCTGTCAGAGAGCTCCGTTTTTTTGAAAGAGGCTCTTTTATCTGCATAATTGCCGGGATTGATCCTTATCTTTTCTACAATCTTTGCTGCTGTCTCGGCAGCGGCGGGATTAAAGTGAATATCTGCTATTAAGGGTGTATCGAATCCCGCTTTCCTTAATTCTTTCTTTATGTTCTCCAGGTTTTGCGCCTCCCTGGTACCCTGGGCAGTAAGACGCACAAAATCAGCACCTGCTTCAATGATCCTTATACACTGTGCAACAGAGGCTTTCGTGTCAAGGGTGTCGGTATTGGTCATTGACTGAAGACGAATGGGGTGTGTGCCGCCGAGGGGAACGGAGCCAATAAGGATAGGTGTGGATGTGTATATAAACCCCCTATGGTCCCCCTTGGAGGGGGACAGATTATTATTTTTAATTATATTTCCCATCATTTTGTCCTTAGCAATACTCCAATGAGGGGGATGTAATTTCCGCAATTATTTGTTTTATCCTTGATAATGAGTGCTTTAAATTTGTTTCAATTTCATGGTTTGTAAAATGTATAACGTAATAACCATTATTCAGCAGCATTTTATCACGATATTTATCGGTTTCTATTTGGCTTGGCAGAGTATGGACTTCTCCGTCAACTTCAATTACTAATTTTAAATCATGACAATAAAAATCAGTAATAAAATCAAGGATAGGATATTGTCTTCTGAATTTATAACCGTCAATTTGTTTCAATCTTATTCTTGACCAAAGAATTATCTCAGCCCTGGTCATATTGTTTCTTAAATTTCTGGCTTTCCTCGTTAATTCTTTCTTTTCATCACCAACCATAATATCGACCTGCTAATTAATAACTTTTTTATCCCCCCTTTGGGGAGATCATGGGGGGTTCATTCCAATTCCCATTCCACATCTTCTCTTTTATCTTTCACTAGAATCCCTATTTTCTTCAGATCCCCCCTTATCTTGTCTGATATACTCCATTCCTTTCTTTCCTTGGCATCCTGCCTGATCTCAATTATTATCCTCATAAGGTCATCAGTCAATTTATCCCTGCCCATGACTGCTTCCTCATTCTTAAGACCAAGTATGTCGAAAACAAATGTGGCAAAAAGATCTTTCAGTGACTTAATATCAATGGTTGCTAGTTTTTCCGTACCATCACTAACCGAATTGATATATTTTACACCTTCAAAAAGATATGACAACAGAACAGGACTGTTAAGATCATCATCCATAGCCTCATAGCATTTTGTCCTAATAGATGAAATATCAACAGTCGAGGTGAGAGACGGTTTCAGCTTGTCGAGGGTCTCAACTGCTTTCATCAGTTTTTGAAAACCTTTTTCTGCAGCCTGCAGAGCTTCATTGGAAAAGTCAATAGTGCTGCGGTAGTGGGCCTGAAGCAGGAAGAACCTTATAGTCATGGGACTATAGGACTGTTGCAGCAGAGGATTATCACCGGCAAAAAGCTGATCGAGGGTGATGAAATTGTTAAGCGAACGGGCCATCTTCTGTCCGTTTATTGTGATCATGTTATTATGCATCCAGAATCTTACAGATTCCTTTCCAAGGGCTGCTGTCGATTGTGCTATCTCGCACTCATGATGTGGGAATTGCAGGTCCATACCGCCACCATGAATATCAAATACCTCACCAAGGTATTTTATGCTCATGGTTGAACATTCAAGGTGCCATCCCGGGAATCCTTCGCTCCATGGTGACGGCCACTTCATAAGATGACCGGGAGCCGCCTTTTTCCATAATGCAAAATCGAAGGGACCGCGTTTTTCATTCTGTCCCTCAAGAGCACGGGTGTTTACCTGTAACTCTTCAAGAACACGTCCTGACAGTTTTCCGTATTTATACTTTTTATTGTATTTATCGACATCAAAATATACCGAACCATTTGTTTCGTAAGCATAACCTTTCTCCAGCAGACCCTTTATAAACTCCTGCTGCTCAATAATATGTCCCGATGCTCTTGGTTCGATTGCAGGATGAAGCGTATTAAGCTGGTCCATATTTGCCAGAAATTTGTTTATATATTTCTGTACCACTTCCATAGGCTCCAGGTGTTCTATCCTGGCTCTTTTTTCTATCTTGTCCTCGCCTTCATCTGCGTCATTCTCAAGATGACCAACATCTGTTATGTTGCGTACATAACGGACTTTATATCCAAGATGAAGCAGATACCGGTAAAGCAGATCGAAAGTTACTGCAGGCCTTGCATGGCCGAGATGTGGATCGCTGTATACAGTTGGACCGCATACATATAATCCCACGAATGGCGGATGAAGCGGTTTGAAGGGTTCTTTTTTCCGTGAGAGACTGTTATAGATTGTGAAATTATTATCCATGAGTAAAAATGATTGATATGACAAAAGTAAGAATTCTAGCCCCCAAACCCCCTGAAGGGGGCTTTTTAATTTGTATAAAAATAAAAGATTTGTTAATTTTATTTATTCGCTGCTAATTATATCATATCATGAAATCCAGGGTAATTGAACGTCATATGTTCTATGGCGCAAGTAAAAAGATATTCCTAAGAGCAATTGAATTAAGGAATAATATGACAAAAGCTGAAAAAACATTATGGAATGAATTAAGAAATAGAGAATTATTTAAAGCAAGATGGAAAGCGCAACATCCTGTTGATATTTTTGTGGTTGATTTTTACTGTCATAAATATAAGCTGGCAATTGAGGTTGATGGCGAAATACATTTGAATGAAGAAATAAAGGAACGTGATAATGGGAGGGAACATGATATAGAAAAACCTGGAAGCTCAATATTAAGATTTACAAATAAAGAAATTTTTGAAAATATTGAATCTGTTAAAAGATGCATTCTTGATGAGATTAACAGAAGAAGCCCCCTTTAGGGGGTTTGGGGGTGAGTACATGAGACTTAAAAAGATTTTCCGGCATATTTTTTTGCATTTTTCAAATTCCTTTCTATCTTTGACCCCACAAATCAAATATTCCTTCCATTAAGGGTGTTTGATTTTTATTGAGAAGGGCGGAGAGATTAGGCTCTGCGAAACCATGAAGACATTTCATCTGACCCGAAACAATCTTACGATGCCGCTCATGCCTATGGACATGTGCCGGTAAAGATACTTCTCCGGAAATTATAAGTTTTATTTAATTACCGTATCGTTGCGGTTACAGGTTCAATATACCTGTCTGCAGGATAAGTGTGATAATGATTAATGGAATTCAACATGAAGAAAAGAAAAATAAATTTTGAGACATTACAGATACATGCCGGTCATATTCCTGACAAACAAACCGGTTCGAGGGCAGTTCCGCTCTACCAGACCTCCTCATATGTTTTCAGGAATGCAGGGCATGCAGCCGGTCTGTTCAACCTGTCGGAACCGGGTAATATTTATACCAGGATACAAAATCCCACCACGGAAGTCTTTGAGAAAAGGGTTGCAGCACTGGAGGGAGGTGCTGCGGCACTGGCTGTTTCATCAGGTCATGCCGCCCAGTTTATAGCACTTTCAACCATACTGCGGCAAGGTGATAATTTTGTCACTTCACCCTATTTATACGGCGGTACACATAACCAGTTCAAGGTTACATTTGCAGGTTTCGGTATTGAGGCCAGGTTCGCAAAAGATCTTGATCCTGAATCCTTTGAGGAGTTGATAGATAAGAAAACAAAGGCAATATATGTTGAGACTATTGGCAATCCGGGTTTTAATATCCCGGATTTTGAGGCTCTTTCATCACTGGCAGCAAAACACGGGATTCCCCTGGTGGTGGATAATACATTCGGCGCCTGCGGTTATCTGTGCCGGCCTGTGGAATTCGGAGCCTCCATTGTCGTCGAATCTGCTACCAAATGGATAGGGGGACACGGTACGAGCCTGGGAGGAGTTATTGTTGATGCCGGCACTTTCAACTGGAATAACGGTAATTTCCCTCAATTCACAGAACCATCGGAAGGCTATCATGGATTAATTTTCGGGGAGCTCTTTTCACATGAATCACCCACTGGTAATATAGCATTCATTGTAAAGGCTCGCGTTGAAGGCTTAAGGGACCTTGGTCCGGCTATCAGCCCCTTTAATTCTTTTCTTCTCCTGCAGGGACTCGAAACGCTTTCTCTCAGGATGGAGAGACATGTTCAGAATACCCTTGCACTGGCACAGTGGCTTGAAACCCATCCATTGGTGGAGAAAGTTAATTATCCCGGATTGCCCGGCAACCCGAATCAAAGGCTGGCACAAAAATATCTGCCAAAAGGAGCCGGGAGCGTACTTAGCTTTGTGCTGAAAACCGATAAGTCGAGAGCTGCCAGACTGGTTGAGCATTTTGAACTTGTAAGTCATCTTGCTAATGTCGGTGACGCAAAGACCCTTATAATTCAACCCGCCGCAACAACCCATTCTCAACTCTCAGTCGAAGAACAGCTCGCAGCAGGCGTTGAACCGGGCATGTTCAGGGTCTCAGTAGGCCTGGAACATATTGATGACATTATTTATGATTTCAAACAGGCATTAAAACAGGTAATCTGAATGAAGACACTGAAACACAATAAACCGTTTATAACTGAAACAGGAGCTCTTTTACCCTCCCTGGAAATTGCTTATCATACCTGGGGAAAGCTGAATCCTGAAGCCGACAATGTGATCTGGGTATGCCATGCCCTTACCGCAAATTCTGATGTTGAGGTCTGGTGGCCGGGAATGGTAGGGAAAGGACTTCTTTTTGATCCTGAGAAATATTTTATTGTATGTGCAAATGTTCTCGGATCATGCTATGGCACCACCGGTCCCGGATCTGTAAATCGTGAAACCGGTAAACCCTGGCTTCACGATTTCCCCCTGATAACTGTCAGGGATCTTGTCAATGTCCATGAAATCCTAAGGAACTGCCTGGGGATTAATCAGATACACACAATATTAGGCGCCTCCATCGGCGGATACCAGGCTCTTGAGTACAGTATCATGTTCCCCGACCTGATACGCAGGCTTATCGTCCTGGCCTCAGGTGCAAAACAGACTCCATGGGCTCTGGCATTCAGCGAATCGATGCGTCTTGCAATGCAGGCGGATGAGACATTTACTTCAGGCGATCCTGAAGGAGGCAGGAAAGGGCTTAAGGCAGCAAGATCCATCGCACTGATAAGCTACAGGACAATGACTGCCTATAACCAGACTCAGAAGGAAGATGATGATGAAAAACTTACCGGCTTCAAAGCTGCCTCCTACCAGGCATACCAGGGTGAAAAGCTGGTAAAAAGGTTCAATCCTTATTCCTACTGGTGTCTTACCTGCCTCTCCGATACCCATAACATAGGCAGGGGACGGGGAGGAATAATTAATGCTCTCAAAAAGATTAGTGCCAATGTTCTTTGCGTGGGAATAAAATCAGATATTCTCTTTCCGACCGATGATCAAAAATATATCACAGCAAATACGGAACATGCAGAGTATGTTGAAATAGACTCATCTTACGGACACGACGGCTTTCTGATTGAAACAGAGACTGTTACAGATGTTGTGAGAAAATTCTGGGAAGATAATTCTAATAAATAACCAAATGACAAGGGAAAAACTGAGAATAGGAATGTTCGGATACGGCTGTGTAGGACAAGGGTTACATGATGTCCTTAACAGTAGTAAAGGCTTTAAGGCCGATATCGTAAGAATATGTGTCAAGGACCGGACAAAAAAGAGAAGGATACCAATGTCTAATTTCACCTTCGATAAGAATGATATCCTCAATGACCCGTCAATAAATCTTGTTGTAGAGCTTATTGATGATGCTGATGCTGCATACAAAATAGTAACAACGGCAATGAAAAAAGGCAAGAATGTGGTTACAGCCAATAAGGTGATGGTTGCAAAACATTTCAGGGAGCTTGTGCAAATGCAGGAAAAATATAAGGTATCACTCTTATATGAGGCTTCTGCAGGAGCAAGCATCCCGATCATAAGAAACCTGGAGGAATACTATGATAATGAACTGTTATACTCTTTAAGAGGTATTCTTAACGGTACAACAAATTATGTGCTTACCCTTATGCACAACCAGGGAATCGAGTATGATGTTGCCCTGAACGAGGCGAGGGAAAAGGGATTTGCCGAATCAGATCCGACACTCGATGTTGACGGATGGGATCCGAAGTACAAGTTGTGCATTATAACCGGTCATGCATACGGTCTCTTCCTCGAACCATCAGAAGTGTTTCACTATGGCATCAGGACAATTTCGAAGTTCGATATTCAGTATGCAAAGGAAAAGGGGTTAAAGATTAAACTCGTTCCCTTTGTGGGTAAAACAAATGAAAATACTATTACAAGCTTTGTCCTTCCACGATTTATCTCTCCGGATAAATATCTTTATAATGTTGACAACGAATATAACGGGGTGATTACCGAAGCGGCATTTGCCGACAAGCAGTTCTTCTCCGGCAAGGGTGCCGGCGGCCATGCCACAGGAAGCGCTGTGCTTTCTGATATTTCAGCCAATTCTTATGGATACAGGTATGAATATAAAAAGTACCTCCAGGGAACTGTTACAAATTATACCCGAAACTTCAGGATTGAAGTATATCTAAGATATAATAGAGAAAAGGACAGGGATTTATTTGGTTTTGAGGAAGTCTCGGAATACTTTTGCGGCAAATCATATAAGTATGCAATCGGTATTGTAAACCTTGAAAGATTATACATATTGAGAGAACAACTTCAAAAAATGGATGTTTTTATAATTAATACGGGTAGAAAGGGGATAAATTAACTTCATGAACTCACCCCCCATCCCCCCTCTCTCCGCCGGCTGGCGGAAAGAGGGGGGTAAAGCTCATAATACCAATTATTTGGGGTGAGTACATGCAAAACAAGAAAAGGAATAAGGAATAATTATGAAACCTTTACTGGAAGATATAATACAGAAAAAGATCCTGGTGCTTGACGGTGCCATGGGTACGATGATCCAGAAACAGAAGCTTCGGGAAGAAGATTACAGGGGAGAGAAATTCAAGGATCACCCGAAGCCTCAAAAAGGGAATAATGATCTGTTGTCTCTTACAAAACCTGAGATAATCAGTAATATTCATAAAGGTTATCTTGAGGCAGGAGCTGATATCATTACCACTAACACCTTCAATTCCAACAGGATATCCATGGCAGATTATGGTATGGAGGATCATGTTTACGAAATGAATTTCCAGTCGGCAAAGCTTGCCAGGGAAACAATTGCCAGGTTTGAAAATTCAGAATCACAGCATGAACATTTCGTAGCCGGAACCCTTGGACCAACAAATCGTACCGCATCGATGTCTGCCGATGTAAATGATCCGGGAGCACGTTCGGTGACATTTGATGACCTGGTAAAAGCTTATTCTGAACAAGCTGCAGGCCTTATCGACGGAGGTGCTGATATCCTCCTCGTTGAAACGATTTTTGATGTCCTGAACTGTAAAGCTGCCCTTTTTGCCATAGATTCAGTTTTTGAAGAAAAGAAAACACGGCTTCCTGTTATGGTTTCGGCAACAATTACTGATGCAAGCGGAAGAACCCTTACCGGACAGACACTGGAAGCATTTCTTGTTTCAGTATCACATTTTCCTCTTTTCAGTATTGGACTTAACTGTGCTCTGGGAGCAGATCAGCTTAGGCCCTTTGTTGAAGAATTATCCGCAAAGTCAGGTTTTTATCTTTCTGTCCACCCGAATGCGGGACTGCCAAACCAGTTTGGTGAGTATGACCAGTCGGCAGAATACATGGCTTCAGTGACTGAAGATTTCATGAAAGAGGGGTGGGTGAATATTATCGGAGGTTGCTGCGGGACAACTCCTCTGCATATAAGAAAGATTGCAGAGGCGGCCAGGAAATACAGCCCCGGGAAAAAGCCTGTAATAACCAGATATACAAAGCTCAGCGGACTGGAGGCATTAACAATAACTCCTGAAACCAATTTTGTGAATATTGGCGAAAGAACCAATGTCTCCGGTTCCAGAAAATTTACCAGGCTGATACAGGAGGAAAAATACAGTGAAGCGCTGACAATAGCACGTAACCAGGTTGACGGAGGTGCACAGATCATCGATATATGTATGGATGAGGCCATGCTCGATTCCGAAAAAGCAATGGTGAAATTTGTAAATCTTATCATGTCGGAACCCGATATTGCCAGGCTGCCCCTTATGATCGATTCATCGCAGTGGAATGTCATAGAATCAGCCTTGAAATGTATTCAGGGTAAATCTGTTGTCAACTCGATAAGCCTTAAGGAGGGTGAGGAGATATTTTTTCAGCATGCCAGCCTCCTGCGGAAATATGGCGCTGCAGCAGTGGTGATGCTTTTTGATGAAAAAGGACAGGCTGATACATATGAGCGCAGAATAGAAGTTGCTGAAAGATCTTATAATCTGCTGGTGGACAAGCTGGGATTCCCTCCCGAGGACCTGATCTTTGATCCTAATGTCCTGGCAATAGCTACCGGCATTGAGGAACATAATAACTATGCAGTTAATTTCATCCGTACTACAGGGTGGATAAAGGAAAACCTTCCTCTTGCAAAGGTCAGCGGAGGTATAAGCAATCTCTCATTTTCATTCAGGGGTATTGACAGGGTTCGCGAAGCAATGCATTCGGTGTTTCTTTTCCATGCAATAAAGGCTGGCCTGGACATGGGTATCGTGAACCCCGGCATGTTACAGGTTTACAGTGAAATACCTCAGGATTTGCTACAGCTTACCGGGGATGTGGTACTGAACCGCAGGAAAGATGCAACGGAAAGACTGGTAAAATTTGCTGAAAACCTCAGGAACGAAAACACGAAGGAGGAAAAAAGCGATGAGTGGAGGTTGCTGCCGGTAACGGAACGTATAAAACATTCACTGATAAGAGGTCTTGATGAATATATTGAGACGGATGTGGAAGAGGCACGCTTACTTTACTCCAGGTCTATCGAATTAATTGAGGGACCCCTGATGGGCGGGATGAATGAGGTAGGTGATCTTTTCGGATCGGGAAAAATGTTCCTTCCACAGGTGGTAAAAAGTGCCCGTGTAATGAAGAAAGCTGTTTCAAAGCTGGCTCCCTATATAGAAAAGGAGAGTGAAGGTGATGAGAAGAAAACAGCCGGAAGGATCCTGCTGGCTACAGTAAAGGGCGATGTACATGATATCGGCAAAAATATTGTCGGTGTTGTTCTGTCATGTAATAACTATGAGGTAATAGATCTGGGTGTAATGGTCCCTTCAGATAAAATCATCGATATTGCAATAAAAGAAAAGGCCGATTTTATTGGCCTCAGCGGATTGATCACACCGTCGCTTGAGGAAATGGTGCATGTTGCTTCCGAAATGGAACGCAGAAAGCAGACTCTACCCCTGCTTGTCGGCGGGGCAACAACATCTGAAATTCATGTTGCGGTAAAGATTGAACCTGTCTATTCCGGACCCGTGATCCATGTAAAAGATGCCTCTAAAGCAGCAGGAGTCCTTGCTGCGCTGCTCGGTAAAAATCATAGTGAGTATGTCTCTTCGGTTGCACATAAGTACCTAAACCTGAGAGAAGAACACAATTCTAAAAGTGAAAAACGAAAACTGCTGACAATAACTGAGGCGCGGGAAAACAAACTTTTCACGGACTGGAGCACTCCGGATCTCTTTAACCCACTAAAACCGGGACATCATGTTCTAAATCAAATTGACCTGAATGAGCTTGTGAAATATATCGACTGGACATTCTTCTTCTTTGCCTGGAAAGTGACAGGAAAATACCCGGCTATATTCAGCGATCCGGTAAAGGGCAGTGAGGCAAAGAAATTATTCGATGATGCACAATACTATTTAAATGAAATAATCAACCGGAAGATTATTACCGCACAGGCTGTCTTTGGATTATTCCCTGCATTTTCGACAGGTGATGATATTATTGTTTCTCCGGAAAGGACAAAGAGCGGAGCTACTGCAATACTGAGATTCCTGAGGAACCAGGAACAGAAAGAAAATGAAATCCCCAACCTCTCACTTGCAGATTTTATTGCGCCGGAATCATCAGGTAAGACCGATAACCTCGGACTCTTTGTTGTTACAGCGCATATTAATGAGGATTCGCTTAAGAAGTATAAGGATGATGATTATGCTATTATCATGATAAGGATTTTAAGCGACCGTATTGCAGAAGCCTCTGCAGAGTGGCTGCATGAGAAAATACGTAAGGAATACTGGGGGTATGCAAAGGATGAAAACCTCACTGTGGAAGATATGCTGGCGATAAAGTACAAAGGGATAAGACCAGCTCCCGGCTATCCTGCATGTCCGGATCACACTGAAAAACGAACCCTCTTCGACCTACTTAATGCAGAGAAGAGTATAGGTGTTAATTTGACAGAGAATTTTGCAATGTCACCGCCAGCTTCGGTATGCGGTTATATTTTTTCGCATCCTGCTTCATCATATTTCAATATCGGTAAGATCGGCATGGACCAGCTGGAAGATTATGCGTCAAGAAAGAATATGACAACTAATGAAGCGGCAAAATGGCTTGCCCCTAATCTGTAATATACTAATAATGAGTGTAATAGATAAAATAAAGAATTCTAAAGGACCCCTGTTCACCTTTGAACTGCTTCCTCCTCTCAAGGGGCATAGTATTGACAGGGTCTATAAGGCTATTGACAGACTGATTGAGTTTCAGCCGGCATATATAAATTTCACAACTCATCGTAATGAGATAACCTACAGGGAAAGGCCTGACGGGCTTCTTGAGAAAAAGGTAACAAGGCTGCGGCCCGGGACTGTTGCCCTTGCAGCTGCAGTAAAATACAAGTATAATATTACTGTTGTGCCACATATCCTTTGCGGCGGATTTACCAAAGAAGAGACTGAAAATGTACTCATTGAGATGAATTTCCTCAGTATAGATGATGCCCTTGCCCTAAGGGGAGACCCACAGAGAGGCACCCGGACCTTCATCCCCGAAAAAGAGGGTCACACCCATACTTATGAACTTGTTAAGCAGATCATC
>Ga0210003_1003340_pt1 | contig 13085 bp, 14 predicted proteins | sample LantaG_FD_182804 | JGI IMG/M metagenome (GOLD analysis project Ga0210003, IMG submission 182804) | Deep subsurface microbial communities from Baltic Sea to uncover new lineages of life (NeLLi) - Landsort_02402 metaG (SPAdes) (version 2) | ecosystem: Environmental > Aquatic > Marine > Oceanic >... | reverse complement strand
TACGTAAGAATGGTGCTACTAAACTACCAATGCTTATTGAGCATAAGGAATTATACGATGCAGTTCCTGAGTTAAAAGATGTTGGAGTTGTAGTTAATAATAGAATAAGTAGTGAAGGTTATTATAATCCTATTACTAATTCTATAGTTATGAAGAATTACTATGATTTGGAAACCTTATGGCATGAGATGCAGCATGCTGTTGAGACGTTTGCTAATACTAATTTGCAAGGTTCTAGCATTACAATGCAAGAAGTTAGCAAGATGAAAGCCTTCACTGATGAACTTATACTAAATGCTAAAAGTCCAAAGATAAAGCAAATGGCTGCTGAATTTCAAACAGACTATATGCATAATTATAATAATCCAAATGTTGAACCTACCTATACAATGTCTGATCTTTATAGGGAAGCTAAGAAAAACCCAGAGGACTATTGGACACTCCAAGAATTAGATCGTAGAATATTCTCAGAAGATCCATTTGACTCTTATAGAAAAGACCCAGGTGAGATGCTGGCTAGGTTGAATTCAAAGAGGGAAGGGATGAGTCCTGGATCAAGGAAGCGTGAAGCACCTTGGGAAACTTTAGATGAGATGTTAGGGTATGAAGGATTAGCAAAAGAAAAAGGTGACTGGTATTCAAGTTATCCTGGGATTGAGTTATTCGACATCACTCAGATTCCAACCGAAGCTGCAAAGCAACTTAGACACATAGTCTCCAACGCATCTAAGTTCGTAGATGAGTTTAAGAAATCTACTGAGATGAAAAAGTTTAATCTCGGTTATGCTGCAAAGCAACTCAAAGCTGACACTACACGCGCATTGATAGATCAATCAGAAACTATCCTCAAACGAGTTAGGAAACTCTACCCTGAGGAAGCAACTAGAATTATCAACAGGCAGCGTTCTGCAGTGGCAGGTAAAGGCTATGGAATGTTACTATTCGATCAGATGAGGAAAGAGGTAAATAAAGGACTTAATAAGGAACAACAAGAGTTGATGAATATCTATGTACTTGCTAAAAGACTTAATGATATTTACAGTTATAAATCAGGCAAGCGTTACAAACACCAGCTTGGCTATGGGCCTAATGAATCAGTGGGGATTACATCTATCATTGAAATGGCTAAAGGTGTACCAGAGGGAGCATGGAAAGCTGCGAAGAAAAGTATTCCTAGAATGGAGAAGATAGTTGGGGAATTAACTAGTAAGCAAGTCCAAGATGTAATTACATCTGGTGAAGCATACTTTGATTGGATGCGAAGAATTGTAGATGATCTTGTTGAAGCTGGGATGAAAACTCATGAAGAAGGTGAGTTGTTAAAATCTCATGATTTTAGGAAGTTCAAATCTATGCGCATCGAGAAGCTTTATGATCTTGGATTTGATATGAAGTTAAGGAATGAAACTATTAGGTCAACTAATTCAGGTGTTGAGTCACTCGGATGGGGATCTCACAAGATCATCGAACCAGATCCATGGCCTAGTGCACTTGAGATGTTAGCGAGGGCACAAGGTGCTATTGCAAATCAGAAGGCTAAGCTTGAGTGGAAAAACTTAGCAGAGAAACATCCTGAGAATGGAATCGTGAGTGAGAAGAAAAGACCTGGATGGAGTCCTATGCCCTACTTTGAGGAAGGTAAGAGGAAGAATCTTTACTTCCATCCAGATGCGTCGAAATACTTGGTTACAAAAAGTCATGATATAAGTCATAGATTGTCGAGTATTATACGTGGAGTTGTGTTAGCACCTGTCACTCGTGCATTGGCAGTTGGCACAAGTCCTGCATGGTCCACTTTTGTTGGTCTCCCTATGGATGTCATACACTCAATATTTACAGCAAGAGTATATGACTCTGGTAAAGGTAAGTTTGACCAACTGTATAGTCCAATACCTGGTGTTGCCCCACTTCAAATCGGCAGGGATATGGTAAAGACTTTTGGTGACATCTATACACGTGGTGAGTTTTTCCAAGACTACATGAAGCACGGTGGGAGTATGCCTTTTCTTGCATTGAGAGAAGGTAGGTATACTAGAGGTGTGCAACAGCCTGGGAACTGGGCTAAGCTTCTTGATTTGTTATCTTACCACGGTGTTAGTATGGAGACTTGGGTTAGAGGTGCTACTGCAGATAGGGTTATTAGGAAGATGGCTAAGAAGGAAGGGATTAGCTATGAAGATGCGAGGAAGAATGAAGACATAATGTATGAAGCTGTGCATTCAGCTAGAGATAGAATGGACTATAATCAAGGTGGTTGGTTTGTCAAGGCATTAGATCAACTTGGTTTTATCTTTCTTAATGCAAGTATGTTGGGAACTAGAACTTTCTGGAGGTCGGCTAAAGATAATCCAGTAGACTTTACAATGAAGACTCTGCAAATCGGTGCGACTGCAACTGGGTTAGCCACAGTAAGCTGGATGATGTATCCGGAAGTTATGAAAAACATACCTGATGAAGGGAATGAGAAGAACTTGGTTATACCACTATTCCCAGACTATGTTAGTGCAATTGATAGAGATGGGAATAAAGTTCATTTCTATGCTAAGTTAAGGCTCGATTCAGGTGCAGCGTTTATGTATAAGATGTTTGATGGGTTGGCTAGGACTTATCTTTATGACAAAGGATTGATAAATCAAGAACCTGATTATGGAAAGTTGACTAAGACACTTAAACAACTTGGGCCTTATGGATTGAGTCTCCCTCCAGCATTGCAAGGTATTGCAGAGTATACTTCTAATTATTCCTGGTGGAAAGAAAGAACTTTATACAATGATATGGGTGGGAAGACACTTGACTGGCCTGAAAGTAAACAAGAAGGTATTTATGGACCTGGAGCTGAGCGTGATCCTAGGTTGTCACAAATGGCAGTGGATGTTAGTAAAGTTACAGGGTTGTCTGCTCCAAGGTTGCAAGGTGCAGTAGGGAATATTATACCTAGAAATAATGAATTTGTTAAGATGATAAGTGGATCCTATGAATGGGCATTTAGTGATGTCCCAGAAGAATTGACCAGTCAACATTGGATGATTAGTCTTGCTGAACTCCCAGGGATTAATAGGATAATAGGTGTCACTAGGCCAGGCTATGATGTGAGAGAAGCGGGGATTGAACCTAAGAAAGAAGCAGAGCTTGATTCAGTGGTTAGAAATGGCAAGATGGATTTCCTCGCTGAGAATTATTACTGGAGAGGTTATGGGAAGAAGGAAGATGTGAGGGAGTATGTTAAGAGTTTTAAAGAACCTTATATACAAGAAGCGTTGAAAAGTAAGGAGACATTTATTAGGGATGTAAAAGACATTCCGAATAGACGTGCGTGGGTTAGTATGTTTCACACAACTCCTGAGGCTAAAGCTAAACATTTTTATAAGTTGTATGGATCATTAGATAATAACAGAGAATTGTTTAGTCAGTTAATGCGAGCTGGATATTTAAGCAATGAGGGATATGCGAGGTTTAGTAGGGAGCTTAGAACATTGAATGAAGACCGTTAAATTTTTATACAAACTAAACAATGTGGGAAGTAAGATGTACAGTCTCACTCCCCACACTAACCCATTGTCATGAATGGCACCATTAGAATCAATAAAACCCTTAAGGTTCCCACCTGAGCATCACCTCCTCACCCTTCCGAAACACAGGTTCTCCATCAAATCCATCTGGTCCTAGACATAATACAGCTTCATTAGATAAAGTCGTTAACTTTCTAAGCCTCATATCTAATTCCATAAGTATACTATGTAACGCTGAATCTATATCCTGATATGTATCATACTTAAGACGATAGCATGCAGCCTCAAGTGCTATTTTCTCAATCTCACTTATATAATCTGGTGGATTGCAGATGTGACATAGTACCTTATAATCAGTTCCACATTTCTTGCATATAACTCCCATCATTCCCCTCCAATGTTTATTCCTTACTTAGTATATGAATTATAGTATCCATCCCAGGCTTTCTTAATATCTTTATATACTTAGATATCTCCAGCGTATGTAAGACTCTATCTAAAATTATCTTATCCATGTTACCTTCAAACTGTCTAGCAAACTGCCACATTGGAACGTCAGGAGTTAAGCTACTCTCTATGAACACAATAGCATCGTTCATTAAAGATGATATATCCGAACTACCAATTCCACGAAAGATAGTTCCCATCTTTATCTCAACCTCGGTTAATAATTCAGATGATCGTTCTATGTCATCTTTAGTTATCACCATCTGATCGTCACGACTTGCACTACAAACCATTGAGAGTGAGAGTAGATGATTACGTCTACGTCCACAGTAACCGTCGAACTTAGGGCTATAAAATGGTGGAGTTATGTCTGCCTTATAACACCAGTCTGAGTAATACTTAATAGCTTCCTCGCTGAAGTTAAATACTCCAGACATTAGTGAGATTTGTTCTAAGTCATGAGTTAAGTAATGTTGTAAATCTATTTCACGTTGAGTGGTTGAAGGGAATACTACTAACTTATTCTTCTTCTCTTCATTGACAAAGATGATTCGAGACGTCAGTCCGCCGCCAATAGCTTCCATTGGCAAACTACTTTGAATATTATCAGGTGTAGTTCCTGCTAATAGGTTAACCCATACTCCTATTATTTCTTCTTTGTCGCGTTTGATAGTGTCATAAGACCACTTATTATGACAGTCATACCAATCACATAGGGATGATATTAACTCACGATTGTGATAGCCGAGGAACACTGTAAATTCATTACTGAATATTGTCAAAGATGAATGAAATAACTGATCACCTGTTGCTGGATCAATGTCAGTTAAGTTTACTTCTTTCATTCGGCGAATTAAAGCTTGGAGTGAAGTGGCTTGCGAACTCATACGAATGGAAGGTATTTGTTCTATAATATCATAAGCATACTTCATCGCTGTTCCTTTGCCAGTCGCGGATGGGCCAACTAATACGACATAAAAGTTGGGATAAAATGTTAATGAGATTCCTATGTCGACTCGGCATTTACGCTGGAGTGCTGAGGCGATGGTTGAGATCGCGGTCCACTTACGGAATAATATAGGAGGTTCTGAATTATCAGTAAGTAACATAAACCCTTCAATCCAGTCTGGGAGATTCCGTTCGTTAGGCATTTTAAGTTAGATCCTCTTTCCAATATAGATTACTCCATTCTTAATGTCAAGAAAAGTTTTATATCTAGCCTTAGACAATGCTATGTTGATGATAGATAGGATATTTTCTGGTATCGTACCTTTGTTAATATCTTCTACCTTAACTGACACAGTTGGATTAAGAGATTTTAGGTAACTTTCCTGAAGTGAATTCATTGACTCTCTCCTGCTCTAAGTTTTGGCTCATTATTCTTCCAGTTTCCAAACTAACACTTAATAATATAGAATAAATATCTCTTGTTTGATCTCCTGAGCTTATATCAAGTGAGAGTTCAACTATCTGTGACACTATTTTTTCCACTGAGTTCATCATAAACTTCCTTTAATTTAACTGCAAACTCATCATTGTTACTTGGGACATACTTACTTTTCAATTCTATCATCTCACTCTTACACATGTTAAGCCCTATCGCGACATCACAAGGTGTTTTAATCTCCTTCCCATGCCATTCGAGAGGAGTTTCAAGTGAGTCTTTAATCAAGTTAATCATCTCAGCGTGGCGTTTCCAACTTAACGATAAAGGTATTTGGAACACAACAGAGTCATGTACTTGGGCGAGTAACTCTACAGGTTTGAACAAGTGTTGGTTATAAAAGATGAACTCAATACCTTGTTCATTAATCTTGTCAGCACAAGTGCTTTGCGGCAACTGTGCATATGCTTCACGGTAAGTAGCATCACAGGCGCCTTTAGCTACGAATGGATAGGATGGGATTATTGGGCCTAGGAACAAACGCTTACGTCCGAATAGGTTTGTTACAGTCCTATTTTTCTTAAGCATGTTTTGTATTAGCTGATGAAACCCACCTCGTATTTGTGGATAGCCTCTATGAATGCGTTCGATTATAGCCTTAGCTTCTGACTCTCCAACTTCATTTTTAAGTGCAAAGGTCTTATATCCAACGTCATAGTTCGTAGCATGATTACCTTTCTTTCCCCAGAATCTTTCCGACTGACGACCATCACCTAGAGTAGAAGAACCATCTTCTCCAGAGATTTCATTATAAGGTTTACCCAGGATTACTGATGCAGTGAGACGGTGGAGGTCTATTCCATTTTCAAAGGCTTCAATTTGAGAAATGACTCCTCCAACATAAGCGACGATTCTATTCTCGATTTGACTAAGATCAATTGAGTAACCTATATATCCTTCATCAAAGAGGAAGAATCTAAGGAGATCATGTGGCCAGTTTTGCTGGTTACCACCTGTACCAAATATAGTTTCTCCCGAAGACAGTCTTCCAGTTTCAGCTCCAACTGGTTTATACGATGATCTATATCTCCCATCTTTATCCACCTTTCCTATGTTTAGGTATGTAGAGATGCGTTTGCTTAGTGATCGAATGTCTAACATAATACGAGCAGCTTTTACACCTTTTCTAGCCAAGCGCTTAAGTGCGTCTACGTCAGTAGTTACTGTATAATTTCCACCTGCTACTTTTTTCTTATAAGGCTTATGTTTTAGTTCTGTATAAAAGTAATTAGCCATCTGTTTTGGTGAGTTAAAGTTTATTGCATAACCTACTTCACTGTTTAAGTCCTCTGCTAATTGGTCAAGTAGTAATTGTTGTTCTTCCTTATATGTGAGCATACCTTGGACGTCAACTTTAATGCCGCGCTCAGACATGTAGATTAGGGGTTTAATTAACTTACGTTGACGTTCATAAGTTTCCCAATTACCTTGTTTGCGGAGTATTCCAAGTTGCTTAGGCAATGCCTCGACAGGGACAATAGAATCCATACCGTTATAGTTCCACCACTCCTCCCATGTGCCAGCACCTATCTTCATCCACTGTTTACCGTCTTGTTTGTAATATGGTATGTCAGTGTGCATGTTAGTTACGAAATCAAGGCCTGCAGGGAAGTCTGGGAATGCAATCTTTTGTGCAATCTGTGTGCAATGAATGTTACCATTAGGGATTATTCCATACTTCCTAATCATAAATTGGAGGTCGAAGATGAAGTTTGCGCCAACCTTTGATATGCGTTTAGATTGAATAATCTTTGCAATTAGTAACATTATCTCATGTTCTTGGTCTGGTCGGAAGTAGTCACCTTTACCATCACGGAAAGGGATTGAGACTGAGTCTGTAGGAGACCAACCGAATGAGATGCAGTCAACTTCACCATTGATAACTTCGATGTCAATAGCTATTGTCTGTCCACGGCAACCGACTTCATAACAGTGATTTAGGTATGATATAGATTCATCGAAAGAAGGTTTGACAATGATGTTACGAGTAGTCCGTCTAATCTCCTTAAATTCAGATTCATGTTTAGCCCTTAGTAAATCTTCACAAATTAAAGGTTTGTTTAGGAAGTTGAACTTCGGAGGAATGAATGTAGCTGGGTGGAATGTAGGGATTACTTTGAGACCAGGAACAAGTGTACTTTCCAACACAGATCCACGCCACTTAGTTACCCCAATGCGACTGGTTAATGCAAACATAGCTATGTTGCCAAATGCTACTATGCAATTTAAGTTTAATTGCTCAAGCTCATGTTTTAACTCTTGAATATATTGATAGCCTTCTGGTGATACAGTTGACTTACCACCGCGTCCGATGTCTATGTAATGTTTAAGTGGGCGATCTAAATCTTTAATCACGTTGGTTAGGTAAAGATCACGACGCATTATCTTAGTCATTAACAAGCATTGATCAAGACCTTGACCAGCTGGACCTACGAATGGCTTAGGTGGTCTAGCGCGAATTTCGTGAGTGCCAGGTTGCTCACCGCAGCCTGCTAATTTAGCACTTGTATCTCCGCAAGGTGGAACATATAACTTTTTCATATATGCCTCTTTAAATCTATAAAAATTCCAGCTATTAATGATACTACACCACAACCTATCCCAATAAGTCCAGATCCTATAGGTCCTATTAGACCTAGATTATCTCTAAATATAATTATTAATACTAATGACAGTATAAAGAATGGTAGTGAGTATATTATTATAGCCATAGATATAACCTCCTAGTCCGTTAAATTTTTTTACGAACTCATTGCATTAGCCTTGACCAAAAAACTATCCTTATTACTCTTCGCCAAGTCAAATCCAACAGGTGCCATACCTAATTTATGAGCAGCAAAAATACCCACGCCTGAGCCAACAAAAGGAATAAGTATGCGAGAGCCAGGAAAAGCAAAGGTTTCATAAATATCTACCATCAAGTCAAGTGGACGTTCTGTTGGGTGAGTCTTTTGTTGTGCAGGGATTGAAGGATAGTTGAATATATTATTACTACGTGACCTTGCGATTGCAGGCCTATCTTTCCATGCGTAGAAGAACATCTCATAGGAATTTGGGAGATGCATTTCTGGCCTTTTAGATTGGCCTGTGATCTTTGTCCATATAGGACACATGCGAGTGGTTTGAAATCCTGCGTTGATTATAGCGTGGTAGATATCATTGAACCAGGGTTCTGGCGCGAACCAGCAGAGTAACCAAGAATGATTAGACATCACTCGATAACATTCTTGAAATACTTTATTCATCCCTTGCCATAGACCATCAGGTTCACCGTTTATATAGTGCTCAGCAGGAATCTCATTGTAATCATTTAGTATGTATTGAGACTCACCATCAGACTTCTTTGCATTTCTTAAGTCAATCGCATATGGAGGGTCGATCTCAACTAAGTGCATTATACCATCTGGGATTTTCTTAACTCCATCAAAGAAGCTTTTTACACTGTAACATTTTGAGAGTTCATGAAGTGTTGTGTTTGAAGTATTTGATTCTAGCTTCTGTGCAATAATGTCTTTGATCATTACTTCATTTACTTTCTTTAGAATTTTAGACGCATCAGATGCTGTGCGACAGTTTCCAAATAGTTCAGGGAATGTCTCTCGTGCCTCGGCGCGTTTGATAGATTGGGAAACAGCTGCTTTGGTTACACCTCCTAACATATCTCCAGTGTTAGCAGTTCCCCAACCATCTCCGGAAGGACCTGGAGCTTTGACGCCGTGGAGTGATTGTTGCATCTTGTGAATCTCAAGTGTAAGACAGTCAAGTTCATAGTACTCCATATCCTTACGGTGGAAGTTCTCAGCCTTCTCAATCATCTTCATTTCGAGTTCGGTTAGGTCATGATCGTAGATGCGGCCAGGGATTAATGGTACAGAATTTCTGCTTAGCACCGTATACCTACGTTCACCTGCGAGGAGTAAGTATTTATCTGAGTTAGGAAAATATCTAAATGCTAAAGGTGAGATTAATCCTGACTCTCTCATAGAAAATTCTACACCATCAAGGTCACCCATTACCTCACGAGCGCGCTCACCGAGAATTATTTTTTCAACTGGAACCATTTCTACGCGGCCGACATCTATAGACATTGTTAGTTAACCTCCAAGAGTTTTTAATAGATTTGCAATCTGCTCCGCATCCATACTTTTGACTGTTATGTTAGTTGTTTGCTTAGCCTGTGCTTTCTTACTTGTTTTATACTTATTATTCTTAAGTGGGACGCGGCGACTAAGACGGATCATCCGGAGGTGCTCGATGGCTTCGTCAGTAGTCATGTCGGACACTGAGGTATATCCAAGGTCTTCAAGGTTTGCCATTAGTATCACCTACTTTCTTAGCCATTGTCTCAGCTTTCTTCATTAAAGGTAAGACATCACGAGGCTTGCATTGATCAGACATTATTATACCAATAGCTATACCTCCGTAGTCTTCAATCAGATCAAGGACATCATCTAAGATTCGCGTGAATAGAGCTTTGCGCAGACCATAGTTATAAAGTAAAGTGTCAGCACGTTGCTTTTGTTCTTGCGAAATCTCAAATGAGAAGCGCGGTTTGTAGTCTTCATTCATATCTCAAACTCCCTTATTTCAATGTATGAGTTATCAATTAGGAACTGTGTATACTTATCATATAAAGTTATATTGTTAACTACTATCTCAACAATCCCAGCGTTGATTAAAGTGCCGAAACACTTCTGGCATGGAATGATTGAGTTCATGTAAAGTGTTGAATTGAGAACTGATACGCCAAGACGAGCTGCGTTGGAGATGACGTTTTCCTCTGCGTGTTGGGCAGGGCAGAGTTCCATGTGAGTTCCTGAGGTGTAGCCTAGGACTTGACGAGGACAACTGCCATAAAAGTCAAGTGTTCTTGGATGTAAGTTCTCAGCCTCTTCTTGTAATACTATATCTTTCATCCATCTTTCATGCCCACAATGAGGTATTCCACGAGGAGGGCCATTGTAACCAGTTGAGATTATTGACTTGTCACGAACCAGGATTGCACCTATCTTACGTGACAAACAAGGTGATTTTGAGGCAACTGAAGTACATATGTTTAGGAAATACTTATCCCATTTTTCAATTTTTTCAATAGACATCTTCTTCGTCTAACTCCTTCTTTAATTTATCGTAGATGAACTGCGCATAGTGTGCAACCTTAATAACATCGCGGAGTTTTTCCTTCGGTCCACGAATCATTGACTTACGGCGGTTGTAGTATCGTTGAACGTTTTGCCAGCAGTCTTCAACTGTGAAGTTGTCGATTTGCTCTGAACCTTCTTCAGAACCATATTGTTTGAGGGTGTATTTTTCTATATGTGCATAGATTTGATCGTCAAACTGACCCCATTGGACTAGTCTATCGTACATGTTATTCTCCTATCTCAATGTTTTTTATAGTGTATTTATAAGAATCATTTATATCATTGAGTCTTTGTGATATTATTTTTAGTTCATATGCAAGTGGGACTAATTCCTCTTCTGGTTCTTCACTAATAGATTTAGGTGTTGAAAGATTAGTACATATAGGCATTAGCTTGGCTTGTAGGTGATTTTGAATATCTTTAGAATCGTCTAATTGTTTAAGTATTGTATCCATCCATACATTAACCTGTTTTCTACGGTCAGTCTTTACAGTATTCATAGTCTTACCTCATTAGTTCGTTTAAAAATTTAACAAACTTGATGCTAGCTACTTATTACATAATAGGAGGAATTAATTATGTTATGTTATGTTCACTAACATCAAGTAAGTTTGTTTAAAAATTTTACAGACTAACTTCCACTCACATATTTGGAAATAGTATTCTTATCTCCGTATTCGTCATCTTTCTGCACACCAAGAATAACCCAACCTTCAAGGCCGATCAGGTCATCTTCCCAATCGAAAGGACGTGAGTAATCAAGTTCAAATGCGGTGGCGAAGTTTTTAAATCCCCTCAATGCCTGTGCAATTTGTTTCTCAGTAAGCTTGTCACGTTCTGAGAGGTCCCAGAAGAACGCTTTGAATTCCTTTGCGAGTGGTTCACTAGGAATATCAAATGTAGGCATATACCACTGTGCATCGTTCTTCTCACTAATGCCGCTGTTAACTGCCACAATGCGAGCTTTTACTTCACTCCCACGAGGAAGGATTTTAGGTTCAGGTGCATCTTTGATTTCTTGTTCAAGATCACTGTAGTCTGTTAAAGTCATTTTTGTATCTCCTTTGAAAAAATTAGATTATTATTTACTTCTTGTTAATATTCCTTTTCCTCTTTTGTTATTTACTTCATCACCTCCCTTCCAATTATAGCTAACCACATGAGCAGAAGTTAGCCATCTTTCATCATAGTCTCTGTTATATCTTGTGCCGTATCTATTCTAATTGCTGGATCTCCATTATGAAAAGTACATTTTGACACTGTTACATTAACATTAGATGCCAATGCCTCTGCTACCTTTCTTATAGCTATGGAAAGATTGTTTATTGCGACTAACCTATCTTGTTGTTGCACTGTTACTACTGTTCCCATCTTAGTCTCCCTTTTTAATAGTCCGTTTAATTATTTTACGATCTTATCAAAATTAAGCCTTGGCTTATCCTCCCATTTTAAACCAGCTTTTTTAAGTATCTTTTTAATGTCTGGTTCTTCTATCGCATCGAGTTTTCCATTACCTTTAAGTCGTGACCTTGCAATGTAAGTGCCAAGTGAATCAATTAGCATTTTGCGCTTAGGATCTCTGCCGCGTCCATCTTCACCAATTATCACATAGATTTCGTCGAATAAAAGTGGAATGGTTATGACTGCTTGACCAGTAGTATGAAAACGATAGTTGACTTCTTCCCTTACTATACCTGTCTTAGGGTCAATATGTAAGACTTTTCGATTCTCCTTTAAATGTCCAGTTAAGATAAAGTCACATGGTAAGCGCATTAGTTTCTTAATGTAATTAGTCATGTGAACTTTCTGTGGCATATAGTCATGACGATGTTGAGGAGCCTCACCAGCACGGCCCTTTGCTGCGAGTCCATAAGACATCACAGCATCACCCCAGGTGGTTGCACTGTCAAGGCAGTAAGTGCCAAAGTTCTCAAAGTAACCTATTGTAAAGCGAATGTCAGTGGCCTTCATCCACTTTGCAAATTTATCTGGATTGAAAGGATCATCAGCTTCCCACTGTGTGTCGGCGACTATGTCACCACTCTTAATCATGTCAAGGAGGCCTTTAGTCCCACCTGGGTCGAATGAGTCTATGTGTATAGGTTTGCGTGCAGTGCGAAGCATGTAAGTTTTGCCAGCATTAGTTTCACCAGTTACAAGTGCACTAAAGCGCTTTTGTAAAGGATCACCTTCATAGTAATCACGGACTTTTTGAAGTTCATTTGTGTAGTCGTAGGCCACTTAATTATCCCTCCTTTGTATCTGGATTAACAAGTTGATCAGCTGACCAAGATATAAGTTCCATTATTGTAGAATTATTTAACATTTTTCCTGTTTGATTTATGAAGTCTGCAATTAATTCATCAAGTTTAGAATGTAATTCTTTATGTATGGCTATATGATCTTCCAATGTGATAGGCATTCTTATTCTCCTTGTTATTAAGTCCGTTTAAAAATTTTACCATCTTTCTCATCACACGAGTCACAAGGTAGGTGAATCTGACCTATTTTCCTCTCCAGATCTTCATCATCTAACCTACA
>Ga0210003_1003339_pt1 | contig 13088 bp, 10 predicted proteins | sample LantaG_FD_182804 | JGI IMG/M metagenome (GOLD analysis project Ga0210003, IMG submission 182804) | Deep subsurface microbial communities from Baltic Sea to uncover new lineages of life (NeLLi) - Landsort_02402 metaG (SPAdes) (version 2) | ecosystem: Environmental > Aquatic > Marine > Oceanic >... | reverse complement strand
CGCTGCCCTTCCTGGACGACCCATACTCCAGTAACAGATATTCGCGGCGGGCGCCACCGATCACCCGCTCGGTCATCTCGAGGAACCGACCGATGCCGTGCTGATCGTGGACCACCAGGTCGCCGGCGGTCAGCGCCAGCGGGTCGACGACGTTGCGACGCTTGGCCGCAAGCCTCCTGCCTTCGGTCGCGGCGGCGCGGTTGCCCGTCAGATCGGTCTCGGTGATCACGACCAGGTTCACGCCGGGGATCACCACGCCGTCGCGAAGAGGGCCCTTCAAGACACCGACCACGCCTTCACGGGGCTCCGCTCCAGGCTCCAACATTGTTGCGGGAGTATCGGCTTCGCCCAGTTGCTCGACGACGCGCATCGCGGTGCCGGTGCCCGGGGTGACGACGACTCCATATCCCCCGGTGGCGACATGAGCGCGCAGCATCGCGAAGATCTCTTGGGTGTTATGGATTTGCCCACGCGCCGAGGGGGCAGGCTTGATGCCGAGCGCCGCGGTTGAGCCATCGTCGAGCTGACTCAACGTCCACCACGGATGCCCGGCGCTGCGCGCAGCGTCGCGTGCGGCGTTGAAGCCGACGAATCCGGACGCGCCCATCGCCTCGATGTCGATCGGCGCCCCGCCGCCTACCGCTGCGGTCGACCACGAAGCCTCAAGGAATTCGCGGCCGGTCTTGATCAGGTCGGCGGCGCGGGTACGCACTTTCTCCGGATCACAGATCAACAGCGGGGAGCCGTCGGGCAGATGATCGGGCAGCGTCGCTAAGGCGTTGGACCCGGTCGGCCTGAGTAGCGGCAGCAGCGCCTCCATCCCGTCGACCGGGATGCCTTCGGCCAGCTTGGCCAGCATGTCGGGCACGCTTCCCGGAACGCTGTTCTCCATGACGGGATGCTCTGCAGAGAGCACAGCAGCGCGACTTTTCACCTCGGCGGTGAGCAGCACCTCGCGGCACGGCACCGCGATCACGGTGTCGATGTCGATCTCCGGAATGGACCGTTGGTCGGCAACGGAGAACATCCGCATTTCGGACACCTCGTCACCCCAGAACTCGATGCGCACCGGGTGTTCGAAAGTCGGCGGGAAAATGTCGAGGATGCCGCCGCGCACGGCGAACTCACCGCGCTTGCCGACCATGTCCACGCGTGTATAGGCCAGGTCGACGAGCCGCGCGACGACCCCGTCAAATCCCCTGTCGAACCCGACTTCGGCGCCCACGGTGAGCGTGACCGGCGCAAATTCCGCGGGTTCTCCCGTGACGTCTCCCCCTGTGTCATCGCCCCCCACGTCCCCGCCCCGCCGTTGGGCCATCGGCTGCAACAGCGATCGGGCGGTGGTGACCACGATCTGCAGCGGGGGGCCCAGTCGCTCGTCATTGGGGTGGGAGAGTCGGCGCAGCAGCATCAGCCGCGCACCGACGGTGTCCACGCCGGGTGAGAGTCGCTCGTGTGGCAGCGTTTCCCAGGACGGGAACAACGCGACCGCGTCGCCGAGCACGCCCCGCAGCTCGGCGGTCAGATCGTCAGCTTCCCGCCCGGTCGCGGTAACGACCAGTAACGGGCCGGACTGCGCGAGCGCGAGAGCCACATAGACCCGTGCACTGGCCGGTCCGACGAGGTTGAGATCGGCGGGCCGATCGGCAGCACGACGAGCCACTTCCTGCAGGGAGGGGTCACGCAGCGCCAGGTCGACGAGTCCCGCGATCGGGGTGTGGACGTCGACGGTCCCCGCTGCGGTCATGATGGGTTCCATCGTAGGCACCTGCCGGAGTGGTTGCGGCAGTGGTACTCAGCCTGCTGGACGCTTCGGTCGACTCGCTCGTTAAATGCCGGCGTGAGTGTTACTCCTGGTGCAGCATCGGGTCGGATTCCAGGTGCGTGAGTCCGTTCCAGCAGAGGTTGACCAGATGCGCCGCCACCACTTCCTTCTTGGGCTCGCGCACGTCCAGCCACCATTGCGCGGCCATCGACACCGAGCCGACGAGCGCCTGGGCGTACAGCGGTGCCAGGTCGGGATCCAGCCCGCGGCGAGAGAAGTCGCCCGCCAGGATCGAAGCCACCTGGCTGACCGCGTCGTTGAGCAACGTCGAGTAGGTGCCCGAGGTGATGCTCGCCGGGGAATCGCGAATCAGGATTCGGAAGCCGTCGGTGCGCTCCTCTACGTAGGTCAGCAACGCCAGCGCGACCCGTTCGATACGAACCCGGGACCGATTGTTGGTCAACGAGGCCGTGATCCCGTCCAGCAGGGCGGACATCTCACGGTCGACGACGACGGCGTACAACCCCTCCTTGCCGCCGAAGTGTTCGTAGACCACGGGCTTGGACACGTTGGCGCGCAGCGCGATCTCCTCGACCGAGGTGCCGTCGAAGCCGCGCTCGGCGAAGATCGACTTGGCGATCTCGATCAACTGTTGGCGGCGTTCACTACCGGTCATCCTGGCGCGCGGTGCACGCATTTCCTTATCGGACGCAGCCACACCTTTGAGCCTAGTTGCTTCGACTAGAGTCTCGGGTTGATCAGTCCGTCGTGGTGTAATCGGCAGCACCTCTGATTTTGGTTCAGAAAGTTCAGGTTCGAGTCCTGGCGACGGAGCGAGGCTTGCCGAGCGAACAGACAGCACGGAGCGAGGCTTGCCGAGCGAACAGACAGCACGGAGCGAGGCTTGCCGAGCGAACAGACAGCAGCGCGCTCGCGCGCTCGCGCGGGAAGGACAGCTATGCGTGAGGCCGCAGTCCTAGTTTTGGCCGCAGGTGCCGGCACCCGGATGAAGTCCGACACCCCCAAGGTTCTGCATACAATCGCGGGCCGCAGCATGCTGTCACACGCACTGCACGCGGCGGCGAAGATGGCGCCCCGGCACCTGGTGGTGGTGGTCGGACGGGACCGCGAGCGGGTAGCACCGGCGGCACTGGAGATCGCCGAAGACCTGGGCCATCCCGCCGAGATCGCTGTGCAGGAACAACAGCAGGGCACCGGACACGCCGCGGAGTGCGGGCTGTCGGCGCTGCCGCAGGACTTCACCGGCGTCGTTGTCGTGACCTCAGGCGACGTCCCGCTGTTGGACGCCGAGACGCTGGCCGACCTGATCGACGCACACATTGCCGAGTCAGCGGTGGCCACGGTGCTGACCACCACGTTGGCCAATCCGACCGGCTACGGGCGCGTGCTGCGGGCCCGCTCGGGCGGGGACCTTCTCGGGATCGTCGAGCAGGCCGACGCCAGCCCGGAACAGCAGGCAATCACCGAGGTCAACGCCGGCGTGTATGCCTTCGACGTCGAGGCGCTGCGCTCGGCGCTGCGCAGGTTGCGCTCCGACAACGCCCAACACGAGCTGTATCTGACCGACGTCATCTCGATCGTGCGCTCCGACGGGCACATCGTGCGGGGCAAGCACGTCGATGACACCGCGCTGGTCGCCGGCGTCAACGACCGCGTTCAACTCGCCGAGCTGAGTGCTGAGCTCAACCGCCGCATCGTCACCGAACATCAGCGCGCGGGGGTGACAATCGTCGACCCCGCATCCACGTGGATCGACGTCGGCGTCTCCATCGGCGGCGACACAATCGTGCGCCCAGGAACCCAGCTGCTGGGCGCCACGAGTGTCGGCGCCCGCTGCGACATCGGACCGGACACCACCTTGACCGACGTCACCGTGGGCGACGGGGCGGAGGTGGTCCGTACCCACGGCAACTCCTCGGCGATCGGGGATGACGCTGTGGTGGGCCCGTTCAGCTATCTGCGCCCGGGCACGATGCTAGGTGCCGCCGGCAAGCTGGGGGCATTCGTCGAGACGAAGAACGCCTGCATCGGCGACGGCACCAAGGTGCCGCATCTGACGTACGTCGGCGACGCCGACATCGGCGAGCACAGCAATATCGGCGCATCCAGCGTATTCGTCAACTATGACGGAGAAACTAAGCGGCGCACCACAATTGGTTCCCATGTACGCACCGGTTCGGACAATATGTTCGTGGCACCGGTGACCATCGGAGACGGCGCCTACACCGGCGCCGGGTCGGTGATCCGCGAAGACGTCCCCCCCGGCGCACTGGCCGTGTCGGCGGGTGCGCAGCGCAATATCGAAGGCTGGGTGGCACGAAAGCGCCCAGGCAGCGCCGCGGCGGTCGCGGCTGCCACGGCTCAGGCCGTAGCCGCCCAACCCGCCGACACGCAGCAAGCCGGCAACCAACACACCGAAATCCCGGACGAGCCACCTGCCGACTCGTAGCGATCGGTCACCGTTTGTTGGCATTCTGGTAGCCCGGCAGCACGCTTGCGTAAGCGCTACGTACGATGGCTCCGTATCGATCCCCGACGCCGAGGGCGGCCCGTGAGCCACGACTGGACCGACAACCGCAAGAACCTGATGCTGTTCTCAGGGCGAGCGCACCCCGAACTGGGTGGGCAGGTCGCCAAGGAACTCGATGTTCCAGTCACGGCCCAAACCGCCAGGGACTTCTCCAATGGCGAAATCTTCGTCCGCTTCGACGAGTCGGTGCGCGGCTGCGACGCGTTCGTGCTGCAGAGCCATCCGTGGCCGCTCAACCAGTGGCTGATGGAACAGCTGATCATGATCGACGCGCTGAAGCGCGGCAGCGCCAAGCGCATCACCGCGATCCTGCCGTTCTACCCCTATGCCAGGCAGGACAAGAAGCATCGCGGCCGCGAACCGATCTCGGCCCGACTGGTCGCCGATCTACTCAAGACGGCCGGCGCCGACCGCATCGTGTCAGTCGACCTGCACACCGATCAGATCCAGGGCTTCTTCGACGGTCCCGTCGACCATATGCGCGGGCAGTCGCTGCTGTGCGGCTACATCGCCGAGAACTACGCCGACCACGACATGGTGGTGGTCTCCCCTGATTCCGGCCGGGTGCGCGTCGCCGAGAAGTGGGCCGACGCACTGGGCGGCGTCCCGCTCGCCTTCATCCACAAGACCCGCGACCCGCTGGTGCCCAACCAGGTGAAGTCCAACCGCGTCGTCGGTGACGTCAAGGGCAAGACCTGCATCCTCACCGACGACATGATCGACACCGGCGGCACCATCGCCGGCGCCGTTCGTCTACTCAAGGAAGACGGCGCCGTCGATGTCGTGATCGCCGCCACCCACGGCGTGCTGTCCGGCCCTGCCCGCGAGAGGTTGGCCGAATCCGGCGCGCGCGAGGTCATCGTCACCAACACCCTGCCGATCGGCGAGGAGAAGCTCTTCTCGCAGTTGACTGTGCTGTCGATCGCGCCACTGCTGGCCAACACCATCCGCGCAGTCTTCGAGAACGGCTCGGTGACAGGACTTTTCGACGGTTCCGCCTAGTGCGCATCTACCACAATCCGAAATGCTCCACCTCGCGCAAGGCGCTGGAGTTGTTGCGCGACAACGGTGCTGAGCCAGAGGTGGTGCCCTATCTCAAGACCCCGCCGACGCGTGCCGAGTTGGCGACGCTGATCGCCGATGCCGGAATCGAGGTACGCACGGCCGTGCGCAAACGCGAGTCGCTGTACGCCGAACTCGGGCTGGGCTCGGCATCAGATGACGAATTGCTCGACGCGATGGCCCAGCATCCCATCCTGATCGAGCGCCCGTTCGTCGTGACGTCCAAGGGCACCCGCCTGGCTCGGCCGCTCGACAAGATCCAAGAGATTCTGTGACGGTTCGGCCACCGGCGCCACGACCAACTGGGCTCCGATCGCACTAGTGTGATGGCCATGAGCGACTGGACCGCCGCCGACCTGCCTTCTTTCGCCGGACGCACCGTCGTCGTCACCGGCGCCAACTCAGGGCTGGGTCTCGTGACCGCCCGCGAGTTGGCCCGCGTCGGCGCTAAAACGATCCTGGCGGTGCGCAACCTCGACAAGGGGAAGTCCGCCGCGGCGGAGATGGCGGGCGAGATCGACGTGCGCAAACTCGATCTGGGCGACCTGGCTTCGATCCGGGCCTTCGCCGACGGCTTTGAATCCGGCGACACCTTGGATGTGCTGATCAACAACGCAGGCATCATGGCCGTGCCGTACGCGCTGACCGTGGACGGCTTCGAGAGCCAGATCGGAACCAACCACCTCGGCCACTTCGCGCTGACAAACCTGCTGCTGCCCAAGATCACCGATCGGGTCGTCACCGTGGCGTCGTTCATGCACCTGTCCGGCTACATCAGCCTCAAGGACCTCAACTGGAAATCGCGGCCCTACCTCGCCTGGCCTGCGTATGGACAATCAAAGCTGGCCAACCTGCTCTTCACCAGCGAGCTACAACGCAGACTCGACGCGGCCGGGTCGCCGTTGAAGGCACTCGCGGCCCATCCCGGGTACTCGGCGACCAACCTGCAGGGGCACACCGAAAGCCGGTTCGGAAGCCGAGTCTTGGACGCGGCGAACAGGTTCATGGCCACCGACGCCGACTTCGGTGCCCGCCAAACGCTCTACGCGGCATCTCAGCCGCTTCCCGGGGACAGCTTCATCGGGCCACGGTTCTCGATGCGTGGCCCCACCGGTCGGCAATGGCGCAGCCCGCTGGCGCACAACCGCGACAAAGCAACCGCGCTGTGGACGCTCTCCGAGCAGCTCACCGGGGTCGAATTTCCGCTCTGATTTTTGCCCTCAGCCCAGGTTGCGCTAACCTTGGCGACGCGTCACGGCGAGGGTGGCTTGATTCTGTACTTCCACCGTTATCGACGGGAACCTGCATCGCGATGGTGTGCGAACCTGGCCGTGCCCGACACAGATCACCGGCACAGGAGCACCGACAATGGCGAATAACGCCCCAAATAATCTGATCGCGCAGGTCCGCACCACGACCGGCAAGGGCGCTTCGCGCCGCGCGCGCCGAGAGGGCAAGGTGCCCGCGGTGCTGTACGGCCACGGGTCTGACCCCCAGCACCTCGAGCTCGATGCACGTGATTTCTCCGCCGTGTTGCGCCACACGGGCACCAACGCCGTGCTGACCCTCGACATCGACGGCACAGAGCAGCTCGCGCTGACCAAGGCCTTGGAGATCCATCCGATCCGCCGCAACATCCAGCATGCCGACCTGCTCGTTGTGCGCCGCGGGGAGAAGGTGACTGTCGAGGTCAACGTCGTGGTGGAAGGTGAAGCAGTTCCCGGCACGTTGGTGACTCAAGATGCCAACACCATCGAGGTCGAGGCCGACGTCCAGTCGATCCCCGATAATCTCACCGTCTCGGTGGAAGGTGTCGAGGCGGGCACGCAGCTCACGGCCAGCGACATCGGGTTGCCCGGTGGGGTGACACTGGTGTCCGACGCCGACCTGTTGGTCATCAACGTGGTGGTCGCACCGACCGCCGAAGAACTCGACACCGAGGGCTCCGGTGAGGAAGGCGAGGGAGCCGCCGGCGAGGAGACCTCCGAGGAAGCTGAGTCCGGCTCCGACGCCGACTAGTTCGGGGGAAACGGACTGCTGCCATGGCCGAATCGTCCCCTGTCCACGGTGGGGGTCCCATTCTGGTGGTCGGCTTGGGCAACCCCGGACCGAACTACGCCCAGACCCGGCACAACGTCGGCTTCATGGTGGCCGAGATCCTTGTCGACCGCCTCGGCGAGAAATTCAAGGTGCACAAGAAGTCCGGGGCTGAGGTGGCCACCGGACGGCTCGCGGGCCGCTCGGTGGTGCTGGCGAAGCCGCGGGTGTACATGAACGAGTCCGGTAGACAGGTCGGTCCGCTGGCAAAGTTCTATTCGGTGTGCCCCGCTGACATCGTGGTGATCCACGATGAGCTTGATATCGACTTCGGTCGCATCCGGCTCAAGTTGGGCGGCGGAGAGGGCGGCCACAACGGCCTGCGCTCCGTCGCATCAGCCTTGGGAACCAAAGATTTTCAGCGGGTGCGGATCGGCGTCGGTCGACCACCCGGCCGCAAGGATCCGGCAGCCTTCGTGCTGGAGAACTTCAACGCCGCTGAGCGCACCGATGTACCCACCGTCTGCGAACAGGCTGCCGACGCCACGGAGCTACTGATCACCCACGGACTCGAGCCCGCCCAGAACACCGTGCACGCCTGGGCCTAGCACCTGCTCGCGACCACCGCGAGGGTGCGCGAAATGCCACGAACTGCGGCGCGCCTATGCACAGACACGCGCGCTCGCGGAGAGATTATTAGAGGACGAGCGAGGCCGACGTGGAGCGACGCAGCTTGCCAGACGGAGTCTTGGGGATGCTGCCCGGTCCGAGAACGACCACGTTGCGGGGCCGCACATCGACTTCGCCAACCACTTCGTGGGCGACCTGATGCTCGATACGGCGCACCTCGACAGGATCCTCCCAGCCGTTGGACTCGACAGCTACCGCGAAAGTTTCGCGTGAATGTCCGGCGTCCAGCCGAACCGCGACTGCGCAGCCGGCCCGCACTCCTTCGACGCGGCCTGCCGCGCGTTCGATGTCGGTCGGATAGATATTGCGGCCGGCCATGATGATGACGTCCTTGACCCGTCCGCAGACCACGACGTGGCCGTTTTCGGTCAGGTAGCCGAGGTCTCCGGTGTCATACCAGCCCTGCTCGTCCTGGGCCGGAATGAAGCCGCCCATCGTCAGGTAGCCGGGCGTCAGGCATTCGCCGCGCAGTTCGATGACACCGACACCGCGCATCGGCATGATGTTGCCGTGGTCATCGATGATGCGGGCCTCGAGGTCGGTCAGCAGCGGGCCGAGAGTGGCCAACCGCTTGGTGTTGCCCTTGGCGGCGGGCACCGCGCGGCGCAGCGCCGCCAACAGGTCAGCATCGACCTCATCGACAACCAGACCGGAGCCACACGGCGAGAACGACACCGCCAGCGTGGTCTCGGCCATACCGTATGCGGGCAGAATCGCCTCGGGCTGCAAGCCGAAAGGCTTGCCGGCATCGATCAGGTCGTCGACATCGGCGGGGTCCACGGGTTCGGCACCCGAAAGCGCGAACCGCAGGGTGGACAGATCGAACTCCCCCGGTGTGGCCTGCCTACGCAGCCGCTTAGCGAACAGCGCATAGGCGAAGTTCGGCGCGGCGGTCATGGTGCCCTTGTACTTGTCGATCAGCCGGGCCCACAGCAACGTGTCGCGAAGGAAATCCATCGGCGTGACCTTGACCAGCTCAGCGCCGAAGTACATCGGGATGGTCAGGAAGCCGACCATTCCCATGTCATGGAAGCAGGGCAGCCAGCTCACCATGACGTCCTTGTCGACGTCGTACTCGGCGCCGATGAACATGGCCTCGGCGTTGGAGTGGATATTGCGGTGGGTGATCTGCACGGCTTTAGGCGATCCGGTCGATCCGGACGTCAACTGCATGAGCGCCAGATCGTCCTCACCCACCTCGATGGGATCGATCGGCTCGGCCGCCAACAGGTCTTCGACGGTCAGCACCGTGATGCCTTTTTCTTCCAGGACCGGGATCGCGACCAGGAACGGCTCCGCGACGATGACGGCCTTGGCCTCGATCATCCTGATGACGGTCATGGTGTCGTCGGCCCACGTGGGCAGGTCGGTGCGGGGGGTCGGCTGGTGCAGCATCGTCAGACTCGCACCGCGCATCCACAGCCCCTGCGCAGTGGGGGCGATCTCCACGGGGTACCCGGCCAGCACGCCGACGGCGTCACCGAGCCCGATACCGGCTGCCGCGAGTCCACCGGCGATACGCCTCGACCGCTCGTGCACCTCACCCCAGGTGTACCGGATCGGCTCGTGCGGCTCGCCGGTGACCATGCCCCTGTCGGTGGTGCGGGCATTGCGGAACATCTTCTCGGTGAATCTACTCACCTCGACCTCCTCGCCGACATGTACTCCGGTGCGAACGCGCGTTTTCCATGCTCCGCCTGATGGGAGACCTTTTCACGGAGGCGCGCACACGTTTGGGGAGCGGTTGTGTATCGAATCGGTGATGTCCTACGAGCGCGATCGAATCCAGCCCATCGCCCACCGCGCCCAGCAGTGGCGGAACTGGTTGCGTCTAATGCTTGACCGCGCGTTCTCACCGTCGCCCATCTTAAGCAACTCTTAAGTAACTGCCAAACGGACGCGATTATTGAGGTGCTAATCACACGACGCGAGCTCCGTGCACCGGACCACTGGCCACGCGCACCGTGCGACACACCCCCGCCCCGGCCAGTTCAGTGCCCACATCAACAGCGTCGCCCGCCGATCTGCACAGGAACGCGCAGGTGGGTCCCGAACCAGACACCACGCCGGCCAGCGCGCCGGCCTCGACCCCTGCACGCAGGGTGCGGCGCAGCGACGCATCGAGACTCAGCGCCGCCGGTTGCAGGTCGTTGCCGAGCAGTGGCGCCAGCTGCATCGGATCCCCTGACGCCAGCGCAGCCAACACCGGCTCGGGCGACTCAAGGCGCGGCGGCACATCGCGATCACTGGACGCGCGCAAGCGGTCGATCTCGGCGAAGACGTTCGCGGTGGACAATCCGCCCGCGGAAAAAGCCAGCACCCAGTGGAACGTATTGCGCGCGAGCACGGTGGCCAACTCCTCACCGCGGCCGGTACCCAATGCCGTACCACCGTGGAGGGCGAACGGCACGTCACTGCCGAGCTGAGCACCCAGCGCGTGGAGGTCGCGCCGCGGCACGCCGAGCTCCCACAACGAGTTCATCGCCACCAGCACCGCCGCTGCGTCGGCGCTACCCCCTGCCATGCCGCCCGCGACCGGGATCGTCTTCTCGATCGAGATCGCGACATCGGGGGCACGGCCGACGTGCTCGGCCAACAGTTCAGCGGCCCGCCACGCCAGGTTGCGCTCGTCGATCGGCAGAGACTGCGCGCCCTCGCCGGATACCTCCAACGTCAACACATCGGCAGTGGTGACTGTTACCTCGTCGAGCAGCGATACTGCATGGAAGACGGTACTCAACTCGTGATAGCCGTCGTCGCGGCGATCCCCCACCTCAAGGTAGAGGTTGACCTTGCCGGGAACCCGGACACTGACTGATCCGGTGGGAACCCACTCAGAAGCGGCATTTCCGTCTCGCGGGGACACCGCACGACACTAGCGCCGCAACGATCGGCGAGTGGACCATTCCGACGAGTGCAGCCCGCCGGACCGCCTACACCGCGCTGATTTCCGCCTGCTGCGTGGCGTCGGCTGCCGGGCTCTCGGCCGGCTGTCCCGCCGCGGGTGCGGCCTCGGGCGCAATGTGCCAGTCCTCGGAACGCTGCAGCAACCGAACGAAGTCCGCGACACCCAGCGTCTCGCCCCGGCGAGACGGGTCAATGCTGGCAGCCAGCAATCGGCTGGCCGACTCGTTGCCTGAACCCGCCCACTCGGCGAGAGCGTTGCGTGACGTCTTGCGTCGCTGCGCAAAGGCCACGTCGATGAGCTCGAATACCTGCTTACGGAACTCCGCGTCAGTGGGCCACAACGGAGTTTCGTGCCGGTCGATACGCACCAGACCGGAATAGACCCGTGGAATCGGCCAGAACACCGTCGGCGACACCGTGCCATAGCGACGGACTTTGCCGAAGAACCGCACCTTGACGCTGGGCACCCCGTACTCCTTGCCGCCAGGTTCGGCGGCAAGCCGCTCGGCGACCTCCGCCTGAACCATCACCATGACGGTGCGGATCGACGGGAACTCTGCGAGCAGGTGCATCAGCGCCGGGACGGCGATGTTGTAGGGCAAGTTCGCCACCAGAGCGGTCGGCATCTCGGCCAGGTCCGACGGCTCAATGGTCAGGATGTCGCGGTTGAGCACCGTCAGCCGGTTGATCTCGCTGTGCGAGTGGGCCGCGATGGTTGTGGGCAGCTGACCGGCCAACACCGGATCGATCTCCACTGCGGTCACCTTGGCTCCGCGATCGAGCAGCGCCAGCGTCAGCGAACCTAAGCCGGGACCGACCTCGAGCACGTGATCAGATCGGCTCACCCCGGAAGCCGACACGATGCGGCGCACCGTGTTGGCGTCATGAACGAAGTTCTGGCCGAAAGACTTGCGCGGCCGGAAGTCCATGGACTTAGCCAGATGTCGAATCTCTGTCCGCCCGAGGAGCCGTATGGTCACGACGCACCGATCCTTCCGCTACAGGTCGGCCACGCCCCCCAACCTTGACGTGACCGGGTCACTTCAGCAATCGCGATCTGCTCTTCCCTCGTTGCCAGATCTGCTCTCCCAGCATAACGCAGACCACCGCTGCGCTCCCAGGTGTTTTGGTCAAATTGGACCCCACCGAAATATCCATTGCCGGTGTTGATGGCCCAGTTACCTCCAGCTTCGCAGCTCGACAGTGCGTCCCAGGTTGCTCCGTTGGAGACCGGGGGCACCTCGGTGCCCGGTTTCGCGCCGACCCGGAGCACACCATCGCGGGCGGGGTCCACGACGACATTGGCTACGGGCAGCCGACCGGTCTCGACCCCGTTGACGGTGGCCACCGCGAACGTGACGTCCTGCGTGCCGGGGCTACCCGGATCCTCGACGATCTGACGGCTCATGTTGAGCGTCACATCGTCGATGCGCTGGTTGTTCGGGGCGAGCGGCGCGCGTTGGGTGACCTTCGCGACCCGGATCCGTGTGACCTGAACTTGCATGCCGTCGACGACGGGCGCAGAAGGGGCGGGCATGACGGTATCGCTTTGCTGCAGTGGCGCTCCCGCGGCATCCAACAGGGCCCCGACGTTCGGTGCAGCGAGGCGCACCGTGCGGATCGCACCACCGTCGTCGAGCTGCACCGTCTGAGGACTGACCACCGGCAGCGACATACCGCCGAGCGGAACGCGACTGCCGCGCGAGGCCGCCAAGGGCGCCTTGTCGGTCATCTGCAGCTGGGCCAGCGCTTCCTGCACGGTCGACGCGGTGGTCCAGACCTGCTCGGTGCCGCCCCCGTCGGTCGATATCTCCAGGGGCCTGCTGCGACGTAGCACGATCGTCGCGGACTGCTGGACGGCTGCATCGGCAGCCGGGAACAGATCGTCGCGATCGCTGACCTCGAAGCCGTTCTCGTTGACCACATCGATGACGCGGGTCTTCATCGTCGGAACCGTCATCGATGCGCCGTCGATCGTCAACGTCACGGTCTTGTGCGCGGCAACCGCAGTTCCGCCCGCGAAGACCAACGCCAGCAAAATCGCAGCGACGACGACACGCAACATCGGCGAGCGCG
>Ga0210003_1003338_pt1 | contig 13097 bp, 15 predicted proteins | sample LantaG_FD_182804 | JGI IMG/M metagenome (GOLD analysis project Ga0210003, IMG submission 182804) | Deep subsurface microbial communities from Baltic Sea to uncover new lineages of life (NeLLi) - Landsort_02402 metaG (SPAdes) (version 2) | ecosystem: Environmental > Aquatic > Marine > Oceanic >... | reverse complement strand
TTTTTTTTTTTTTTTTTTTTTTTTTAACAAAAGAACAGACGAACGAAAAACACTTCCTCTCTCTTTTCTCTCTCTCTCTCACGCGCGCGCGCGAACGCTGCTCTCTCTCTCTTTCACACACACACACTCGCATCAAAAACTAAAAACAAAAAACACGCAAAGAATCCTCTAAAAGCGAAAAGCGAAAAGCAAAAAAAAAGGAAAGAATTGTTTCCTCTTTTTTCTCATTTTAATAGCTACCGCCTCCGTAGCCGCCGCCTCCTCCCTGGTAGCCCCCGCCGCCTCCGTACGAGCCGAAGCCCCCGCGGCCGCCTCCTCCGAAGCCTCCGCGGCCTCCTCCGTAGCTGTTGTTTTTGTTTGTGAAAGAGAGAAAGAGAAAGAGAAGAGGAGGGGGTGTGAGCGAAAAGAGAATGAAATTTTTTTAACGAAGAAAAGAAAAAACGAAAACCTTTCAACGCCAAAAAAAAAGGAAAAGACTCACCCTCCCCTGCCACCACCACCACCGAACCGACCCCCTCCGCGTCCCCCGTAGCGGGACCCGCCACCACCTCCTCCATAGGTCGCCATCTGCTCCAGCTCGGGCGAGACGCTCTGCCCGGCCTCCCTCAGGACCCTGCAAAGCTGCCCGGCATGCTTTGAGTCGGCCGGCGTGAAGAACGTGTAAGCCTCGCCCGTGTTCCCGGCCCGGCCCGTCCTCCCGATCCGGTGGATGTAGTCCTCGACGCCGTTAGGGAAGTCGTAGTTGATCACGGCAGCGACGTCGGGGACGTCCAGCCCTCGAGCGGCGACGTCGGTCGCGATCATTATCGGGCACTGCCCTGACTTGAAGCTCGCCAGCACCCAGTCCCTCTCTCGCTGCTGCTTGTCTCCGTGGATCGCCGCGGCGCGGAAGTCGCGCCCCAGGCCCATAGCCAGCTGGTCGCACATCCTCTTGGTCGAGCAGAAGATGATGATGCGCGTGCCGGGCGGCTTCGACTGCAACAGCTGGCGCAGGCGCGGCATCTTCTCCGAGGACCCGCCACCCATCGCGCCCATGACGTCGACGTGTTGGGTGATCGAGGTGTTGGCCACCAGGCGGTCCTCGACCTGCCCGACGAAGACGCAGACGGCGTCCGGCTTCACGAACTGGGCCGCGATGGACTTGACCTGTTGGAGTAGAGGGGAAGGGGGAAAGAGGAAAGTTGAAGAGAAGAAAAGGAAAGAAAAAGAAGAGTGAGTTTTTTGAGTTTTTTTTTTACTTTTCTCGACCTCGCAAAACAGAAAAAAACAAAAAAACTCCAAAACAAAACCTCCTTACCTCCCGCGGCCACGTCGCCGAGAAGAACAGCGTCTGCCTCTCGGTCGGAATACTGCGCACGATCCTCTGGATCTGCGGCTCGAAGCCCATGTCCAGCATGCGGTCGGCCTCGTCCAAGACCAGATAGGTGACCTGGTGCAGCCGGACCATCCCTCCTTCGAGGAAGTCGTTGAGCCTTCCTGGGGTGGCGATGACGAGCTGGACGCCGAAGCGGAGGTCGCGGAGCTGGGGGCCCTTGGAGGCTCCACCTGAGGAAAGAGAGAGAAAGAGGAAGAGAAGGAAGAATTAAAAGGGAAAGAAAGAAAGTGAGTTTTTTTTTCCGTTTGTTTTCGTTTTCGGGTTTTTTTCGAGGCGCGCGTCGAGGTTGAGAAAAGTCGAAAACAAAAAAAACCCGCGCTTCCCTCCCCTCCAACCTCTCCTCCTCCCCCCCCTCCCTCCTCCTTACCGTAGCAGCACGTGTTCCTAAACCCTCCCGAACGCCCAAACTTGTCTGCTTCCTCCTTGATCTGCACGGCGAGCTCGCGTGTCGGGGCGAGCACCGCCATCGTCGGCCCGACGCGGGGATCCCTCCTGGTCGCCGCGCAGTGCGTAAAGCCCGGAAGCAAGAACCCGCACGTCTTGCCCGATCCGGTCTTGGCGATCGAGATCAGGTCGGAACCCCTCAGGGCCACGGCCCAAGACTGGGCCTGGATGGGGGTCGGGGCGCTGTACCCCGCGCGCTGGATCTCGCGCATGATCTCGGGCGAGAAGCCTGCGCTGTCAAAGGTCTGCAAGGGGTCCGGGACCTGCCCCCCACGTGACACCACGGTCAGCTCGTGCTTCTTGCGGTACTCGTCGGGCGAGAGCGGGAAGCCGTCGGTGGAGCCGAACTCGTGAGGGGGCGCGTCGCGGCCCGTCGGGGCAGCCATGGGGCCTCCGGCGGCGGCGGAGTTGGCGTTTGCTCCGTAGCGGTCCCCTCCGAAGGCACCGCCGTGGCCTCCTCCGCCGCCTCCGTAACGGTCGTTGCCTCCGCCGTAGCTGTGAAGAGAAAGAGAGAGAAAGAAGAAGGAGAAGAGGAACAAGGAGAGGTGAGCGAGGGGAAGAGAAAGAAAGAAAGAAAGTTGATTTTGAAAAGGGGAAAAAAACTCGAAAGGAGAAAGAAACTGAACTCACCCTCCACCTCCGCCAAAGCCTCCACGGCCGCCGCCTCCGTAGCCACCGCCACCGCCTCCGTAGCCGTTGGAGGCAGGGGGAGGGGGCGGGGGAGCCTGTTTCGTTGTTTTTTTTTGGAAAAGAGAAGAAAGAAAGAAAAGAAAAAAGTGAGCGAAGAGAGAGAAGCAAGAGCGCGCCGCGTTTCGCCTTTTCGTTTCCCCGCGGAGCGCTTTTTCCCAGCGGCAGCAGCAACGGCGTCTTTAAGCGTGATGTTTTCTTCCTTCCAGGGGGTCGCTGGTCGAGCGAGAGCGCTCTCCTTCTTTTCTCATCATTCGGAAGAGAAAGAAAGAAAGAACTTCTGCACCCTCCTTCTTTTCCTTTTCCTCTCTTTCCCTCTGAAAAGATGAAAAGAGGCTTCTTCTTCCTTGTCTCGGGAGAGCGCACTCGCTCCATCCAGAGAGACAGAGAGAGAGAAGGAGGTGGTGGTGGTGGTAATGCGTTGCTGGTTTTCTTGTTTCTTGTTTCTTTCTTTCCTTTTCCGTTGCCGCTGGCCGCTCGAACGCGCTCCTTCTTCGTTTCGCTTTTTTTCTTTCTTTTTTTTTCCTCCATCAGTTTCCGCCCTTTCCCTTACCGTGAAAACCGAGTTCGTCGTCTCATCAAGTCATAGATTCGAAAAAACTCCATCTCCACGTCAGGCAGTGAAAGGGCGGGGATCGGGAAAAGAAAGCGTCAGGAAGGGGAAGGGAAGAAGAGAGCGCGCCCAGCTAACACCACGGAAGGAAGAAGATCATCATCGAGAGCGGCGCCGTCAGTTTTTTTCCGTCGACGCCGCTCCGGCGCTGCCGTCGAAGAAAACGAAAACGAGACGTCGAAACAATCAACCTGCCAGAAGAGGATTCCCCCTCACGCAGACCACCTCTCCGCACTCGCCGTGCAGAGACAGAGCACGCTTTCTCTCTCAGGCTATCAGAGGCAGGAAAAAGGAAAGGTTAGAAGAAGGAGGGGGAGCGCGTCCCCCCTGAAAGTCGAAATCATCCGCCGCCGCCGCCTGCGCTGCTGTTCGCCGCTCGCCGCTCGCCGCCTCTTGCATCATCATCATCAACGCACTGCTCCTCCCGCGCCCGTCGGCTTGTCGTAGGTCGTCGTGTTGGTCGCCTGGTTCCAGTAGTAGGCGAGGCCGCTGTCCGTGTCGCGGATCTTGCGCCACCCGGGCGGGAGCGTGGGGTCCTGCTCTTCGCGGGGCGCCATCGTCGTTGATAGAAGAAGAGAGAGAGCTAGGAGAAGGAAAAAAGAAAAAGAGGGAAAGAAAGTGAAGAGAAAAACCTCTCGACCTCGACGAAATAAAACATTTTACACACCTCCTCCTCCCTCCCACTCCGCGCCTCCGCCCCTCCTCCCACCACCCCTCCCCATCCCCATCGGCCCGCACGCTGCCTCCCTCGCCCTGCTCGCCGCGCCAGCAGCAAAATGAGCGAATGAAGAGGAAGAAGCAGGCGAGACGGCCCCCAGAACGGCTTTCGAAAACCTCGCGACGGCCGCGGCGTCCTCGAGCCTCCTCCTGATCGAGAGCCTCGTCTCCTCGTGGTTTGGGGAGAAGTCGGCCAGCAGGTGCAGCTCGCAGGCCGCGTAGACGGCGGAGAGCGCGGCCCTCTTGGAATAGTAAGACGAAGAGCTGCTGGGGTCGAAGCTCCGATCTCCGGCTGCCAGGGTCCACGCGTCGTCGCTCCACCTCCACAGCTCGCGCGCGGCCTCGGCCGCGGCCCGCGGGCCCGCCAGCGCGATCGACGCCACGGCCTGGTGCCACGTAGAAGAAAAGCGCGCGACGGGCTGCAGGCGCCACCAGATGGCGGCGTCGATCCGGGCCGTCGTGCCTGGGAGGGCGCGGAGCTCCCGAAGGCGAGCGTTGTCGCTTTCGTCGTCGTTTTTCACTTTTTCGTCTCCATCTTCTTCTCCTTCCTTGCTCGGAGCGACGACGAAGCCATTCCCCAGGCTCGCGGCGAACTCGTCGTTCGACCTCCTGATGAACCACAGCGCCAGGTCCGCGGGGCCCCTCCTGGCGAGCCGGGCCGCCGACGCAGACAGCCCCAGCGACACGGCGGCGGCGGCGAGGGCCTCCTGGGTCCAGCCCAGCTCGGGCACTTTGGCCAACGCCTCCTCAAAGAGGGCGGCGCGGAGCGAAGCGGCGGGGTCTTTTTCTTCGTGGCTTTCTTCCTCTTCGTCGTCTTCTTCCGCGCTCTTGCTGGCGTCGTCCTCGTCCTCGACGTCGGAGCCCGGCCACGACGAGGACGACGAGAAATCGGTGGAAGAGAACGAAGAAGAAGAAGAAGAAGAAGAAGAAGAAGAAGAAGAAGAAGGAGACGAAGAGCTGGTTTCGGCCTCGTCTTCCGCCGCCGCCCTTGCCGCTGCTGCTTTCCTCCCCTTCCCTCCTCCCTTCCGCTGCTCGTCAGACTCGGTCAGGCTGTCGGACTCGGCGTCTGCGTCGTAGCCCCTGTCGTCGTTGTCGGCTGCAGCGGCCGGGGTCGGGCAACGGGCGTTGCTGCTGCTGCTGCTGCTGCTGCTGCTGCTGCTGCTGCCCTTCTTGCCGGAGGTGGAGGTCGTCGAAGCAGCTCGGGTCTGCGCTGCGTCGAAGGCGCGATTGCTCGGCTGTTGCTTTGACTTCATCCGATCCGCGACTTCCACGGCCTGCCTACCATCTTTCCTGATCCAGCTGCTGGAGGAGCGGAGCAAGAGAGATGAGGAGGAGAAGGGAGTTGAAGGGAGAACAATCGTCATCGTCGAGAGCATTGACGGATTCGTCGTCGTCATCGTCGAGGCTGATCCTCGTCGGAGCAGCGCCGCCGCCAGCGCCCTCGCCGCGGCTCGGGATGCCATATCTCGCGCGTGGAGGTGTGATTCAAATTCTTCTCTCCTCTCTTGCTCTTTGCTGCTCGAAGTAAGAGCGAACGAGAGAGAGAGAGAGAGCGTAGAAGTCTTGAAGAGAGAGAAAACAAGTGAGTTTCAACTCGGAGAAAACACTATTTTTCGCTCCCCTCGCTCTTTTCTCGCTCTTCTCTCTCTCGTTCGTCCACGCTGGCTGCCGCTGCCGCTGCCCTGCGCTGCGCGTGGTCTGCAGCCGCAGTCGTCGCCGTCGTCGCCGCGAGACCGAGAGCGGCCGCCTGCTGCCTTTCGTCGAGAGCGCCGTCGCTGCTCGCCAGGCCGCTCCTTCTTCAACAGCAGCGGTCGATCGTCGTCGTCGCCGCTGCGGCTAGATCGTCGTCATCGTCGTCGTCGTCGCCCAAGCCATCGAAACCTGTTTCTCTCTCCTCGCCCTGGGACGTCCCTTCTCCCTCCCCTTCAACTCCCAGCGACGACATCATGGCCCCGAAATCCGCTCCATCGTCCAGAGGGAAACGCAAGGCCAAGCCCGAGTCGTCGGAGTCGGACGGAGCCTCTTCATCATCGGATGATGACGAGCGAAACGCCGCTGCCGGCGGAGGAGCAGGAGCGGCGGAACCGAAGCGCAAGGTCGAGCTCAAGGTCAACCCCGCCCGCGCGCGCCAACTCTCCGAGGAGAACAAAGCTGCTCCCAACGGCGGGCCAGTCATCCTGTGGATGTCGCGGGACCAGAGGCTCGACGACAACTGGGCCCTTTTGTTCGCGGCGCAGCTCGCCGCCAACGGCGGAGTGAACTCCTCGAAGTCCTCATCCTCTTCTCCTCCTCCAGTCCCGCTCGCCGTCGCCTTCAACCTCGTCCCGACGTTCCTGGGGGCCGGAGCCCGCCAGTTCAGCTTCATGCTCCGCGGCCTGAAGGAGCTCGAGGCGAAACTGAACGCCGTCTCGAAAGGGAAGGTCGCGTTCTTCCTGCTCGAAGGGGATCCCACGGAGACGCTCCCGGCGCTGGCTTCCTCGACGACAGCCTCCGCGCTCGTCTCCGACTTCAGCCCGCTCAGGCTCAGCCGCGCCTGGAAGCGCGGCGTGGGCGAGAAGCTGCCCGCGGGGTGTTCTTTCTACGAGGTCGACGCTCACAACGTGGTGCCCTGCTGGGCCGCCACCGACAAGAAGGAAGTCGGAGCGAGGACGCTCCGACCGAAGATCCACCGGCACTTGCCGGAATTCCTGACCGAGTTCCCAGAGACCGACGCCGCGCTCTCTGTTCTGCCTTCTTGGTCAACTGCTTCTTCATTGCAGCAGCCCGCGAAGACGGAGTGGGACGCCGTCATCGGGAGGGCGCTGGTCGCGGGGGCTGCAGTGCCTGAGGTGCTCTGGATCCGTCCCGGGGCCGAAGCTGCTTCTCAAGCTCTCTCGGCGTTTTTGGAGCCTGCGCGCCTCAAGAAGTACGCCACCAAGCGCAACGACCCGTGCGACACCACCGCGCAGTCCAACCTGTCCCCTTACCTCCACTTCGGGCAGCTCGGGGCCCAGCGCGCCGCCCTGGAGGCTGCAAAGCACCGCCGCAGCTCTGCGACGCGCGAGTCTGTCGAGAGCTTCCTGGAAGAGCTCGTCGTCCGGAAGGAGCTCTCGGACAACTTCTGCCACTTCGAGCCCGACGGGTACGACTCCCTCGACGGCGCCGCGGCCTGGGCCCGCGAGAGCCTGGAGCTGCACGCCTCGGACCCGCGCGAGTTCACCTACTCGAGGGCGCAGCTGGAGAACGCGGAGACGCACGACGAGCTCTGGAACGCGTCGCAGAGGCAGCTGGTCCACTTGGGCAAGATGCACGGCTTCATGCGGATGTACTGGTGCAAGAAGATCCTGGAGTGGTCGGCGAGACCGGCGGAGGCGCTGGCGACGGTAAGAGAGCGGAGAATTTTTTTCTTTTTTTTTGGACGAAGAAAACAAAAACTCAAAAATCTCACTCACGCTCTTTCTTCTTCTTCTTCTTCTCTTTCTTCTTCTCTTTCTTTCCTCTCATCCGCTTTCAACCACCCCAAAGGCGATCTACCTCAACGACCGCTACGAGCTCGACGGCCGCGACCCCTCGGGCTACGTGGGCTGCATGTGGAGCATCTGCGGGACGCACGACATGGGGTGAGAAGAGAGGCGGGGAGAGGGGGAGATTTTTGGAATTTTGATTAAAAAGTCGTTTTTTTTCTTCGGCGCGCGTCGGAGGCCGAGGTTTGCCCGTCGGAAACAAAACTCACTCCCTCTCTTTCTCTCGCTTTTCCGCCCTTGTTCCAAACTTTTCTCACAACAACACCAGCTGGACCGAGCGCCCCATCTTCGGCAAGATCCGCTTCATGAACTACAACGGCTGCAAGCGCAAGTTCGACATCAGGGGTTACGAGGCGATGGTCGCGAGGGAGGTGGCCGCGGAAGAAGAAAGGAGGAGGAGGAACGCTTAGAAGAAGAGGTTTTTGTATGTGTTTTTGTGTCTTTTGTGTTCTTCCTTGTTCGCATCTTCCTTTTGTTTTTCGTTTACGTTCACGTTGAGAGAGACAAACTTTGTAGAGCAAGCGTTTTTTAAAGAGAGAGAGAAAACGGAATTATCAAAACTGGAAAGAAGAGAGGCTTCACATTTTTTGAAAAAAAAGAATTTCGAAAGGAATTTTAAATTCGCACTGCCGAAGAAGAAGAAGACCGAGCCCCCGCCTCATTCTCTTCCTCTTCTTCTTCTCCCTCGCTGCTCTCCTCATCGTCCACCGTGTCCCTTTCCGCCATCGCGATGAAGCTGTCGTCGCTCATCAGCGCCTCCATCTCCTCGTCGTCGAGGGCCGCTGTCCTGCTGGAGGAGGAGGAAGTGGAAGAAGAGGCAGAAGCGGAAGAAGCGCCGTTGCCGTTGCCGTCTGTGTAAAAAAACTCGGCCGACGACGCAGATGAGCTCGACGAGAGGCCGACGCCGTCGAAGTCGCTGCCGTCCGCGTCCGTGGAGAAAGCGTCCGCGCGAAGCTCTGTACCGCCTCCGAGCTCGCGCCAGAGGTCGGAGACGACTGATTTGGTGGTTTTTTTTCGGGGAGAGAAAGAGAGAAAGTGAGCTTTTTGGTTTCTCCAGTTTCTTCGCTCTCGACCTCTCGACGACCTCTCTTGAAGAAAAAAACACTTCTTTTCCTCTTACCTCCTTCCAGCAACCCTTCCAGCAGCCTCGGCGGCTCCCTCCACCCCCTCCGGTCCCCCAAGATGCCCCACACCAGCCTCGCGTCCAGGCTCGCCACGTGGGACCGCAGGTGCACGACGACGCTCGCCTGAGTCAGGCCCGGGTTGGCACGGAGCAGGGCGGCGTCGGCGTGACTAATCGTGTCGAGCACCAGAGCCATCTCCCTCTGGAAGATCCGGGAGCGGAGGCGAGGGGGGGCGAGCCAGCGCGCGTCGCCGGAGACGTGGCAGAAGACATGGAGGGAATGGCCGGACGGGCCGCCGCTGTTGCTTTTGTTCTCGTCGCTCTCGTCGCTTCCCTCGACCTTCTTCTTCCTTCCTTTCTTCTCATCGTCTCCTTCGAGCCGCCACTCGGCCAGCACCTCGTCCCTTATCATCCTGACATACCACCCTTCGAGCTGTGCCGAGTTGTAGTCGGGGCCTATCGACAGGGCCAGAGCGCCCGTGACGTCGTTGTGCGTGAGCGTATAGCGGCGCGGGAGCGGGAAGAGGGGAGCAGCGGGAGGAGGAGGAGAAGAAGACGAAGAGGAAGGGTTCGAGGTCGCTTTCGCCGTTCCGTTCCCTGTTCGACTGCTGCCGCTGCTGCTTTCCTTCTCTTCGACTCCGGGCAGCCGCGTCACGGTGAGCTTGGCCGGGTCGAACGGCGGCGGGCCGAAGAGCTGCGGCGGTGGGGGCTGCGACGAAGAAGAGTTTGAAGAAGAAGCAGAGGAGGAGGCGGAGACGATAAGGAGTCTCTCTCTTCGTCGAGGCCGAGGTCGAGTCGCCACGGCGGAGGCGGCGGAGGCTGCGGCAGTGGCAGAGGCGGGCGAGCGAATCGGCGGTGGCCGCGCAGCTCTCCGTCCTGCCACGAGACAGCTCGCGCTCCCGGCGATCGACGCCCCCGACGTTGACGCCGCCGCGCCCGAGAGGGCACGGGCGGCGGAGGCGAGGGGCATTGGAAATGCGGGAGCAAACGTTTGACTGCTGAGGAGGGCGGGAGAAGATCGAAAGGTCGAGCGAGGAGGACGACGACGACCGAGACGAATAAAGAAGAAGAAAAAAAGCGCCAAGCTCTCTTGAGATCGGGCTGCGGAGTTTGTCTCTGCGCTCAGAGCGCTTCCTCCTGTGCTACGGACCGAGTTCTCACGCGACTCTAAGTGCCGCGATCGAAATCGAGAGCGCCGCGCACGAGTCTCCCTCTCGAAAAGAGAGGGGTGCGAGAGATGGAAAAAAAAGTGGGGAGAGAGCGAAGAAGAAAAAATCGAGAGCCTTCGACGAGATCGCCCCCCTCTCTCTCACTCTCTTTTTTCGATTTCGAAAAAAGAGATAGAGTTTTTTCTTATCTCTTTCTCGCATTGAGAGGCCTTCTTCGGGCTTTCGTTTTGGAGTCACTTGCGATGGCTCGAGGGATGATTCGACCGCCGCCTCAAGGCTATGCTCGAGCGATGGCGACAGCAGGGGCGAAGGAGCGAAGTGGAGGCGGCGGAGAGCGAAGAAGAAGCATTAAAGCGACGATTGCTTCTTCTTCCTCGTCGTCGTCGTCGCAACCTCAACCCCTTCTTCAGCCTCCTCCTCCCTCGCGCCGCGACCTGCTCTCGGCCACCACCGGCCTGATCGCAGCAGCAGCAGCAGCTTCAACCCCTCTCCTCGCTTACCCAGCAGCAGCAGCAAAAGCAGCGGAAACAACAACAGCAGCAACAGCGGTCTCGACGACGACGACGGCGACGGCGACGGCGACGGCGGCGGCAACGGCGGCAAACAACTCTCTGCCCTTCCCAAACTCCTACTCGCTCCCGGGGCCCTACGCCGTCGCCAGGCTTCCTTTACTCGAGCACGTCTGCCCTCGCCTATCCCCTGCCTGCGTGGGCAAGCAGTGCGCCGTGACGCTGGAGTTTCTGGTCCCGAGGCTGCTCCCCGGGGAGAACGACGACGACGGCGACGGCAGCGACGAGGAAGGAGAAGGAAAGAACAAAAGAAAGAAAACGACTCACGTCGCCCCTCCCCGCCGCGCTCCCCTGGCAATCCTCTCCGGCGGCTTCCTGGTCGGACGATCCGCCTACGCCTCCACGGCCCGCCACCTCTGCTCGTGGGGCTTCGCGGTCGCGACCTACGACAAGGCGGAGACAGCGCTCGACCCGCTCGACGACGTCGTTTCCTCTTCGGTGGTGCTCGAGATCGCAGACTTCGTCTCTTCGAGCCCGGGATTGAATAAGTTGATGGATGCCGATCGTTTGTATTTGGTGGGGCACTCGAGGGGAGGAAAACTGAGCGTGCTGGCTGCCGCGAGGGACGGGAGTGGCGGCGAGAGTGGAGGAGAGAGTCCGACCTCTTCTTCGACTTCGACGACTTCGACTTCGACTTTGCCGTCTCCATCTCCTTCTCTTTCTTCTCTTCCTTCTTCTCCTCCTCAGCGCCCCTCCCGCGTCAAGGCCCTCGGGCTCATCGATCCGGTCAACAACACCGTCTACGCCCCTCAGGGGCCGCGCTACCCGAGCGCCACCGCGGCCCTGCGCGGGGTGCCCGCCCTGGCCCGCACGCCGCTGCTCGCCGTCGGCTCTGGTCCGCTTGTCTCTGGCCGCGACTGCGCCCCCGCAGACGCTGCCGCTCCCTCTTTTTACGACGCGTGCCGCTCTGCTCCGGCCTGGCTGGTCACGCTGCGGCCCTCGGGCCACTTCCAGTTCCTGGACGAGCAGACGGCGGTGCAGAGGGCGGTGTGCGCGGGGGGACCCGTGGAGGACGAGGCGGTGAGGGCGAGCGCGCGGGCGGCGCTGGCGGCGTGGGGCCGCGTCGCTGTCTTTGGCGACGGGAGCAGTAGGAGCGGCGAAGAAGAAGAAGAAGAAGAGAGGAGACGCAACGGGGACAAGGGAGTCTCTTCTTCCTCCTCCTCTTCTTCTTCTTTGGGCCCGTCGGATCTGCTGGAACGCACCGAGCGCGATATTGAGGAGCTGCTGCGAGACGGGATGACGAGCGGAGGAGGAGGGGGCGAGTACACGAAAAAGCTGCGGGCGCCGCCCTTCCTGTCGTCGCAGAGGAAACACATTTCGTTTTCCTGAATTGCTGCTGAAAGTGAAGTGGATTAAAAAACTTTGTTTTTTTGGTTTTGTTTTGTAACACTAGATAGGAAGAAGAGCGTGCGTCGTTTGCGCTGTTGAAGTAGAAGGGAAGGGGGGGCGGCGCTCTGGAGTGGAGAGAAGAAGAAGAAGAAGAAGAAGAAGAAGAAGAAGAAAGAGAAGCGAGGTCGAGGTCGCAAGACTCTCTTCACAAAAAAGGGGAAACTTTCCTTTTCTTCTTTCTTTGCTTTGCTTGCTTTCTTTTCTTCGGCGTTTTCCTTTTCCCTTCTTCAAAAAGACAATGGGAGGAGAGCCCGCCGCTCCCGCTAGCGGGCTGCCCCCGAGGCTCAAGCTCCCGGCCAAGGGAGCGCAGGGGCCGCAGCAGCAGCAGCAGCAGCAGGTAGGGAAGAATGCGGCGAAGAAGAAAAAAGGCATTTGACGAAGAAGCGCGTCGCGGTGACTCCCTCTCCGGAGATGAGCAATGCAGATCTGGCACCCCCGTCCGGCCCTCCGCGGTGCTTTTCGTCGCTCTCTGTCCATTTCGGACGTGTTAAGATCAACTTACTTCTCCGTTTCAAGGGAGAGAAAGACAAAACATGCACCGGAGCATCCCCGCGGCGCGCGGCAGTTGATGCTTTCCTTCAAGAGGCCTTTTGGTCAATGAGCGGCGACGCGATTCTCTCTCCCTTTCGTCTCCTCACTCATTCATTTCTCTATCCACCCTCTATACCCCAACCAAACAGGACGCCGCCGCCGGGGACTACGCCGTGTCCCCTCGCGCGTCTCTGCTGTCGACCACGACGGAGCACAACGGATGGGTGGCAGGTGAGAGAGCGAGAGAGAACAAGTCGAATCGTTTTTTTTTCTTGCTGTTTTTTTTCTTCCTTCTTCTCTCTCTCCGAATGGAAGAGAAAGAGAAAGGAGGCACCTTTCCTTCCCGCCTTGGATTACTATATACTTTTATCTCTTCGCCATGGATCCGGAGACGATGTTTTCTCTCTGTTTCAAGCAAAAGAAGAACAGCACAGGCCCGGGAAATGGGGTAACCGCCCCCCCACCGCTTTCGGCGAGATTTGCTTCTCCATTTTTTTGTTTGCTCCTCTCCCTCACCTCTTCTTCTTCTCCTCCTCCTCCTCTCTTTCTTTTTTTCTCTCTCTCTTTCTCCTCCACCTCCAAACAGGCCGCAATGACGGAGGGCAGCTCGGCGTCGGGCCCGACGCCCTCGTGCCCAAACTCTCGCACCCCAAGGGCGTCAGGAGGTGGGCGGCGCTGGCCCTCTCTCCCGGGGCAGGGGCATCGGCATCGGCGGCGGCAAACTCTTCTTCTTCGACCTCCTCTCCTGTTTCTTCTGTCTTGGGGCACGCCGCGGGAGTCGACGGTTCGGGCGAAGTCTACACCTGGGGCCGCAACGACCACGGGCAACTGGGCGTGCCCCCCGGGGCGAAGAGAGAGGCCCCGGCGAGGATGTCGATCCTGAAAGGGTGGGACGTCAGGGCTATCGCCTGCGGGTAAGAGAGAGAGAGAGAGAGAGAGATGGGTTTTTTTTTCGTTTTTTTTTTTTCTTTTTTTTT
>Ga0210003_1003337_pt1 | contig 13100 bp, 15 predicted proteins | sample LantaG_FD_182804 | JGI IMG/M metagenome (GOLD analysis project Ga0210003, IMG submission 182804) | Deep subsurface microbial communities from Baltic Sea to uncover new lineages of life (NeLLi) - Landsort_02402 metaG (SPAdes) (version 2) | ecosystem: Environmental > Aquatic > Marine > Oceanic >... | reverse complement strand
AAATTATAAGTTGCTAAGTTTACAGTGTTTTTAAAAGACCTAATAAAAGGTTCAGCCAGACTGAATCGTCGTGCTTTAATTAAAGTTCGGCAGAAAATTTCTTCTAACGGTTCCGGGGTTACCGAAGCCGCCGAAGGCGATTTGGACGAAGCGCAGTGAAGTCGGTAACCCCGGAACCGTTAGAAGAAATTTTCTGCCGTATCAATACAAAAAAGAACCACTAAACGATGATGAAGTTAGTAAAATAATAAATTCCTGTAGTACTTTCCGGGAAAGATTTGTTATCTGGACCTTTTAGATACAGGATGGTAAGATATTAACAAAAGATAACAAGTATTTAGAAAAATTATCCCTCTTTATACTTTAAAAAGAGTTTTTAAAGTATAAAGAAGTTCTTTTTGTTCTCGGGGGAATTTATTAACATATGGTCGCAACATGCGTTCGGTTATAATTTTCGATTTAAGTGGATCACCAAATTTTTCTAATTCTTGAACAATCAAGGAATCGAGTTTTAATAAGTTTAAAATTTGGCAAATACGCACTCTGGAGATACCTAGTTTGCGGGCCAGGTCAGACTGGTTTTTCACTTGTCCGTTATCAATCATCTCTTCATATTCTCTCGCTAAGCAAATAGGGTTTCGGTATATTCGTGCAATTTGATTGGCTTTCGTTGCTTTGTAGAGGAAATAAAATGTAGAAGTAAAAGTTTTATCTATGGAACAGTTCGGAGAGTCAAGACATTTCCAGCCCTTTAGCATTTAGCTGAAGGGCTTTTTTTATTTTTATAAATTATTTTCACAGAAAAAGAAGGGTTTTTGAATAGGCTTGTAGTATATAATAAACAGTGCATTAAAAAAAATGAATAAGACTATTTTACATCTAAGCAGAATATTTATAATAGCATTATACTAAAATAAAAAGCTATATTATCTAAGATTTAGCATAAGAGTAACACTCTTTCTCTATTTCAAGAGACCCACTAATTAACGCTCTCTCACTATACTAACCATCCAACCACTAATCTTATATAATCACTTAACCTAAAACTAAATATCTTCTTCTGTATGAAGGTAACAGGAGAGTCTTTTTCTTTTCATCATGAAAGAAAAAGAGGCCGAAGGGGCAAGATACCACAAGCATCAAAACTTTCAGGCAAAGGGACTGTTACCGGACAGAACTCTGGAGAGCTTTATACAAAAAAGCACCGACGGGGCAATTCCTAAGCCTTAGGAGAACCCATACAGAGTTTACTAAAAGAGCTATTTCCTAATTACATAGGAAGAATCTTTCAGGTAAAAAGACAGAGTAAGAGAATAATTTAATTATTTTTTTTTATACTGTCTTTTTTTATTTACTATATTATCTACATTTTATTAAGGAGGATTTATGATGAGTTATTGTTTTAAGAATTTAGTATTTGAAGGCGGAGGAGCAAAAGGTATTGCCTATCTTGGATCAATGGAGGTTTTAGAAAAAAAAGACATTTTGAAAAATATTGAAAGGATAGGAGGAGCTTCAGCTGGTGCAATAAATGCATTATTAATTGGACTTAATTATAAAGGTAACGAATTAAAAACTTTATTAATGGATTTAAATTTTAAAGATTTTTTAGATGATAGTCCGGGGTTTATGCGGGATTTTAAAAGACTTAGTAAAAAATATGGGTGGTATAAAGGGGATCGTTTTCATCGCTGGATAAAAAGTTTAGTTGAGAAAAAAACAGGCAATCCCAATTCAACGTTTGGAGAAATTTACGATATAAAGAAAGAGGAGAAATTTAAAGAAATTTATTTTATTGGAGCTAATATTTCAACTGGATTTGCAGAAGTATACTAACATGAAAATTATCCTTTGATGCCAGTTGCAGATGCAGTAAGAATTTCTATGTCTATACCATTATTTTTTGCAGCAGTAAGAAAAAATGATGGAGATGTCTGTGTGGATGGTGGGTTAATAAATAATTATCCTGTTAAATTATTTGACCGAGAAAAATATGTTCAAATAGATCGGAGAATACCAAAATATTACAAAAAATATAATGAAAAATTAAAAGAAACAAATCATGAAAAAAATTTATGGATTTACAATAAAGAAACATTAGGTTTTAGACTCGATTCAGCAAAAGAAATAGCCGTATTTCTTAAATATAAAGAACCGGATCATAAAAAAATAGAAAGTTTATTTAATTATACCTCATGTCTTATTTCTGCTGTATTTAATATACAATCAAGTATGCATTTGCATTCAGATGATTGGAAAAGAACAATTTATGTTGATACCTTAGGAGTGAGTACGTTTGATTTTGGTATCAATAAAGAAAATAAATTAAAATTAATCGAATCAGGGAAAAATTGTACTGAGAAATATTTTGAATGGTACGATAAACTTAAAAGGCTGGTGAATAAACCCCTAACCCATTAGCTTATACATTAATTAATATAAAATAAATAGATTCCAGAAAATAACTAATCCTTTGTCGTTTTGTCGAAGAGCTTTTTATTAAAAAAGAAGGATTTTTCAAGAATATATCGTATTATGTAAATAGAAGAAGTTATTTGGAATGTCTTTTTATGGTGTTCGAGTTTTTAAACTTATATTTATAAGTTAAAAATAAAATATTAAGAAAGGGAGAAATCTTTATTATTATGGATTTTATTTATAAATTCATAGAAAACTCATCAAATTTACCAAGTTTTCTCCATACAATTGGAATTGCATTATTAACAATTTTGATACCAATATCCATTGCTATGTTTAGTAGAAAAAGAGAATATGTTGAATTAGATAAAAATGTTATTTTAGATGGAATATTCCGACCAAAATTATTTTTAATGGTATTGGGTTTAATATTTTTACCTGCTTTATTTTGGCATATTTCCACGTTTGAATTTAAGATTATTTAATTAATTTTATGGATATCTGGGATTTTTTTAATGATAACTATTTTAAAAAAATCTTATTCTTGGATAAAAGGAAATAAATATAAATATAGAATTAATTATTTAAGTAATTTAAAAAATGAAATAGATTTAATAGAGTCAATGCGCTCTGTTTGGCAAAAAGATGATATGGACGTGAAAAGCGAGATAGATTTTTTAAAGATATTTTCAATGAAAATCGAACAGTATATAAAAATAAATTATAAATTAACTTCAGAATTATTAAGAGATTTTAGAATATTTTTAAATAACCCTAAAATATTTTTCCCAATACTGAATGAGATAGCTTTACCTAAAATATTAGAATGGGATTATTTAATATGGGGATTAAAGAAAAACAATAAAGATAACATGACTAGAGCAAGTAAATCTAAAAATTCTTTGACTAATTACTTTAAAACAAAAAATATTTTATACTTCATATTTTTGGAATATGAAAAGCGTGCATTAAAAGAGTGGTTAGACATAGACTCGTATTTTCTTGGTCTTGAATTACATATAGAAGGAATTCTTGAAAAATCTAATAATGCTCAAAAAAGCCATATAAAATATTTGGAATATTTTTTTAATAATTTTTATTCGGTTTTTTTTACAGAAATTAGTAATATACCTAAAATAAATGATATGTGGTCATGTTATCCTGAAAGATGGAAAGTTATCTATGAAAATTACAATAAGAGTATTTTACCAGGTTATTCACACGTAAATTTTTGTAATTGGGCTAAAGAAAGGATTAAGCAACCTAAAGAGGATATTGATACTAATTTAGATGAGGTAGCTAATGGTCTTTTTCCTAAAGTTGATCATCAAATATGGGCAATAATATTAATATTTGTTTTATTACCTTTTTTTGAAGAAAAGGATAGGATAGACAATGTTATCAGATATCCTTGGAATTTTGGGCAAGTTGGAGTATATGTTTACAAATCAATGGAAGAAAGGGAAGAAAGGTTTGATAATACTTATAAACTTGCTAAGTTATTGTTCAAAGAACAGTTTTCAGAAAAAAACTTAGAATATTACACAAATATACTTTCTAGATCAAACGTTAAATATGGAAAAGACCCCAACTATAAGGATAAAAGCCAAGAATTGTTAACGATTTTTAAAGAAATGCTGAAAAATAGATAAAAATTAATTCAGTATGAGAATATTTTATTAATTTTATTTTTTAGATATTGCTTCTAATAATGAAGAATTAACTGATTTAATCTAATATTTTCTATTGTCATATTCCCCGTAAAAGTTCTGAAGCTGTCCAATAGGGGGAGCTTGCTAATTCTAGCCCTTTGGCCTTTGCTGAAGGGCTTTTTATTTTTTTGAATTATTTTTCAGAAAAAAATGGATTTTTAATATTAAGTGTAATATAATCTAAAAGTCTCAAGCATTTATTACTTTCCCCTTAAAAGGGTAAAGAGGGGGGAAAGAAAAAATTTAAGTTTTAGATAAAGAGATGTGGTTAGAAGAAACATTTCTTATTCTTTTCTAAATATTAAAGTATAATACATAAGGAAAAAATGTTGCATGACAACTGTACAGGACAATTTAAATAATTAAAAAAAGGAGAATAAAAATGAATTCAGAAAAAAAGACCGCAAGAATTGTGGGAGTATTATTTATAATTGGAACGGTTGCGGGCATTCTAAGTCGTGTTATTACAGGACCTATTCTAAATGCTTCAGATTATCTTATTAAAGTTTCTGCAAATGAAAACCAAATAATAATAGGGTCACTCTTTGTGTTAATTATGGCTTTTGCACTTGCTATGGTTCCAGTCGTGATGTTTTCAATCTTTAAAAAATATAATGAAGTCTTAGCTGTAGGGTATGTTGTTTTCAGGGGGGCGCTTGAGGTAGTTGCCTATATTGCTACTGTAATCAGCTGGCTATTACTATTAACATTAAGTCAGGAATTTGTAAAAGCAGGAGCTCCAGTTGCTTCCAATTTTCAAACTTTGGGCACTTTATTACTAGAAGCAGGTGATTGGATTAATCATAGTTTTCTGACAATCGTTTTTAGCCTAGGTGCTCTGATGTTTTATTATTTATTCTATCAATCAAAACTCATTCCTCGATGGTTATCAGGTTGGGGTTTTATTGGAAGCATATTGGTTTTAGCAGTAGGCGTGTTAGGTATGTTCGGCTTGGTTCTGGAGATCTTATGGGCTCCACTAGGCGTGCAAGAAATGGTTCTAGCGGTATGGCTGATAGTTAAAGGATTCAATTCATCTGCAATCAATTCCCCGTCTGCATGACAGAAATAAACTAGATAAAATGACCAAATCAAAGTAATCTTGGAGGAATACTTATGAAAGGGATTGTATACACAAAATACGGACCACCGGAAGTTCTTCAGCTCAAAGAGGTGGAGAAACCTAGACCCAAGAACAATGAAGTGCTGATAAAAATATATGCAACAACAGCATCAATAGTTGACCGGAGAATCAGAGGTTTAAATGTTCCTGGCCCTGGCCGGATCCTGATGCGATTAATGTTTGGTCTTACAAAACCGAGAAACCCTATACTAGGTAGGTATCTGGCGGGAGAAATTGAAACAGTAGGTAAAGATGTTAAACGATTTCAAAATGGTGACCAGGTTTATGCGCGTACCGGGGCGCGATTTGGTGGTTATGCTGAGTACACATGTCTGCCGGAAGACAGTGTTATGACATTAAAGCCGACCAATGTAACTTATGAGGAAGCCGCCGCCGTTCCTTTTGGGGGCGCCTGTGCCTTACATTTTCTTAAAAGAAAAGGTGAGATCCGGAGCGGACAAAAAGTGCTTATTTATGGAGCTTCCGGAGCGGTAGGGACTTCCGCGGTACAGCTTGCCAAGTACTTTTTGGGGCAGAAGTAACCGGGGTATGCAGTACCACGAATGTAGAATTGGTGAAATCTCTGGGAGCCGATGCGGTGATTGATTACACGAAAGAGGATTTTACAAAGAGCAACGAGCTTTTTGATCTCATCTTTGATGCCGTTGGTAAAATCTCGTATTCAAAAAGTAAGAAAGCCCTTAAGCCAAACGGGAAGTACGTTTCGGTTTTTACATCTGGGACAGCAAAGATACTCACTGAAGATTTTATTTTACTCAAAGAGCTTGTTCAGGCGGGAAAGATAAAACCGGTCATTGATAGATGCTATCCGTTGGAACAGACCGCCGAGGCTCACAGGTATGCAGATAAAGGACATACAAAGGGAAATGTAGTAATAACTGTGGTGTATAATAATAAATAAAAGGAGAAAAATATGAATACAATCAAGAATACTTCAAGAGTTTTAGGAGCTGCATTTCTTCTGCAGTTTGTTACATCTTTGATCAGTGGAACGATTCTGCGTCAGTCATTGATTGTGCCTGGAAACATAAGTGAAAGTATGATCAATATTGCGAATAATGCTTTGCTGATGAGGGCAAATATTTTAGTTGATGTGCTCACTGCCCTTGGAATCATCTTTTTAGGAGCCATTCTTTTTATAACCCTAAGGAAACAGAACGAAAAAATAGCTCTTGTTGCCCTGGGATTTTATATATTAGAAGCGGCGCTACTTGCTGCCAGCAGAATAGCGGCTTTCTTTCTCTTACGCATAAGCCAGGAATATGTAACAGCCGGACACCCTGTTTTTTTGCAGACGATAGGAAATCTGGCACTTGAATCAATGGATTTTGTCGGAATAACGCTGCATATGTTAGTTTTTTGTCTTGGTGGAATCCTTTTTTATTGCCTGCTCGACAAATCAAGAATTGTTCCACGTGCTCTGTCTCTCTGGGGTCTAATAACGGTTTTTCCTATGCTGATAGCAACACTGTCTGCTATATTGGGCTATGAACTTCCATTTTTCCTATACTTTCCCTATGTCCCCTTTGAATTCGTAATCGGAGTTTGGATTTTGGTCAAAGGTATAAAAATACCCGAAATGAAATCCGAAAATTGATTTATTAGAGCTGGGCACATAAAATAATTAATAATAAATGTAAGTTTGAATTCCTAAATTGTAAAAGGCATTGATAAAAAAAGCAGGGTTTGAATCTCAAATTTCCGAATTAAAAGAATTTGCCACCAAAGAAAAACTTGAAATTTTCTTTTTGTCGTTTTCACCATAAAAATAAGCCATTAGTCAATTGCATGATTTACATTATTTCGTTGCACTTCATAACGGAAGGAGAGCTTGGTCGTTAGCCATATAATTTCTGAAATTTATCTAAGAGTATCTTTATGTAAAGAGCAGATGACAGAGGAAGGTCGTTTGACACTATTATAAATCAATTATTTCAAAATCTGATGGAGTCAATAATTTTAATATAACAACTGACTATAGAATAATCTGAATCAATCAGTTTAATCAAAATACTTTCTTTATGCAACAAAAAGAACATATAGTTAAAGTATTTTAGCCTTAACATTTCTTATATGAGCATTGCTTTTTCTAAGAAAAGTTTTGATTTTTAAATACTGTTCTAAATTAGTAAAAGGTATCAGCTTTGATATATCATTTTACGTAGTTTCCTTTCAGATATTACTCTTCTATCCATTGGGTCTCCAATTTTTTCAAGATTGTCTATAATAATTTTATCAAGCTTTAATAGATTTAGAATTTGTGTGACTCTAGCCCTTGAGATATTGAGTTTTTTTTACAAGACCAGATTGATTTCTTACTTGGCCGCCATCAATCATCTTTTTATATTCTTTAGCTAAGTAAATAGGGTTTCTGTATACTCGTGCTTTTTTATTAATCTTTGTTGCTGTGTAAGGGAAACAAAATGTAGAAGTAAAAGTTCTGTCTATGTTACAGTCTGGGGAGCTAGACATTAACAATAACAAGCCCTTCGACATTTTGCTGAAGGGCTTTTCTTTTATATATATCTTATAAATTCTAGTCTTTAAATATTGCTTTAATATTGAAGAATTAACTGATTTAATCTAATATTTTCTGCTGTCATATTCTCCTTAAAAGTTCTGAACGCGTCCAATAGGGGGAGCTTGACATTCCAAGCCCTTTGGCCTTTTGCTGAAGGGCTTTTTTGTTATTTGATATTTTTTTAAAAAAGAAGGATTTTTAAAAGTTATGTAGTATTAGAAATATAGGTAGGTTTAAAAATACAATTTAAGAATAATTAAAGGAAAAATATAAAATAAGAAGGTGATGCTATTATTAGAAAAAATACATTTTTTCTAATAAACATACTAATCGTTTTCTTTATTATTAGTCTTCTTTTTCTCACAGTTTCCTCTCAAACAATTAATGTAAAAGACTACATTAAAGATAAATTTCCTTCTGTATTTAGTTTCTATCTTTCTTCTCTTGAAGATCTTGACTCATATGAAAAAGAGTTTATCGATTTATTGCAGAAGTTACCGGAAGAAGAACAGGAGTATTACGCCAAAGAAGTTTATAAAAATGGTTTTTCTCTGGAACTTCTAAAAAGTCTAAAAGACGATAAAACAATTCAAGTGCCTACGAGTAGGTCTGCTCTGCCTTCCTTACCTAAACAAAAAGAAGAATCAACCGAAAATCTGCCTACTCTTATAAAAAGAATCAAACCATCTGTTGTTATTGTTTTTGCTTATGATGATAAAGGAGAATTTTTAAAGCTGGGTAGTGGTTTTTTCATAAGTCAGAATGGCAATATTATCACTAATTATCACGTGCTTCAGGGAGCAAGCTCTGCTGAGGTAAAGACCTCAGATGGTAAAACTTATCCCATCACCTATATCGTAGCAGATGATGAACAAAGTGATATTATCCGTCTTTCAGTAGATATTCCCTCTCAATATGTTCACTCTCTATCTTTAAGCGTAACTGTTCCAGAAGTAGGAGAAAGAATAATAGTGTATGGTAGTCCATTAGGTTTGGAAAAAACAGTTAGTGATGGAATTATTTCTGCAATAAGAGAAGTTCCCAGTTATGGTAAACTTATCCAAATCACTGCCCCCGTCTCACCAGGTTCAAGTGGTAGCCCAGTTTTAAATATGAATGGAGAAGTTATTGGAATAGCTACTTTTCAAATAGTAGAAGGGCAGAACTTAAATTTTGCTATTCCCAGTGAAAGAATAGCAAACCTTGATTTGACGGAAGAGAAGGAAACATCTGTTGGCGAAGAAATATTTGGGCAAGAGAGTAAAGAGAAAAAGAATTCCGATTATGCCTATGAAGCTTTTAATAAAGCGTTATATTTTATGGATAAAAAAGAGTATGGGAAAGCAATACCTTATTTGGAAATAGCAAGTAAGACAGATATATTATCATTAAAAGCCAATGTATATTGTGCAATTGGGTTCTGCTATAGTATAGAATTTGGATTGTATAATAAAGCAATAGAATCTTTCAAGCAATCAATCCGAATTGAACCCGATAATGCTGGTGCACACACTTTTTTAGGTATTCAATATGTAGAACTTGGCCGATATAAAGAGGCAATTGAACCATTAAAACAAGCAATCCGACTAAGTGACTACTATATCATTTCTGCTTACGATAATTTAGGCTTTGCTTATTATAAACTTGGCCGATATAAAGAAGCAATAGAATCCTCTAAGCAATCAATCCGAATTGAACCTGATAATGCTTACACTCACTGGATTTTAGGTGTTAGTTATTTAATGACTAGTGATAAAGATTCTGCACTAAATGAGTATAAAATCCTAAAAATTTTAGATATTGATTTAGCTAACAATTTGTTCAAACGGTTTTAATAAAAAAGAGGGGGGTAAAAATAATGAAAGCATTTGAAAGAATTTTTCTTTATTCGGTATTAGCGATATTGGTGTTTTATGTGTTCTTGGTAGATAACAAAGTTGAGAGCAAGGAGGCTATTCAGGAGGAGATCAGGGCGAGGCGTATAGTAATTGTGAGTGATGCGGGGAAAGAGGTTGTTAAGTTATTGACTAATGATGAAGACAATGGAGTAGTTCAAATTTACAACGGAGTAGTTCAAATTTACAACAAAGACGGCACTCTTGTTGCTGAGATGAGAGTTAGTAAAAACGATAATGGAGAAATATTAGTTGGTAACAAGAATAATAAAGTGATTGGTAGCCTACCTTAGAACTATAAATAAATGATTTGGTTATTAAATAATAAAAGGGGGTAAAAAAATGAATAAAAACCAAAAGATAATTTTAGCAATTTTTATTCCGATTATTATTTTCTTTATTGCCCTTACTATTGCGTATTATACTGGCGTTACACATCCTATAATATATCGAGGGGGGGGGAAACCACTAAAACCGCCTTTCCCCCCAACAATTCATAATCCTTTTGATTGGGAAAAAACTTGGTATATATGGTTATTTATTATAATCTTCGTTTGTGTTTTTGAATATAAACTATTTGCAGATAAAAAAGTAATTAATAATAAAAAAAATAATCTTAGCTGACACATATATTCCTACAAAAAATTACAAAAGTAATAGGGGATATATTATGAAAAAAATAATTATTATATTCATAATTGTGTTTTGTTTATTTTCCTTTATGGAAATTTCTTGTTTAGCCAATTTTAGTTATGGTGAATTTTGGAACTCTATAGACGAGGAAATTAAAATGGCTTACGTAGCGGGGGTTAGGGAAGGAGTAGAAATGTGCCTACTACAACTTATAGATTATTCCCCTCCTCTATCTACAAATAAGGAGGCTGTAGAAAAATTCGCAACTACCTTAGAAAATAATTATAATTTTATAGAATTATTCACGAAAGATGGGATGGAAAAAACTCCTAATCTCTTTAAAACCTTTACAAAGATCATAGATGATTTATATAAAGACCCTGCCAATACATATATCGGAATTTCTAATATGTGCATTATTGCTTCTCGGAAGCTTAGAGGAGAACCCGTTGGATCATTATTAAGAGAGTTAAGAGAAAAAGCATTGCGTTAAAATAAATTCTTGCAAATAATTACCTTAATCAACCAAAAAGCAGGGCAGGCAAAACTACTTAAAAATGATTAACAAATACTATGAATTATTTCTTCTAAAGAAGGGAGCGATATATAAGCTTGGAGTATTACAGCATTTTTTGTATATACATTGAAGAACAGAAAAAGAAAACAATCGAGAGTAATAAATTTGCAGAAAATATTTAAAAAGAAATGAAACATTGAGATTACATATTATTTTCATTAAATTCCATATTAGGATTTTTTATTTATGTTTAAATTAATTATATCAGTGAAGAAGAATTATTATAAAATAGGTTTTATTTTTATAGTTATAGCAACTATTATGTCAACTATTATACTCCCGAATTTAGATACAAAGATAACAAGTTTAGAAAAAGAAATTAATGATTTTAACGATCAGGTATTGAAAAATGTTTTAGCTTGGGTGCAATATACTTCAATAGAAAATCGAATAGAGATTTTGTGTTTACGTTCTGATCTAATAGAAGAATATAAAAAAGATACATTGCTTCAAATAATTTTCTATCAATCAGCAATATTAACCAAAGCATATTCGGGTTGTGGTGGTCTTCTGGAGAAGAACAAAAAAAGTTAATGAAAAATGCAGAAGAAAAAATAAAGGAAATAAAAAATAGCAGCAATACTAATGAGGTAAAAATGCAAAAAATAATGTCTTTGTTAGAAGTTGAAAGGAATGATTCTTTTATAAGGATGAATGATTTTCAAGATGAATTAGAGAAATTACAAAATATGTTAAAAGATAAGCAATTAAATCGAAATAAATTACATTCAGTCTTTGCATTATTTCAAATTATTGGTCTGATCCTAATTGCTTTAGGATCAATAAGAGGAAAGACATAGGGTCAAATCTTTATTCTTGACAAATAATTTAATTAACTGTTAAGAATAAAGATTTGACCCCGGTAAACCTTGAAAGGTTTTTAGATGGCGGAAAGCAAGAGGGTAACGAAAATATCGAATTTACGCTTATGATTCTATTTTAAAAAACAGGGGCTTTAAAATCAAAAAATAGAAAGCCTAATTTTGGCTAAATTAACGAAGAAGCCTTATATATAATAGCTTGCAGTTATTTTGAAGATTATTAGCAAATAAAAAGGGGTTGGGAGAAAAAAACATACCATAACAGGTAAAGAATCGCTAACAGAGCTATCAGGGGCGTTTTTTTAGGGGGATTCCGAGCGAGTTTAATATAATATAGGGGGTTGGTTGTGGCTAATATAATTTATAGTATTATCATCTGTATTTATCTTATAGTAATCGGAATCAGAATTTATAAGGCAATGGCAGAAGACGAAAAAATGATAGAAGTTTATAGAAAAAAAGGAATAGAGATAGATAGAAAAAAAAGAAAAAGATTCATTGATTATTTTTATGAAGCAAACGGCTTTTATTTTTAAAGAATACTTTAAAGGGAGGTAAAATTAATGGAAGAAAATATAAAGGAAAAAATGAATAAAGAAGAATACCAAAAGGAGACCCAAGATTGGCTTAATATATCGGATAAAAAGTCCAATGTTTTATTTGATAATAAACTTATAGGAGTGTTTTGTGAAGCAATAAATAAATTTGGCTTTGAAAAGACTTGGGATATTTTCATGAAATTACAAAATTATTTAAAGTATGATATTTATAAAAGTGTAATTTCACAAGAAATAAAAGAAGCTGATCTTAAAAAAGTTGTAGATTTAATTAATAAAGAATTTGATGATAAGCATGGTTATTCAAAAAAAGACCTTTTAAAAAGTATAAAAAGATTACAAGTGAAATTGATAGAAGAATATGAAAAACTAAACAGTGAAAAATTAAAGAATTGCATAGAAAAAAAATAAAAAAGGGGATAAAAAGGAATATTTATGAAAAAAATAGAACTATAGAACTAATGAATGACCCTGCGGCAAGCCGCAGGGTCATTCATTAACTTCCCTCATTTATTGATAAATATTAGCCATTTGGCTTTTGTTGAAGAGTATTTTCTTTTATAAATATTCTAAAATATTTATTCTTAGATACTACTTACTATTATGGATAATTAACTTATTAATCTGATATTTTCTATTGCAATATTTCCTTTAAAAGTTCTGAACGCGTCCAATAGGGGGAGCCAGAAAATCATCAGCCCTTTGGCTTGAATGCCGAAGGGCTTTTTTGTTGGGAAAAGAAGGATATTTAAAATTTATGTAGTATTATAAAAACAGAAAGGAATAATTTATATTTTTTTGACCTTTTATGTGAATTATTTT
>Ga0210003_1003335_pt1 | contig 13107 bp, 11 predicted proteins | sample LantaG_FD_182804 | JGI IMG/M metagenome (GOLD analysis project Ga0210003, IMG submission 182804) | Deep subsurface microbial communities from Baltic Sea to uncover new lineages of life (NeLLi) - Landsort_02402 metaG (SPAdes) (version 2) | ecosystem: Environmental > Aquatic > Marine > Oceanic >... | reverse complement strand
TATCTTCATTGTCCGGGACTGGAAAACCGGTGTTCGGCATGCTGGCCTCCGATTGCGACGAACTCGATTCCCGCCCGGAACTCATCCGACCCGCTAGAGACGCTCAACACCAGCACGCCATCTCGGCGTCGCCAACATCCTGGTAGTGCGGTTGCTTTCCGAACATCACATGGATACTACCCGTTTCTAGCCCGGTTCCTTGGTACCCGAGGCGAAGCGGTTCGCTGTCAGGAACGATGGCTATGCCGGTCGGCGTGCACCAGGTCCAGGTTAGCTCCAGACAATTCGAATTGGTTTTGAGGGTTACGCATATCCCTCGTAACCAGCTATTGATTCTCAAGATAATACGAAATGGTTTTAGGGGCTACACTTGTTCCGCCGAACCAGCTATTGATTCTTACCGCCGTCAGTACCTTCGGGCTGAGATTTGCGGGAATAGGCTTGTGCACTGTTTGATCTCCATATGTCAGTGTGATGCCGTTGTAATCAAGCGAATGCAGGAACTCCTGACCCAAAGGCACCGCGATGACTTCCGATTGAGTCGGCATGATTCTAGCTAGATCGACGTTATAGTACGGCCCAATTTCGAACATTTGCGTCACTACATTGTATCTCCAGGCCACCATAATTGCGTCAGTATCGGGCCGCAAAGGCGTGAAGGTGATTCCCGTTAATTTATTCCAATCGTATTGGTCTTCATCCTTGAGATCGTATATGGAGTTAGTCGTGAAGGTGGCGCGGCCTGAAACTTGCTCAACAAGAAATTGGGTCTGCCGAGGAAGGCTGAAATTTGTTCCTTTGTAGATAGTGATTAGCGAAGATCCCGCATAGCCGCCGTTACCGGCAGCGCCGCCGTCGGTGCCCGGCCCCCCGGCACCGGTTTCACCGGCCCACGACAACAGTCCGGTACCACCGCCGTTACCGCCCCTACCGCCGATGCCCCCGGGGCCTACCGCCGCCCCACCAGCCCCACCATTGCCGCCATTACCAAACACCAGCCCACCGGTACCGCCGTTGCCGCCGTCACCGCCGGGCGCACCTGCCCCGCCATCTCCGCCGTTACCGAACCACCCGGCCGACCCGCCGTTGCCGCCGTTAAAGCCAGAACCGCCATCGCCCCAGGTTCCGCTGTTGCCGCCATCGCAGGCCATGGCGCCCGTACACGAGTCCGCATCCCAGGTAAACCCATTGCCCCATATCAGCCCACCATCGGGATGCTCGGCGGTGCCATTACCGAACAGCCAAATAGAGTCACCTAAAGCACTGACAGCAGAACCCACCGCAGCCGCACGAACAGCGCTGGCCTCATCCGCCTTCGCCCCGCCAGAAACAAACGGCTCACCGCTTTGCGCCGCACCCGGCTGGCCTGCCGCGCCGCTCGCGTCTTCACCATTGCCGGCCTCGCCACGCACAACAGCCAACGCCCCCCACCCAAACGGCTCCGTCACCGGAGCCTCAGGACCATCTCCCGAAGTCTGCCCGACCAACCCGGTGGCTGTACCCGGGGACACCTCAACCGGGGCCGCGGTCATCACTAGCGCCGCACCAGCAACCATGGGCGCCATCACATCAGTCACACCCGCACCCGACACCGCCGACGGGCCATCACCAACGGCCGGCACCTCAATAAGCGCAGAAACCGCGACCGCAACCTCATCGGCATCCGGCACCGCCGCTGGCACCACGGCGCCCGACGGCGTCCCCCCACCGAAAACCCCACTCGGCTCCGACATACTTGCCGACCACGACGAATCCGAATCGCCAAGACCCAACCCGGGCACAGAACCCGCCGACACACCCGCGGCAGAATCCGAACCCGAGGCATCCGGCGTCACGTCGGTCGGAATGTCTGTGTCTGTGTCTGTGTCTGTCGAGATGTCGGTGGGAATGTCCGATGAAACGTCGCTACCCGAACCAGACGACGAGTCGCCCGACTCCGATGACGCCGTCGCGCTCGTGGAATCCGCCGAGGAACCGGCCGAGGGCGACGCGGCCGCCCCTGACGGCGGCCCCTGACCTAGCGGCGACGAGGCCGCCCCCGGCTGTGAACTCGAGCCCGCCGAACCGTCCGAACCGCCCTTATCTGCGAACGCTACTGCTGGCATGGACGCAATCGCCGCGCCAACACCTAAAGCAAACGCAAGTGCACCGATCCGTCCTACATAGCTGGCTTCGCGCGATACCGCGGGCTTAGGAAGCGCCCGAGCCTCATACTCGATCCGACGGGCCCAGCCCCATCCGGTAGTAGCCCGACGACCCGATCTGGCAGAACGCTGATCCCATGAAGTGCTCTCACAAGCATGTGCCGAACTCATCACGGACCTCTCGTCGTCAGGATTTTCTGAGCAAACTTGGCTCTGGCATCTCCCATGGAGATTCAATCCGCGTATAGACACTAACCGGGGCCCATCGCGCCCGTGGCGATCCGTGGGTCGACCCACTAGGTATCGCATTGAAAACTTCGCGGTTGAGCACCCACGGGTGCGTCGTCGATGCACCCGCACCCCGGGAACGCTAGCCCGCGGGCGGTGGGTGGTCGCGCATCTTGGCGAATCGCACAGACAGTCGACCCATCCGGATCATCAGCGACGCCGGGGGACTGCTAGTGCCCCGCAGGTATGTTGCGAATTCCTCAGCGGGCACGCCGATGCGGGACGCGAACTCGTGTTCGCCGAGGCCCGAGCGATCCAGCAGCAGGTGCACGTGACGGCCCACCTCGGCACATTCGTTGGCCTCAAGGTGTTCGCGGGTGCGCACGAGCACCTCAGACATGGCCCGGGACACCCCGTACGGTCTGGCGGTTTCGAGGACCTCTTCGACCTGACGCGCGGTCCGGCCGAACGGATCACGTTTGATCGCTGCCACTATGCGCTGCCACACGCCGAGGTCGTCGTTCTCCAGCGCCGCACGGATTTCGGCAGTCGGCCAGAACTCCACCGGCCGGTCACTGGGCGGTGGTTGAGGTGCCCAGCGACGCGCAGAAGGATCGTTGGTGTCCGTAGCGCGTACCTGCCCCCGGATTTCAGGGGTCTTGGACAAGTGCGAAGTCACCTTCCCTCCTCCAGCATTGCCACCGCCACTGACAGGCAGCGCTGCCTGACCCGTGCCCACTCGGTCTCCGCGCCCGGCCCAGCCGCTGCGGCTTCGGGCCCATCGGAGGGGCGTGGCTCTGCCAGGCGGCGCACCAGCTGGGTGGCCACCCAGTGTGTGCGTGCCGGTTGCCCAGAGTAGTACCGATCCATGCTGGAGAGAACTTCTGCCGCGGTCTGTGTGTCCATCGAATCGACTAGCTCGGCGAACTCGGTGAAATCGCGCGTGGTGTTGCGCTCCATCACTAGAAAACTCGTGAGCCGCAGGGTCTCGGCCCCGGTAGGGATCTGCAGCCGATCGCCGGTCGGCAGCAGCACGTTGGTGGTCTCCAAGGGGCTGCTGCGCTGCAAGGGTGAGCGCGCAGCGCCGGCGTCGTGCTCGGCGCCGGACTGGACGGCAAGAGCGTCGAGTGCGACATCGAGCCTGCCCCGCCACATGGTCACCGGGTGCTTGGGAAGCCGGACCGCGATGGTCTTGCCGTGGGCGCGGTTGCTGATCGCCACGGTGAGGTGTCCGCCGGTATCGTGGAGGCGGCTGCTGCCCAGCACTTTTCGCGGCTGGCATCCACTGAACGCGAGTGGGTCGGCCACCGTGATGCTTTGGGGTGCAAGGGTTTTGAGTTTAGCGGCGGACTTCACCACGGTGCGCAGGTCCGATCCCGATGGTGCGAGCGCCGAGATGTCGTCGGGGATGATGACGAGGTCGCCGATGTCGGCCTTGGGCAGTGGCTTCTCGAAGTCGACGGACGGCAGGATGCGGTCCAACCAGGCCGGCAGCCACCAGTTCCATTTATCGAACATGGCCATCAGCGCGGGAACCAGGATCAGACGTACGACGGTCGCGTCGACCGCGATGGCCACCGCGCAGGCCACCCCGAGTTGGGCGACAAGCGGCATTCCGGCGAAGGCGAACCCGATGAAGACGGCGATCATGATCAACGCGGCGCTGGTGATGGTGCGTGCGCTGGTGCTGACGCCGTAGGCGACGGCATCGCGGGTGTTGCCGGTCTGCAGGAAGCGTTCCCGGATCCTGGTGAGCAGAAAGATCTCGTAGTCCATCGACAGCCCGAAGGTGAGCGCGAGCACCAGGGGCGGGATGGTGCTGTCCAGCGATGAGAGTTGTTTGAAGCCGAGGTCGGAGAACCAGCCCCACTGGAAGACGACCACCAGGCTTCCGTAGGCGGCAGCCACTGACAGGACCGTCATCAGCACGCCCTTGAACGCCAGCACCACCGACCGGATCGAGATGAGCAGCATGACGAATGCGATCAGTGCCACGAACCCGAACACCAGCGGTTGGGTGTGGGCCACCCGGTCGTCGAAGTCCTTGATGAGCGCGGTGGGACCGCCGACGTCGATCCGCGCACGGTCTTGCGCGACCGGCGGAACCTCCGCCCGCATCCAGTCGACGGTGTCGCGGGCCGACAAGTCCTCGGGGTCGACCGACAGCACCGCTGACAGCAGCGCGCTGCGGTAGTCGTTGCCGAACATCGCCTGCGTGACTGACACGGTATTGGGTGCCTGGGTCATCTTCTGCCGGATCGAGTCGAGCAGGGGCTCCTTTGCGGCTGCCGAGGCGGGGTTGCCGTCGGGGAACGTCACCAGCACCCGGACCGGGCCGAGCGCGCCGGGGCCCAACGCCTGCGCTGCCGCGTTCACCCCGCCCCGGATCTCGTGCGTGGGTTCGAATTGCCGCTGCATGCTGTTGCCCAGAATCATCGAGAACGCCGGTGCGGCCAACGCCAGCAACAGCGCTGTCGCGGCCAGCGCTGACAGCCACGGCCTGCGCATCACCCCACCGACCCAGCGGGACCAGAACCGGGATTGGGTGGATTCGGGGCGCCGCGACCAATGCAGGTAGGACGAACGTTTCGCCGCGGCGCGGCCGAACGTCGCCAGCACCGCCGGGGTCAGTGTGGTCGACGTGAGCACCGCCAGCGCTACGGCGAGGATGGCGCCGGTGGCCATCGACTGCAGCACCGGGGTGTTGATCAGGTAGATGCCGGTGACCGAAGCGATCACCGTCAGGCCGGACAGCACCACTGCCAGGCCCGAGGTGGCCATTGCGGCGTCTGCGGCGTCCTCGGGATCCCGGCCGGCGCGCAGTTCCTCGCGGAACCGCATCAGGATGAACAGCGAGTAGTCGATGGCCACTGCGATGCCGAACATCGACACCGTCGACGTCACGAAGACCGACATCGTCGTGAAGGTCGACAGTAGGTAGACCAGCCCCATCGTGACGGCGACGGTGCAGATCCCCAGCAGCAGGGGCATCGCGGCAGCGGCCAGCGAACCGAATACTGCGAGCAGGACGATCAGGACGATCGGGAGATTCCACTTCTCGGCCTGCGCGATGTCGTGCTTGGTGGCCAGGGTGGCAGCCGCGCCCAGCGCGCCCTGCCCGATGACGTAGAGACGGACCTTGCCGTTCTCCATCTCGCCGGGCTGGTCACCGTCGATTCCGACCTTCTCCCGCAACTGTTTGGCGACGTCGACGGCGCCGGTGTTCTCAAAGTCCAGTTGCAGGGTGATGACATAGGGGCGGTCCGGCTGGGGTGCGGGCTGCGCTCCGGGTGCCCCCAGCGGGTTGGGTATGACCGTAACGCTGGGAACCTCGGCCGCCAGTCGCTCCAGATGGGCGACGGCGTCGTTCATGTCGCTGAAGGACGCGTCCGGACGTGGCGCGGCGACCAGCGCTAACGGGGACGCGCCCTGATCTGGGAACTGCGCCTCAAGCTGGCGCTGCACATACAGCGACTGCGAGCCGGCGACCTCGAAGCCACCGCCGGTCAGATTGCCGGACTGGTTCATGGCGAGATACACCGACGGCACCAAAAGCAGCAGCCAGGCCGCGAACACCGCCCAGCGATATCTGCGCAGGTTGCTGCTGATGCGCATCATGAACTGCTGGATCGGAACTCCCAGTTTCTGACCGGCGTGTGGTAGCCAGAGCGTACCGCAGCCAGCTGTGGGGGATGGCCCTCCCGCAGGCTCGCCAGCGGTGCTTTAAGCAGCTCCAACACCTGTGCAATCGCTGGCCCGATTGGTCAGTCCGGCCGCTGCGATGGCAACCGGCGGAGAAGTTTCGCCGTCGGGGAGCGTGTGCAACTGATCGCTGCGAGTTTGCGAGCCGGTACGGCCCCGCCACCCCTTCGGTACTGGCCGCACCGGACCTGTGCGCGGCCAGCGAGGTCGCCAAGACCGTGGCCGAGGTGGCCACCTACACAGACAACTATCTGGAGGCCAATCCCAAGGCCAACCAGGCGCTGACGCGGATCTCCCAGCAGCAGGGCGGACCACAGTCGGCCCTCGCGCTGAAGACCTACTTCGATGCGAACCCCCAGGTCGCTGCGGACCTGCAGCGGCTACAGCAGCCGCTTGCCTCGTTGTCGGGGCGTTGTAAACTGCCGGTTACCGTCCCGCAGGTGCTCGGCTTGATGCAGGCGGCCCAGCAGCAGAGCTTCGGCGCTTCTCACGATTGAGTTACCGCTATTGAGTTACCGCTAGGTAAGAATGATCGGCCAAGGTAAGAAACTGGGCGCTTATTCTGCTTAGCTCCGTAAGATGATCCCGACCGGCGACCGACACTGGTTTCGGTCCACCTCTGATGAAGGAGCCTCCATGTTGTTCTCGGCAACCACGGTCCGTCGTACTGTCGTCGGCGGGCTGGGCGCCGGCGCTATGGCGTTCGGCGTGTTCGGCGCCGCGCCGCTGGCTTCGGCGCAGCCCCAACCGCCGAACTGCACCGCGGCCGACTTCTCCGGTGTGGCCGCCGGCGTCTCGGCGGCATCCTCGACCTACCTGTTCACCCACCCCGAGGTGAATGCTTTCTTCAGCAGCCTCCACGGTGCCCCCCCTAGCCAGGTCGAAGCCGACGTCGATGCCTATCTCCTCGAGAACCAGGGGACTTTGGCGGAGCTGGTCGAAATCCGCCGGCCGTTGGTGGATCTGCGGGACCGCTGCGGCATCATCATCGCGCCCGACACTCAGTAAGGCTGATGCGCGAGTGGGTGGTGGCTACGTCCCCTCGCGGGGGCGAGCCTGCCATCCAGGACAGGGCGGGCCAGGACAGGGCCGGCCGGACAGTGCTGATGGTCGACGACGACCCGGATGTCCGGACGTCGGTGGCCCGGGGCCTGCGGCACTCCGGGTTCGACGTCCGCGTCGCAGCCAACGGGAAAGAGGCGCTTCGGCTGCTGTCGAGTGAGTCGCACGACGCCTTGGTGCTCGATGTCCAGATGCCCGAGCTCGACGGGGTCGCCGTGGTCACAGCATTGCGGGCGCTGGGAAACGACATCCCGATCTGCGTACTGTCGGCCCGCGACACCGTCAACGACCGAATCGCGGGGCTTGAGGCCGGTGCCGACGACTACCTGACCAAGCCGTTCGATCTGGGCGAGTTGGTCGCCCGTCTGCACGCCTTGCTGCGCCGGGCGCACCATTGCGACCCGACATCGGACACGATGTCGGTGGGCTCGCTCACCATCGACACCGCCCGCCGGCTGGTGTTCTCCGCCGGCGAGCGCGTCGAGCTGACCAAGCGTGAGTTCGATCTACTGGCAACGCTGGCCAAAAACGCGGGTGTGGTGCTGAGTCGGCAACGCCTGCTCGAGCTGGTGTGGGGTTACGACTTCGACGTCGACACCAACGTCGCCGACGTCTTCGTCTCCTATCTCAGGCGCAAGTTGGAGCGCGAAGGGCTGCCGCGAATGATCCACACGGTGCGGGGGATCGGGTACGTGCTGCGGGAGGAACCGTGAACTGCTGAGACCTCCTAGGCGGCTCCGATCGGCGTCGTTGCGCACGAGGGTCGCGGTCGCCGCCGCCGCAGCCGCCGCAGCGGTCGTCGCCTTGTTCACCGTCCTGACGTCGCTGGTGCTGGCGAACAACGATGCGGTACAGCTGGATCGTCGCCTGGATGCGATCGTCGACGCGAGTATGTTCCCCGAGCAGCTCAGTGATCCACGCCGAGGAGTGTTGCAGACCGGACGGTCGCGCTCGTCGGGTCAGGTCGTGTTCCAGCGGGGACTTCAGCTGCCGGCACTGGCGCCGGGAACCGAAACGGTCTTGGTCAACGGTGTCGAGTACCGGGTGCGGACCATTCCGGTCGACCAGCAGGGCGGGGTGCTGATGTCGGTCGGTATCCGCGCGGACAGCATCCTGCTGAACCCGGCCCGGGTGCCCGCCTACATCGCGGTGGGTGTGGTGACCGTGCTCATCGCGGCCGGGTTGGGCTGGTTGCTGGCCGGCCCGGCGATCCGGCCGTTGCGCAAACTGACCGAACACACCAAACAGCTGGGCGAAGGGGCCGACGACATCCCTGCGGTGCATGGGGTGCGAGAGGCCGAGGAACTCTCCGAGGCGATGAGCGCCATGCTGAGCCGACTCGCCGCGGCGCGGCGGGCCACGACGAACTCCCTGCAGGCGGCCCAGGATTTCGCGGCCAACGCCGCCCACGAGCTGCGAACGCCACTGACCGCGATGCGGGCCGATTTGGACACCCTGCGAATGCACGCCTTCCCGGAAGAGGAGCGCGACCAGGTGGTCGCCGACCTGTCCCGGGCGCAGCGCCGGGTGGAGGGCATCGTCACTGCACTGGGGCAGCTCGCTTCCGGCCAGCTGGCCCAGGCAAAGGACTGTGAGGTGATCGACTTGACCGACATGCTGGATCGCGTGGCGCGAGAAAACATGCGCGTGAGCCCTGACATCCGGATCGATCTGGACCTGGCCGACGATCTCGGCACGGTGTGGGGTTGGCCCGGCGGACTACGGCTGGCGGCCGACAACTTGGTTCGCAACGCCATCACGCACGGGGAGGCCACCCGAATCCGCCTTGCCGCGTACCGCGAAGGCGGGGTGATGACGATCGTGGTCGACGACAACGGCCGCGGCCTGCCCGCAGAGGAACAACGGAGCGTGCTGGGTCGGTTCTCACGCGGAAGCAATGCCACCGCAGGAGGTTCTGGCCTGGGGCTGGCACTGGTGGCCCAACAGGCAGCATTGCACGGAGGTCAGATCGAGCTTTCGGACGGTCCGCTCGGCGGGCTGAGGGCTACTTTGACGATGTCGATATCGTCTGAGCGGCAATCTGATTCAGATGAATGACTGGCGATTCAACGGCGGGTAATCAGCCGGGCCGCCGCACGCCACCCGAGTAACAGCATCGCAGTGGTCAGCGAGGCGACCACGATGAAGCTCGTGGCGGTGCCCTGGGATGTGGCTTTACGCAACAACATTGCGACTGCCACGGTGCACGCCCACACCACGACGCCGGTGGGAGCGAGCGCCGCAGGACGCTGCCAGCCGCGGGAGAGTAACCAGCCCAGAATAGTTCCGGCGAGGAACGGCCACGCCGTCTCGGCGATCCCGCCCGCGGTCAGCCCCTCGGCGTGACTGCGGCGCCCGATCGCGCAGAACACGACCACACAGAAGACGTCGGCGGCCAGTGCTGCGAGGGCAGATCCGGCAGCCGGCCGGTCAACGGTCTGCATAGGTCATCACGTCGTCAAGCATTGGGCCGGTGTTCTTTTCGTCGCGCGGAACGAAACCGGGTTCGAGCGGGAGGGGCCCGCCGTCGGGCAGATCTTGGGCCGTGTCCGCGAGCCGTGAATCCAGCTGGAACGACGAGAACACGAAGGGTAGCCCGTCGGAGCGGAGCGGATCAGGTGTGTTCATGATGTGGAAGTGAAGGTGGGGTGCATCGGTGTTGCCGCTGTTGCCCAGGGCGCCGATCACCTGACCTGCGGTCAGCTGATCACCGGGCTGAACCTTGACTCCCCCGGTCTTCAGGTGCGCGTAAAAGGCAAAGTTGCCGCCGCCGAGGTCCTGGACGATATGGTTCCCGCCGTACTCGTCGAGGGCCAGTCCGGTGGGAAGCGTTCCGGGAACCTGTTCGGGCAGGTCGTCGCGGGTGGAAACCACGGGACCATCGCCGACCGCGAGGATGTCGGCCCCGAAGAACTGGTAGCTGGCCACATCTGTCATCTCGCCGGTGAACACCCGGCCGTCGGGCCCCAGTTGGAGGTAGTCGATCGCGAATCGTTCGGCAGCCCACAGTTCGCCGTTGATCGGATTCAGAGCCATCCGGTGCGAGGTCATGCCGCAGCAACCGTTGAGGTCCAACCAATTCCGTCCGGTCAGCGGCGGCGGGACGCCGATCGCGTGGGTCAACTGATCCGGAACCACCTGGTCTGGATCCAACGCGACATCAAGCCATACGAAGGCGGTCTGCGCCGGACCGATCGTCGTTGTCGGCGAAGTGCTTCCGATGATGCGAGTCCAGTAGTCCAGGCGGTCTCCCGGGAGGCTGAGTAGCGTCCGGTCGCCGGAGCGGACATCCACCGACGTGAGCGTCAGATCCTGTGCGAGCGTGTTGGTCAGCTGCAATTCGTAGGCCAGATGGACCTTGCCGTCAGTAAGCGGGACGGGTATGGGCGCCGCGACCACGCGTGCCACCAGGGGTGTCGCTACCGACGGCCCCGCCGGTGTCGTTGCAGGAGGAGCGGCGGTCGTGCCCGCAGGAGTGTTTTCCGGAGTGGGGGAGCAAGCTGCGATCAGTAGCAGGGCCGCGAGCAGGGCGGCTGAAGGGAAGGGGCGAAGTGTCATGCCGCTGGGCATTTTTGGCTATCTCTCGAGACTGCGCGGTGGATGGGGAGCGTCGGGGTCCGGGCTGAACTGTTCGGTGTGCGCTCTTGTGGGCGTATCCGGCGTATCCGGCGTATCCGGCGTATCCGGCGCTCCGTTGGAGTCGGGATCGATGTCCTTCTCGGTGCGAAACATGAAGAAGAACAGCACCCAGCCGATCGCGGAGATGAAGATCCAACTGACGAGCCGGTAGATCAGCATCGCGGAGATCGCCGCGGCCAGTGGCATCCCGCTGGACACCAGGCCGGGGACCAGAACCGCCTCGACGACAAGCAACCCGCCGGGCATCAACGGGATCGAACCGACAGCGCGGGCCGCCGCGTAGGCGACCGTCACCCCGGCGATCGAGGGGTGAGCGCCGGTGGCGTAGCAGGCGAACAACAGGCACGCCACGTCGGCGATCCAATTGAACAACGACCAGCTGAACGCCACCCCGAGGACGCGCCGCCCTAGTTGCACCGACTCCAGTTGGGCCAAGACCTCGCGGAACTTTCCCAAGCCGGTGCCGGTGGGCTTGCCGCGCAACGAGTTGACCCACGACAGCACCCGCGCGCCGATTCCGTCGATCAATTCGGGCCGGGTGGCCACGGCCTGTGCCAGCACGATCAGTGCGATGAAGCCCCCGAGCGAGAAGATCAGCGATAGCGGATTCTTGCTCGCGCCCAGCATGAACGCGCCACCCAGGCCCAGCAGCGCCAAGCCGATGACCTGCAGCACCCCGGACATCACCAACTGCCAGGAGGCCACCACGGGCGAGGCGCCCCACATTCGCTGCTGGCGGTACATGAACGTGGCCGACAGCACCGGGCCGCCCGGCATGGTGGTGGACAACGCGTTGCCCGCGTAGAACGCCGCCTCCGAACGCCACTGCCGCACATGGACTCCGGCCGAGCGCAGGAGGGTGCGCTGGATGTGGGCGAAGCTGTGCATCGACGCCATCGCGGCAATCACCGCAGCCAAGACCCATAGCCAGTTCGCCGAGTGCATGCTCTTCCACGCTGCGGCGAGTTGGTCGCGCACCAAAGCGAATTCGACCGTCAGCACAATGATCGCGACCGCGATGATCACCCAGCGCAGCCACCAGTACTTGCCGCGGGCCTGTCGCTCCTGGCCGGTGGGCCCCGCCTGGGTGTCGCTCGCAGGAACGTCGTGAGACACGCAGTACAGGGTAAGGCGTGGTTCTGCGGAATCCGCAGATCCAAGAGCCGGGTTGTCCGGGCCGTTACGCTACCGGAATGTCAGCCGGCCCCTCGTTCCTCACCTCCTTGGATGCCCGCGCCGACGAGTCGGTCAGCCCGCTGATCCGCAAGACCGCCGCCTGGTCGTGGCGACTGCTGGTGATCCTGGGCGCCATCCTCGCGTTGTTGTGGCTGTTCTTCCGGCTCGAAATCATCTTCGTGCCGGTGGCGCTGGCCACAATCATGGCCGCACTGCTGCTGCCGTTAGTGGACTTCCTGGACCGGCGCGGTGCGCCGCGCGGCGGTGCGGTGGCCCTGGTGCTGCTGAGCGGATTCGCGGTATTCGGCGGGTTGCTGGCGTTCGTCATCACGCAGTTCGTCGACGGTGCGCCGGCGCTTGTCGCTCAGATGGCCACCAGCATCGAAGGTCTTGGGAAGTGGCTGACCGACGGGCCGCTGCACGTGAGTACACATCAGATCAACCAGGCCCGCGACGCCGCGATCGAGGCGTTGCGCAGTAATCAGGAGAAGCTGACCAGCGGGGCGCTGTCGACCGCCGGCACGGTGACCGAGATCGTGACCGGTGCCGCGTTGGTGTTGTTCACGTTGATCTTCCTGCTGCAGGGCGGCCGGAATATCTTCTCGTTCGTCACCCAGATCTTTCCGGTCACCGTGCGGGACCGGGTGCGTGACGCCGGTCGGGCCGGCTTCCGGTCGCTGGTCGGCTACGTCCGTGCGACGTTTCTCGTCGCTTTCGTCGACGCGGTCGGCATAGGGGTCGGCTTGGCGATTATGGGTGTGCCCCTTGCGCTTCCGTTGGCATCGCTGGTTTTCATGGGGGCCTTCGTTCCCCTCGTCGGTGCCGTCATCGCGGGCTTCGTGGCGGTCGTCGTTGCGCTCATCGCCAAGGGTTTCGTCTACGCGCTCATCGCCCTGGGGTTGATCATTGCCGTGCAGCAGTTCGAGGGCCACGTGCTGCAGCCGCTGGTCATGGGCCGTGCGGTGTCCATCCACCCGCTGGCGATCGTGCTGGCCATCGCAGGTGGCGCTGTGCTCGCCGGGATCCCGGGAGCGTTGCTCGCCGTGCCCGTGTTGGCGTTCGTCAACAGCGCGATGCGTGTCCTGCTCGCCGACGACCCCGCGGCCGAGGAGGCTGCGCTTCAGGCCCGCGACGGCCCGGTGGTGAAAGCCGAAAG
>Ga0210003_1003329_pt1 | contig 13117 bp, 16 predicted proteins | sample LantaG_FD_182804 | JGI IMG/M metagenome (GOLD analysis project Ga0210003, IMG submission 182804) | Deep subsurface microbial communities from Baltic Sea to uncover new lineages of life (NeLLi) - Landsort_02402 metaG (SPAdes) (version 2) | ecosystem: Environmental > Aquatic > Marine > Oceanic >... | reverse complement strand
AATTGACGTAGGTTCTTTTACTCTTGATGTAACCAACATTACATTTTTGGGTAATGGAACATATATATTTTCACACACATGGGACAATACTCCTACAAGTATAAGTAATACTACAACTCTTGAGTCTGTTCTTCGAGTAACAGATACTGATGGATTATATGATATCAGTTCTATTCTTGAAGTAACTTTACCAAAATTAATGAATTATTTACTTGCTCTAGTTGCATCTGGACTTCTCTTACTAATAATAATTTTAATCTTACAAGACCACATAGTATCGGATGAAAAAAAGGATTATCTTCCCGAAATGATTACTGGAAAGAAAAAGAGGTAACAAACATGAGTTGGCCTGGGGAACGTCAGAGGCACGCCATGTCGGCGAGAGGTGTAACTAGTTCTACATATCAATACAATGCACACGGTAAAAGAGTACTAAAAATCGGACTTCCATCTTATACAAAAGAAGAAGTAAAACATTTATCAGAAATAGCACAAGGTAAAGAGTGGATAGCAGAACTTTCTATGTTAAATGGTCATATTATTATTGATGATGTCCAAATATCTGACAAACTTGATTATTCAGAACTAAGATGGAATATTGGTGATGATGTACGAGATGTGGGATATATTCATTATCATCCACCAGGAATTATTCCAGAATTTTCATCTGAAGATTTTGTACTGGCATTTCAAATTCATAAACTGAGAAAGAACTGTAAAGACTATCCATATACTATTATGGGTTTAGTATATCCTTCAAAAACTGGGTTTAAAATGCGATTGTATGGAGTTAAACCTTCAGACAGTAGAATGAAGCAGTTGGAGGGAGTTCATTCTGTAGAAAGTAGTTTTAATAATGTTCTGGAGGATATGATACATAATGGAGAACTGATTAAAATGAAGGAGGTCTCTATTTGAACCAACATACGAAAAGAGGTCTTACCAATGGAGAAGTTAATGAGAAATTATATAGACAAAAACTTCAATTAAGTGTAAAGAAACAAGGATTTACAAATGGTGCTAATAACAACCCCACAACTAATGGTATGATTAATGGTATGACTAATGGTATGACTAATGGTATGACTAATGGTATGAGTAAGGAGCCAAACAAAGCATACACACCACTCATTTCAAGAAAGAAAAAAACTACACGCAAACAATCTGCTGTTGCAATAGTTATTATATTTGTACTATGTATAGCAATATTTGCACATTTTGTTACAAATGATAGTCAAGAAGTAAGAGTCGATGGTAATTTTGCTGAGTGGAATGAACTTACAGATATCGGATTTGCGAATATTGGTTTGAAAACATCTGCAAATTCCTTGTTTGTAGGACTTGAAAGACCAAACATTCTAAAAGGACAGGGTAATATTACAGAGGCATATTACATTTTTATCAACGATAAAAATTCAGACGAAGGATTTTATCTTGGTTATGATACATACGAGTATTATCTAGATATCTACGGTACAAATAACAGTATTTACAGAGCAACAGGATATCAGTTTGATGGAGATAGAGATAATAGAGATTGGAATGGTTTTTTCTCAAGATATAATACCTATCCCCTTGTTTGTGCAAATAATGATAACTTTATGGAACTCAGACTATCAAGTACCATGTTGGGTCGACACGATGTAGAAAATACATCTATAATTGTATACCACTTCTATCCCGACTTAACATATGAATATAGTCAATTACTTGATGTAGACACACTTGCAGACCATAATGTTGTAGAACAAACCAGAACGACACCATTATCATATTTTGAACATGAATTTGAAACAAACACACTACATATCAGAACAGAAAAAGTACTTGCATATTCGTCTGTACCTTATAGTGTTAGAGAAATTGTTAGACCTACAACTACAATAATGACAAACACGACTGAAGTATTAGATATAAAAAACAATACACAACCAATTTACTCTGAAGTAGAAAAAAATGTAAGAGGAAGTACACTTACTGTAGAGTATGATTTTTTTGACCCGGATATTATTGCTCAATGTGGTGGTATTGTTATTAATACAACACGTAATATCGAAAACGTAACTCTTGACGAACACGGATTTATTCTTCGTGGTGTTAATCATACAGTTATTAGTTGTACTCTTGAAGGTGATTTTGGATATCAAAAGATAACAGAACACACACGAAGTGGTTATGTTAATTTAGATTTAGATTCTATACCAAAAATGAGTTTAAAGAACGAAGATGAAATAATACCTCGACAAACTGTAGGAACAAACACAGATTTAGAATGTCGACCTACAAGTTATGATGGTATTATTATCGATGGTGTATATTCATATACATCACATCACGAATGGTTCCCAGCAGAATATTATATTGTAAATTTGGTAGATGATATTGAAGTTGATGTAATGATGGATGATACGTATCTTTATGTTGTGGTTCTAGCATATGATGAAACCACAAATAATACTGGGGATTTCGCACAAATATATTTTGATACTGACCACGATGAAACAGCATCGCCAGATGTTGACGATAAAATGTTTGGTATGTATGCGGATAATACGAAGTTTTATTATGAGGGAACAGGTGGGTCAGGTTGGGATTCAAAAACAATACCGGATGGGTATTTAGCCGGGCATAAATATATAGGTGGCGCAACAGATGTACAAATTTATGAATTTAGAGTACCACTCGTAAATTTAACAACTGATGGTAGTTTTGACGAACACCTCGATGAAATTGGGTTTGGTGTTCATACGTTTGATGATACAGAAAATTCTAATGTTTGGTATCCCGATAATTATTTAATTGGCGACCCACCAGGAACTCTTTATGAATGCAAACCAAATGAATGGGCTGATTTAATATATACAAACCACTCACTTGAAGTAATTGTGCCGAACGGTGAGATTGTCCTCGATGGGGTTCTTGATGAGTCAATTTGGGATACTGCATTTAAATGGAGCATGAGTGAAACCTATTTAACAACAACTGCAAGAATGAATATTAGTGTGATGTATAATGAAACAGGCGTTATTTTTGGTATATTTATGCCAGATGATTATAGTTTGGAAGATGGTGATTTCGCACAAATTGGAATACACAGAGATATAAGTGGGTCACTGTATCCCGAAACAGTTGATTTTTTGATTAGCATAGATGGTGAAGATACGGTTATTTATTATGAAGGTACGGGTGCGGGATGGCAAATAACCGAACAAGCCATAAATTGTACTGCTGATGTGGGAACTACCGACGGTAGAGTATCTTACGAGTTTTTGTTTTCATTCGAGAAATTAGAGGAACACGATACATTTGATTTATATGGTGATTGTATTGGGATTCTCGTAATGGCAACAGATACTGGTAATTATACATTACAATTTCCCGATGGAATTACGGGACTTACTGAGGACATGAGATTTGACCCGCACTCGTGGGGACGACTATGGTTTTATATCTGTGTACCAGAGTTTAGAGATTTTGTGGGTCTCACCTTATTAGTACTTGGTGTGTGTATATTTGGAATAAAACGAAGACAAAATTATGACTTATCCAAAAAAGAAATGAGGGAGGTGTAAATACGAACGATAATAAAATATGGAAGATTGTATGGGTGTTTGCACTTACTGTAACTCTTCTTGTTGCGCTACCCGTAGTTTTAATAACAAATACACCCACAACAGACTCATTTGACCGACATAATGTATATTCAACAGATGGATATAGAGATGCTGGTTATTATGCTGTAAGACACAATGTTAGTCTAAGTGGATATATCAATATAACTCATCCGGGAGGAACAAATATTTTTTATATAGAAACTAATAATATTCAGAATGTTACACTAGACCTTGAAACGATGTATAATAATCGTAACTATCTGTTTGGTTGGATTGAAACATCTTGGCTTGATGCTGTAAAGTCTGTTAATGAGATTATACTGTACATTAATACAACTGATGGTATGAATGAGTTTACATTTACAAACTATCCAGGTACGTGGTTCAAGGCAACAGTAGATGGTACAGAATTATATGACTGGACAAGGGTATATCCAAACGAACGGACAGAATCAGGCCTTAGTGCAGGAAGTCATGTTGTTGTGTTAGACCTAATGAGAGCACCAGTAACATTGTATGATGTACTTATAGGAACACTTCAAGTATCAATTTTTCTTGCTGTTGTTTATGGTGTAATAAAATTGATGAGTTCAGCATTTGATAATACAAAGAAAGGAGGTAAGTAATATGGCTGGTAAAGGAAAGTGTGGAGTACCAAATCCTATGAACATCAGAAGTAATAAAGAGTTGTTAATGGGACACTCAATAACACACACAAAAAACTACCAAAAGTCAGTTGGTGTTACAAAAGCTAGATGTGAGCATGGTAGAACATCTGCTCTCATGATAAAACGGGGTATGAAACACAAATCACCATTCAAATCAAAAATCAAAAGAAAATAAAAAAACAATCAACATGTTCCCCATGATGGTGGTTACGGTCACCACCCAACCCTCTAAAGGAGAAAGATATATGAGTACAAAAAGTAGAGTAAAGTCCGCTAAAACAGTAACAAGAGGTCTCAAATTAGTTTTAATCTTATTGATTATTACTACAGTATTTGTATTACTACCGACCATTACTAATGCAGAACCAACAAACGAAACAATAGATGATACGTGGTTTGATACACATTGGGGTGGTGATACTGGTGAGGAAGTATACAAAGAGCCATTACCTCCAGTAATTGAGGAGGAAGAGGAAGAACCAACAAATATGTGTGGTTTAAGTATACCAATGGTTGGTGTGTGTTTATCAGCAGCTGGTGTTTGGTATGTAAAGAAAAGGAGGGAGTTAAAACTTGAGTAAGACTATTGTTATTCTGGTAGTTTCACTGTTTTTCTTTTCTTTCTTAGCATCAACAGGAGTTGCAGATTATACAGTAGTTAAATCAATATCACCCAGTCCGTATTATGATAGTAAACCGAGTGTATGGGGAAATAATGTAGTATGGCGGAGAGCAAATAATCAAAATGAGAATTCATATATTGAACTAAGAGAGCCATCTTGGATTATGGTACACAATCTCTACTCAGGTAATACATACAATATTACACAAGAAAATGGTATAATAAGAGATACAGTATACCACCATGCCGAAGCACCAGATATCTGGAATGGTAAGATAATTTATGAGGCACAAATAAATGGAAACTCAGCTGATACAGAACTCTTTATGTATAACATTTCAACAAAAGACACGTGGTGTATTCCTATTAAATCCACCCAGTGGGCACACGGACATTTACATGCAATATATGGTGATTGGATTACTTATACACACGTAGAAAACAGAAAGAGACAAACATATCTTTATAATTATGAAGCTGATATAAGTAGAACAGTTCTTAGTAAGAGTGAACCATATTCAACTTATGGTTTTACAATGAGTGAAAATTATGTAGTATTAACTGTTCTGAATAATACAAACGGTTTTGAAATCTGGATTTATAATATTCCAACGACAGATATTACCAAATTAAATTATAGTGCAGAAAAAATCATAGCAACCTCAATTAATAATAATGAGGTGGGGTTGTCAATAAATGAGACTATTGATAACGTAACACAATGGAATACATATACATATAATATTCAAACAGAAGAGTACTCAATGGTACAACCACACTCTTATGGTCTTTTACTATCTGATGAACAGACTGTTTATGAAAACGACGGAAAAATTCACATAAACAGTATTACGTTGGGTCAGACGGTACTAACATCAGGTCAAATACAATACCTTGGGGATATCCACGGAAACACGGTTGTGTGGATGGATAATACTAACAGTATGGTTCAACGTGGTGATGCAAGAGACAATTTTGACATTTATGTTCGAGATGTAATTACTACCAAAGAAATAATACTTGATAGTATGTGGATTGTGATACCAATTATAATTCTTATAGTTGTTGGTGTTTTGATACACAAAGAACGAATGAGGGGGCAAGGTTAGATGAAACCACAGGGTTGGACAGGAGAGAAGCAGAGACATTCTATGTCTGCAAAAGGAATACAAACAAAAATGCCGTCTATGAAACGGACTGCACCAACAAAAAAATTACTTGGTAAAAATTATGAGTGGGTAGAAATGGATAAGAGAGAAGCATTTGAACTTGTTGATGAAGAGGGTAGTTTTGTTGTTGCTACAGAAGAAGATATATGGCAAGCATATAGACTAGAACCCACAGATAATGTGGTTATAGTTCTTAAAATACCGTATACTGACAGTAATAGTCCTGGTGTACAGTTTTCATATATGACTTTAACGGGTACTGCTGATAAACTTACTGACTATAATGAAGACTATAGTAGATACTGGGCTGAAAGTTCTCTTCGAGGTGCAAAGTGGAGGTCAGAATTAAGCGTTAAGGAGTCAGTAGATGTTCAAATTAGTGGTGTTTTTAGTGGTGTTGCAAAACAGAAAGGAATAACTGAATCAGATGTTGACCAAGAACAACTGAAACGAGGAATAAAAACAGAACTTGAACATACGGGAAACCGTGACGTGGCTAAAATTATTGCACTTGACCACCTTGCAGAAGACCCTGAATATTATAATAAACTAGAGGAGGCCGGTCTGTGATTGAACGTGTTGTAGTTGTAATACTAATATTAGCACTTTTGGGTTCTATTACGATAGGTGTGATAAATGAACCAGAAAATCTTATTCAAAATGGAACATTTGATACTGATTTAACACATTGGAATACAGATAAATCACAAAATATGACCATTGGCATCACAAATGGACTCTGTAATATGACATCCAGCAAAGTTGGGAGTTATACAGGACCAGGTCCAGATTATTATGTACAAGTGAACTATACAGGATTTAGTACCGGAACATTTTATAATCTCACTTTACATAGTGGTAGAAATATTTCAACTCCTACAGGACCAATGTGGGATGACTATATGGAAGTTGCAAGTGGGTGTGCGAATGGGTCATATTTGTCTGATGTGTTATATTGTAATGATGCCCATGTGGGAGGTCAGATAAGTAATCCTAAAGTTAATTATACTCCATATTACACGAATTGGATATATATTTTTGTATTTACTACGTACTCAACCTATACAATAAATTATACAGTATCTACTAGAACTGGTGTATCTTCAACTGTAGATTCACTATGGTCACCATGGACATCAACATCTTATAGTGGGATTGCATTTCCGATGGGAAATCTTGTAGCCGGGTATTGGATTATAAACTCGCCTATATCATTATATTATCAATATAAAGTGGAGTTTTTAGACCCAGTCAATTCATTATATGGAACATGGGCAGCAGTACAAACAGTTGTTGAAACTTATGAATATGGACAAATAACACAATCAGTTACTAAGACAGCATCGGGTACAAGTAACATTTCATATAATTATATGATAGAAGAACAAAACAACACAAAAGAGCTGTATTTATATACACGAATAAATAACAGTACAGTCAACGTACGTAATGTTACTGGTGATGTCGGTTGGATAACGGTTGATGTTGACTTACCAAACGAATATAACCCTTCAGGAACATATGAATTAGAAATATATCTATTTGATGGATTTAACAGTTCTAATGGTTCAGCAACAGTTCTAATAGATAATATTGGTTTTTATGTGACTTATACTGTATCAGTTTATGCAATTTTATTCTCTCTTTTACCACTATTAGTTGTTATTCTAGTTGTACGAGTTATTATCGATGATATGAAAAAGTCGGAAAAGTCTAAGGGAGGAAAGAGTACATAACGTGTGATATATATGAACAAAGGTTGGTCCGGAGAAAGACAACGTCACGCTATGTCAGCAAGAGGTGTTAGTACTAGAGCTAATGTTAAATTTCTAGGTGAAGATGTAGATTGGAATGCATTTAAGAAACGTACGAGAGTAAATAAAATTGATAATATTCAACCAATTAGTATTGGTACTCTGGATTATATTATGAATTATGTTATGCCCAAACAGAAAGAAAGACACTTTTTTGATTTAATTCAAAGTAAAAAAGCAAGAAACCAAATAGGATATGAAGGTGGTGTGTTTTACTTTTTACGACCTATATCTAAATCAACTAAAGGTGGTACAAAAATAGAATATATTAAAATGTATATATTTGAAGGTACAGCACCATTTACACTAAGAAAAAATGACATTTTTACTGGTATTCTTTCCTACAAAGAGGAGGAACGGAAGAGAACATACCAACTGACAGAGAGTGATAAAACACCAAGAATGACAAGAGTTGTAGGAATGACAAGAGATAAAAATACACCACCCACGTTCTGGATATCAATAGGTGCTGAATATGAATTTCAGGAGGAAACCAAATGAGTTGGTTAGGAGAGCGTCAACGTCATGCAATGTCTAGTCGAGGAATTAATACTGTATGTAGTTCTACTACAACAACTAATAGACAGTTAATTTTTGGTGATTTTGATGATGATGGTGTAAAAAATATTGATGACAAAAGACCGTTTAATCAAGAACAAGTTGAGCCAGTATCTGACTTTTTACTTTCAAGAGACCTAAAAGATATTGAAGCAGTATCAAGAGCACACTCTGATTCATTAGATGTAATTAAAGAAGATGTCCAAAGTTTGGGATATAAAACAAAAAGTAGAATAAAAAGTCTTCAAAGTGTACTCAATAAACTAAAACGAAAATATTTAGACGATATACGTGACTTTGCAGGACTTAGAATTTTTATTAATGATGAAGATGATGCAAGAAAATTAGGTAGATATATACAGAATACCTATAAAATAATAAAGTTTAAGGATTTTTATAAAACACCAGGACTTGGTGGTTATGAAGCCCTTCATTATATTGTTGAAATAGAAGGAAGACCAGTAGAGGTTCAACTTAAAACCAAAGAACAACAAAAAAAGGCCGACGAAATGCATGCAAAATACAAGATGGAAACACTTGATGTTGGTGCTGGAGGATATATTTATGAGTAAAGGATGGTCCGGAGAACGTCAACGTCATGCTATGTCTGCTCGTGGCATAAGAAGTATATCCAAAAGAAGTTTTATAGCACTTGGTAAGTCAAAAAGAACAAAAGGGGAAGAAAAAATTCTTGAGTGGTTAAAATCAATAGTTAAGCTCAAAAAAATGCAGTGCTTCAAGGGACAAAAGAGTCATGAGTATTGTGGGATGGAGGATTATGTTTTACGAAATGGTCAATTCTTTAAACCGATGAAAAAACTTCCTGAAGGCATAGAGAAAGGAGAGATAAAAATGTGTTTCTCAAATGCTTTTAATTGTATTGTTAGTGAACCGGATTTGTACTATGTAGAAGGATATGCTGTAACAAAAGGCTTGAAAGATTTTCCTATAGCTTTTGAACATGCATGGCTTGTAGATAACCAAGGAAATGTTATTGACCCAACATGGGAAGATGGAGATGCATACTTTGGTGTAGCGTTTGATACTGATTTTGTTGTTGAAACCATAACAGAGAAAAAATATACCGGATTACTAGATGATTGGCAGAACAAGTGGCCATTACTGAGAGATGAAAAACCAGATATTAGAGTAAAAATAGGAGTGGTGTCATGAGTTGGTCTGGTGAATCCCAAAGACATGCCTGTTCTGCTAGAGGTGTAATAACAAATTCTCAACAACAAGTGGAAAGAAAGATAGAGAGCACAAAATGTGTTAATCCTGAAGTTTACTTTAATGCACCTAGAGGAAGTATTAGATTACCAATGGATGTATTACAAAAGTCCCACGAACCAACTGATGCAAAAAAAGAAATTACAAGAAGTATAATGAGAAATACTCGTATGGGTACAGGTTATAAAAGAGAGCCAATAGAGGTAATTAGGTTATTAAATTCAGAAGGTATATTTACAGGTAACTACTTAGTTGTAGATGGAAATACTACTATTACTGTTGCTAGTGAGCCAGAATTTGGTCTTAGTAAAGTTATTGCAATTGTAAAGGAGGAAACTACATGAGTTGGTCTGGAGAAAAACAGCGTCATTCGTGTGCATCACGAGGAATAAAGACAAACAAAAAAGAGCAATTGAAAATGGGTGTAAAAGTGGAAGCAGAACATCAAGATACAATAAACCGAATTATTACTGATACAAAAGCAGGTAAGCTCAAACCACTCGAATACTATCAAAAAATGGTAGCAGAAGACCACTTAGATGAAATTAAGGATTATTACACTAGACTTGCTAAAATGGAAAAAGAGGCTGGTGTTTAGAAAAAAAATGAAAGGAGGTACTGTAGTGGCAAAGAAAAAATCAACAAAGAAGATGAAGAAAACCAAGAAGAAGACTGCAAAAAAGAAGAAAAGGTAACTTCAACTGAAGGATGGGCGGGTTGGAACTACAGTAAATATTATGTCGTGGACAGGAGAAAAACACAGACACGCCATGTCGGCAAGAGGAGTATCAACTAAACTTATTGGTTGTGGTCGAAAGAAAATAAAACTACTGTCAGACATTTCCAAACTACCATTTGATTATGAGCAAGCTGGTTATGATACTAACACATTACTACTAATTCCAGGAAGAGCCAACATAAAACGACATGCAGTTTATGATATCAAAGAATATATTGAATATTTAAAGGGGAAGAGTAGTATTGGTGAAGACACAACAATCACTATTTATTTCAAGTCTTTCAAACATCCAATTGCTTTTAATATGGATACATATGATATAGATAATAAAACAATTACAGGATGGTTTCCAAACGGTAGAAAAATTGTTGAGAAATTCAATCCTAATATAACTACTCAGGTAGCAGATATTAAAAATGTTGTTACTCAGGATGCATTTAGTACAAATGATTTTTATGGTGAACTTATTCATGATTATGAGTTAAAAGAGTTTGATTTTACACCACTTCGTGCAATATTTTATGACAACTACAAAGATGTTACAGCTTTAAGACTAAAGGATTTGAAATGGGTAAAAATTGAATCACCACACAATATTGCAGAAACAACCAAGGGGGGTAATTGATGGGATGGCCAGGTGAGTCTCAACGTCATGCAATGTCCTCACGCGGTGTAAAATCATCACTAAGAAGTACTCTTGTCTCAAAAAATCTTATAGTATGGGAAAAAGAAGAAAAGTCTAAACCACTTGAAGGAAATTTTGATAATCTGTATCGAATTGTATTCAACTTAGATGGTCTTGAAATCAGAAGAAAGTGGCAAACAAAACAACTAATTACCAAACTCACAAGAGATAAAGGATGTACAATAATAGCAAATAATATCTACTGCAGGAGTTTAACTACAGGATTAGATATTTTGGAAACGGCTAAGGTAGGAAAATCAAGGTCACAGACATATCAACAGTTTATACCTTATGATGAAAACAGAATTGTCTACATAAAAATCAACAGGAAAACGGAAAAACCTAACAGTAACAAGATTTGGGTAGTTCTTAGAGAGACTGGTAGGAGGACTGTATGATGGGGTGGCCCGGCGAACGACAACGTCATAGTATGTCAAGTAGGGGGGTAAGAACAGCAAGAGACCAATTTCCTTCCAACAAAAATATACAAATTCTCTTTCATGTTACATTCAAACGACTGGTACCAGCCATACTAAAGGGGGGAATTAAACCACAACGAGCATCAACATATACAGGACAAGTAGGAGAAATAAAAGAACAAGCACGTGTATATGGATTTACAAGTTATGATGATGCTGTACGGTGGGCTAGCAAAATGCAATATGATTTTCAAGAACCCACATCAGTTATAGTGTTTACAGGAGACGTTTCTAAATTTGAACGTGATAGACACTTCCAGTTAGCAGGGGGGAAGGGGAAGGCAGTTAAAAAGAAGGGAGTGGTTAAGAGTGGTGCAATTATAGAAGTTGTGGATGTAACACCAGAAATGACAAGAAGAGTAGTCCAAACATTAGGTGAAAAGGACGAATTAAAGTATCAACCAGCACGAGGAACAGTACAAAACAAACAACCAACAATCGTTATGGGAGTGTCAGAAATTAATACACAATTCCGAGAACTTCCTATGGGAATAGGTAGTCAAATACAAGTTACTGAAATAATGGATGCTATACAACGCGGCAAAAAAATACCACCAATTCTTGTTAGTAAGAGTGGTTTTTTGCAGGATGGCAGGCACAAACTAGAAGCATACAAAAGATTGGGATATAATGAGGTACCTGTTGTAATAGGACATCATCCAAGTGCAATTGTACTACCAAAGGAGGAATCTTAGATGAGTTGGCCAGGTGAACGTCAAAGACATGCAATGGCAGCACGGGGTGTGCCAAGTTATGACAAGAGATTTGACAAATACATGGGAACTCTTTCAACTTTTGTTGGTGCAATTGGTGCTTTTGCTGGATTTGGTAAAAGTAAGTATTTTACTACAGATACTGGTCTACCCACCCATCTAAATATGATGGACAATCCTCAGTACTTCAGAGACAAGAAAGGGATAGCTTGGAAAATAATTTGGATGACACCAGAAGAGTATGAAAGAGCAGTTTACAGAGGATTTGATGTTGAAGCACGATTGAGAGGCAAACAAAAAGCTATCCCACCAGGAATGTCAGTACGAGAGTTTCGTATAGACGAAAAACACCTTGAAAAAATCAAGAATATAATGAGAGAAAAGAAGATAGACATGCCATACCTTCGTTATCATGTATACAGAAGTTTCCACGATAGAGACCAAATTAATCAAGCTTTTGACCAAGAAGGACATCACAGAATAGTTGCTGCAGAAGAGCTTGGTGAAACACACATACCAGTTTTTATAGAGTTTCCTTCTGATAAGGAATATTTTGATATTACAAGACCACTCATGACTAAACGAATAAAAGCAGAAATTGAAGGAGATGTAGATATGTCAGCAAGTGGAATAATCCGAAAACCTTACAGAACACCACAACAAGCAGAACTTGAACATCTTGAACGGTGGGAAAGAGCAAGACAAAGAGAGAGAGAATTTGAACGTCCACCAACTCTTTATGATGTACCCAAAGATTATCATGAAAAACTTGAAAAGAAACGTAGAGAAGAAGAGTTCGACAGAATGATTACTGAAACAAGAAGAC
>Ga0210003_1003328_pt1 | contig 13123 bp, 30 predicted proteins | sample LantaG_FD_182804 | JGI IMG/M metagenome (GOLD analysis project Ga0210003, IMG submission 182804) | Deep subsurface microbial communities from Baltic Sea to uncover new lineages of life (NeLLi) - Landsort_02402 metaG (SPAdes) (version 2) | ecosystem: Environmental > Aquatic > Marine > Oceanic >... | reverse complement strand
ATCATCATCATCATCATCATCATCATCATCATCATCATCATCATCATCATCATCATCATCATCATCATCATCATCATCATCATCATCATCATCATCAGTATCGTCATCATTTTCATTACTGTCATTATTATCATCTATTATTACAGGAACGTCTGTGGGTTGTTTTGTTTGTTGACATGCGTCAATCTGAGGGACATTAACTGTCGCCCCACCTTCTTCATTCAAAATCCATTCGGCTATAACTTCTTTTTCAGCCGAGGTCAATGAGTCACCTTTAGGCATATTTCCGGTAATTAATGTTTCCTTTTCGATTTGTACTATTTTGTTGATAGCATTGTCATACACCTGCCAATTTCTATTCCCCATACTGTCATGACATCTGGAGCATTTTTGTTGGAACAACGGCTTTACAATCGATTCATAAAACACTTTACCTTCTATAGTAGCATTACACTCTGTTAAAATATCAGTTAGTTCAGGATTATATGGTTTTTGTGCTCCATCACCACCGCAACCAACCAGAATATACAATAATAAAATTATAATTATATATTTCATTACATCCCCCAATTATTGTTCTTTTCTTCGGCCTTTGCTTCAGCCTTAGCGTTTCTCAAAGAATCCAACTGCTCTTTTTCTCTTATTTTTAATTCATTTAATTGACCTTTTAATCCATCCCACGAATAATCTAGAGTTCGAACTTCACCCATATTATTCTTAACAATAGCAATAGATGCAAATTTATCTTGTTCAAAACTCTGAGGGTTAAATCCTTCTCTCCATAGAGTAAGAATAACTCGACAATCCTGTTCAATTACGCTGGCACCTTTAACTTTACGCATAGACAATAACGGCTCAGACGGATCTCCTGCCGATTTCTGAGGCTGTAATAATAATAGAATTGTCACCTCATATGTACTAGCTAAATCACTTAAACGGCTTGCTACATAGCCAGAATTGGCTGTCGAGTCGCTGTAAGGCCCACGAACCTTCTCTAAATAGTCAACTACAACCAATTTAAACTTCTCACCATGTTTAATTTTATTTGTTTTAATATCCTCTTCAATACTTTCTATAGTCGCCCCACGAGTAAAGTTAAAGTTTACATTTCTATATATCTTACTTAAGTTCTCTACAGATTTTTTAATGTCGTTATCATCTCTGAAGCTATAGTTAGGATTGTAGAGAGCGTCTTCTTTCATTTTCATTCTAAGTTTAGATTCAGTGCTTACTCCACTTTCTCTTTGTAATAGTCTCATAGACAAAAGATGTTTAGTCATATCTAATGAGCAAAATAGCGGTTTCATTCCACTCTTAGCGTGATTTTCTATTATAGATGTAACTAGTGCTGTATTATGTGTTACTGTGTAATCTTCTAATAAAAACCTTCTGTTACCATCAATCTCAAATCCATAGTATTCACCAACGTCTAGCTTCTCTATTGTTATCGGTGTTTGGTCGAACGATCTTAGTCTGTCATTAAATTCTGCCTTTTTTCTATCTAAGAGTAAAGGTAATTCATTTAAATCTTTTCCAGAAAAATATATACGATTAACTTCGCTAGTTCCTTCATATAACTTACCCTTAGTGAATGATTTATACTTGGCTTGTTTTTTATTTGAAGTTGCTCTATATCCCAGAGACCTAATTAACATTAATGTATTTTCTGCTAATATATTACTTTTAAAACTTATTTCATAAGCTTTTTTCTTAGCGTCATACGAACCATCACTATCAATTAATCCAGCTAATAGTTTTAATCTATTTTCTCTACTGTTTATCATATATTGTTTTGGTATATGTTTATTTTTAAATACTTCATACCCTTTTAATTGATTTCTAAAGAAATTACCACCTTTTGGCGACGAACTCGGTCCTGTAAAATTATGAGTAATTTCATTTTCAGTTTTCATTGTTAGTTTATATTTCTCAAAATAAGTCTTTAAATGATTTATTATCGGATTATCTATAGATGTTATAGATGGTTTTGCTGAAGAACCATCACCCAACCATAAACCCATTACATAAGGGTCTAGGTGTAATTCTTGTTCTTCATATTCTACTGGAACTAAATATCCTTTATAATGTTTTTTAAATAAACAACTCTTACTCAAGTAGCTCTTTACATCAATATCAACCATCTCTTCTTCAAATACTCTACGCCTTTTTTTATCAGAGAAATTTACATTATTTTTTAAAGATAATATATGAGATTCATTTACTATATAATCCATTCCGTATTTTTGCTTAACTTTATATAATTGTTCTGTCCCAGAACATGTAGATAAAACTGTTCTAGGTTTAGAATCATCTCCCATTAATAATTCTCCAGATTTAATGTCTTCAACCTTCTTAGTAGAACCATCATACATTCTTACTAAAGTCCCCTTTCCGAGACATTTACCAGAACTTGGCGCGCCCAAGACACCAACCATCATTCCGGTAGTAATAAGAACCGAATCATCCAACGACTTAATTCCTGTCTTTACAATATTTTCATTAATGTTTTCAGCAAAATCAAAGAAATCGTTAACAATATTGTCAAAAGTTTCAAGCCTAGAACCTTCACTAATACCAAACGTATCCATTGTTAATTTAATCAATGCGTTTTCATTGTTAAATGTTCCACCCTTCCATCCAGGACTATAAACTACGCTGATTATCTGTTGCCATATATCATCCTTTGGTCTTTTTTCAATTCCATATATACTAGCTCGTTTTTCATTAACAGCTTTAAGTGCATAGTACGAGTCTTCTCTAGAGTAACCTAGATGTTTATATGTCGAACATAATATCATCATACCAGTGTTACCATACCCTTCAGGAATATACCCTGAGTGTAGAGCATATTTTACATCGGTAAAGAAGAATGGTTTATTTTTAAAATTTAATGGTGGTACTTCTAATATTTCAGTCTTTGGTTTTTCTTTAGGTTTAATATTTAAAAACTTTTCAGTTAGTTTAGTTTCAATCATAGCTTCTGGTGCATACTCGATTTTTGCAGCTTCTTTAATATCTTCTATAGATGCTATTTTAAGATCTTCAAAATTTAATGGAGTTTTGTATAATCCTGTTGTGTTATGTTTCGTATTGTTTATTCTGAATATTCTGGATGCATTGTACAGTGTTGTATCGAATGTTTTTAAATCTCCAGCTATATTCTCAGCTAAATATTGATGTTCATCTGGTGTTAGGTTTTTGTCGTGAACTATAGTAACAGAAAAACCTTTTCCTCCAGAAAATGCAATATTCTGTTCTTCATATGGAATACCCATAGAATGTAATCTTTCACATATAGCTATTGTATCTTTCTTTGCTAAATTTAAATCTTTTTTAGAATCCAAATCAAAAGCTAATAAATTAGTGACAACATTATCAACGTCAACAACACCTCTGGGTCTTTTATATTTAATAACTTCCTTAGTCTTTTTATCGACTCTCTCAGCTTCTATAATTTCTTCTGCGACCTTCTTCTGGTCCTCGGTGTATTTATATATTGATAAGTAATAATCGTCATTTTTATTTTTTATGTGTTGATACACATCATCAGTTTCTGGTATAAGTTTTCCTACTGAATTTAATCCCTTTGTTAATCGTCTATACATCATTAATCCTCCTATAAAATATAATACCAGTTAATACACATTAAGTCAAATAAATAAATATAAAAAAAACCCCAACATAAGTCAGGGCTTTTCACAAAAGGAGGGGTACTAACCTGAGACTATCTGTCTCTAGGAGGAGGTAATTGAACTTTATATCTAAGCCACGAATGTGCTTGTGCTGCTTTTTCTCTGCGGAATTCAATACTATCATCATCAATTTGTCCAGCTTTGTAAAGACTTTCGACTTCTTCAACCGGATTCTTTAATATTCCAGTTCTACCTTTATTTAGCTTTACTGGATTTCCTTCATAAGTAATACCTATACCATCGGCTAATTTGAAAGATAGTTTATATTGCTTATTTCCATTAGCATCTAAAACATCAACCCAATTGCCATTATCATCTTTTTTTTGAACTACATTTTTTACAATTTGACCTAGCTCTGGCCAACCACTATTCTTCTTTTGATTGCTCATTTTTATTCTCCTCTTCTTTTTGTCTTATTAATACATACTCCGCTAACTTGTTCTTATGATACACCACTTGTTGACTTAATGCAAGTAATTCTTTTTCATCTTTACCATTTAATTCTGTATCGTGTAATCCTCCAAACAAAAATGCTTCTAATACTCTAATTGGTGCTCTCTTTTTTCTATTAGCAAGTTCATATCCATATGTTCTAAACTGATTGAATAGTATATTTAAATATTGAGCTGATTGTTCGTACTCATCAAGTCCAGCTTCTTCATCTTTATTTGGTTTAAGATCTTCATCTGATATTATTGTATTACTCATAACCCATCCTCGTCGATACTCGATGCTTGTTTTGCTGCCGACTTACTAAATGAAGGTCTACTAGCTGGTGATGGAGTTTTCTTTGGTATAAATGAGCCTTTAGGTTTACTTTTTTGTTTTCCAGATGCATTATTAGCATCATCGTCTTCGGCCTTCATACCCAATAAAGATCCCAAAGTATATCTTCGAGCATAAGTAACTGCACTACCAACTTTTTGCATATCAACTTCACCAACAAGTCTCATTGAAGATGTAATAAACTGTCCACTTTTTACATGATAAATAGTACTCTCGACTAAGTTACCAAGCTCGGTGTTATCTACTGGTTGTGTTAATAATAATCCGTTAGCAGCCAATAAAGGTTCAACAACATCTAAATGAGAATTAAGGTCTGCGTAATTACTCTTAAAAAATGGATTACTCGATGTTTTTGCGACTGAACTCATTGATTCTTTTACCTTGGCTAATGCTGGCAACAATTCATTCATTTCTGTACTTACTCTCATGTTTCTCTCCTTTTATTCTTTTCAAATAAGAATTTTAAATTATTATTATTCATAACAAAACTAAGTCCTGCAGCTTTATCTTCAAATTCTCGGACTTCTTCCATATTAATTTCTCCAGTATCAACATCAAATTTAATTTTAATAATAAGAAAGTTCCTTCCTTTTTTACTTGAGTCTTCGATTATCGTATAGGCTGTATGCAACAATCTATTTACTGGTTGTTCAACTTCAGCTTTAACTTCAACAACTTCTTCTGTTAGTTTTTTCTTTCTATCAAATATCCTTTTTCTAAGTTTTTCCATATCTTCTTTTTTACCCATCTTTCCTCCATAGTCCAGTAGTATCAACACCACCAGAAGTGCAAAATTTATTGTAACAACATTCCTGCCCAAATCTATTACAGTCTGGAGCCTTGCATGGAAAGTATGCTTGTTTAATATTATATAACATTTCATCAAATTCGTCAAGCGTTTCTTGAATTAATTCTTCAGAAGGCACATCTATCAATATTTGCGATCTAGTCTGAGGTTCTTTTTTTCTTATCTTTTTTTCCAGAACAACGAATCCAGCTCCATCTAGATTATATTTATCTTTTAATGTCGAGTAATATAAAGCAGTTTGAGATCCCTTCTCCATTGTAAGCACAGCATCCTTGCTGTATGGAGATGCTGAGGTTTTTAAATCCAACACCAAGATCCTTCCATCAATCCATTCAACTATATAATCTGCGTATCCTATTATTTGGTCGCCACTACCATTATCTATTGATACGTATACTTGTGCATCTATAGTTTTTTTAATATTAGGCAGGACATTGTCGTGAAATTCCTGAATCATTAATTTGCCACTTTTAATTCTAGAAGCCCAACATCTGAAATTATGCGGTTTATCTGCCAAGAACTCAAGCTCTTCTTTTGTATGAGCGTTTTCTTGAAAATCGGACTTAAAAAATCTTACTTTATTAGATGATTTTAATTCTTCTAATTTGCCGTTAATTTCATACTTTTGGTAATTATTTTCAAATAAATCTTGAGCTTCAACTAATGTCACTCCATCTATAAGTAAAGCGTCTATACTTTTCTCTATGATTGTACCTAAGAATAAAGCTGAACCCATTACTTCTTCTTTATATTTCAAAACGTATTTGTTGTACCAAGCTCTTGGTGACACATTATACAGTTCTTTCTGTGTATGACTTACTTTCATCTTTTATAATCCTTATGTTAATGTTCAAATGGACATTGCGATTTACACCAAAGCCAATTTTTTAAATAATAATCTAAAATCTGTATAACATAATCATCGGCCCAGTTGTTAGATTCCATTAAAATATATCTAGATTCATCAATATCTAATTCTATATTCATTTATGTTTCCTCGTTTTGTATCTCAATACACATCTCAATGAACCTTCCATACATTTTTATTTCTTGTTCAGTGTAATCATTTTTTTTGCCTATTTCTTCATAGTCGTTTTGCCAGTCTTGCAATGTTTCTGTTTTACAACCTATTCTTAAGTCTTTACCTGTAAAATACGCAATATGTTTTTTAAATTGAAAAGTAACTATATTAGCGTAAGACAAGTTAGCGTTAGACAATCTAGCGTTAGACAAATAAGCGTAAGACAAGTTAGCGTTAGACAAATCAGCGTGAGACAATCTAGCGTTATGCAAATAAGCGTAAGACAAGTTAGCGTTAGACAAATTAGCGTTAGACAAATAAGCGTAAGACAAGTTAGCGTTAGACAAATCAGCGTGAGACAAATCTGCTTTATGCAAATAAGCGTAAGACAAGTTAGCGTTAGACAAATTAGCGTTAGACAAATAAGCGTAAGACAAGTTAGCGTTAGACAAATCAGCGTGAGACAAATCTGCTTTATGCAAATAAGCGTTAGACAAATTAGCGTTATGCAAATTAGCGTTTTGCAAATTAGCGTTAGACAATCTAGCGTTATGCAAATAAGCGTAAGACAAGTTAGCGTTAGACAAATTAGCGTTATACAAATAAGCGTAAGACAAGTTAGCCCTGCAACCTTTAGTATTGTCATTAAGCCATAATTTATGCTGCTCTAATATTTCTTTTAACTCATCTTGTGTGATTTCTCTCATTAATTCTCCTGTTAATTTATTCCTTATTAGTCAATCCTTTACTGTTAAGATCTAGCTTTTTTGCAATATCTGCAAATTGCCGATCAATTCTGGCAATTCTTTCCTTGTCACACTTTTTACAAAAGTATTCAGGGCTCCACTTTCCTCTATTTTCGTTATTCAGATGAGCATTGCACTCATAACATCTATATAGTTTTTTCATAATTCATCACTCGTTTTGTTAAAGACTTTTGTCTTTGTGTTAATTATAAGTTACGTTTCCATTCATATTTACAATCACCACATTTTAAAATCATTGGATTACTAAATAGTCCTGAAATAAGCCAAAACCATTTACTTTTACATTTTGGGCATTTCATTTTAATATCCTTTACTGTTATTGTGCTCATTTTCAAACCCTCCAAAAGTTGTGTTAATTATATTTTCCTAACAACACCGTAATCTCTATCTCTAGTTTCTGTATCAAACTTACAACCAAGTTTGCCTAATGTTCTCTTAGCTTGTCTTAATAATACTGCGTAATTTTTTGTGTTTCCACCTTTAACAACAACATCACCATTAACGTCAACTAACTCAAAATAAAAATCATCTTTATTTATAACAATTCGAACATCTTTACCTTTAATTCTAAAAGATTGTCTTGATATTCCTATGGGACCATTAAATTCATATTTAATTCTTGTATACATATTATCTCCTTTTAACAATATTAAGATTATATCACAAAAGTGTATTATATGTCAAGACATTTATTATATTCCCCAGTCTCCATTAATTTCTTTAAGAATTTTAATTCTTTATCTTTTCCTATATCTTTATTTTTCATATCTAATTTATGTTCAACACCACAATCATCAGTAAGAACTAACGTTGAGGTGTTATCTTTATTGTCAATAATATCAACTTCAAATGCGTATGCAGGAAAAGATAGTATTAAAACTATTACAAATTTAATCATAACGTATTCACTACGCAGTTTGTTTCAATTACTGCTTTATCTTTGTATATTGTGTAATTCTCATAATTCTGTAATACAATATTCAATTTTCGTCTAAGCTCACTTAAGTCCACAAATGTTTGTTCGAATCTAGAAATTTCTTGACCAGCTTTATTAAATTTATATCCTAATAATTTATACATTTTCATCTCCTTTTGAATCTTTGCCCCACAGTATATCACCAAATAATTCATACCCTTTAGGTACTTCGATAGTATATCTATCATGGAATTTAACCCAACTTTCGCACGAAACTCGTGTAGGGTCAATCTTACCATGTTCTTCACATTCCCACTGATTAAACAACATTCCTGTATCTTTATTTGTTTTTGTTGCCAATTCTATATTCTTGAAACATTCTGGACATTTCATTTTTTAGCTCCATTCTCAATCCATTTACGGACTAATTTTACTTCAAGCAAACTAGGTCTATCTGAAATATACTTAGGAGGCATTTGTCTCGACCTAACAAATTTACTATAAATCTTTTCTCTATTTTGATATGCCGCGCTATAATTAATAGAACCAAAATGACACCCAGCGCAGTATCTTTTAAATATTGGTCTTATGTCTTTATTAAACGTTATATCTTCAGCTCTGGACAATAAACAGATAAGTAATACTGAAAATATTAATATTATTTTTTTCATATTTATTCCTTGTCTAATTGTTTAATTAATTCTTTAGCTATTTCTATTGCATTTTTACAAACATCAGAATGTGCCTCACTATCATTAAAAACAGTTCTTCCAACACATAAAGCTGATGTGATTTCTAGTGCATATATTTCTAGTTTATCTTTTTTCTTTTTAGTTAAAAAATGTGAATATTCATCACTCATTAGCAATTCCCCTTTATTGTATATTCCTTATCCAGAACATCCGGTTTCTTATCTTTTTTCTTTTTTAAAATAACCCCAGACTTCTTTATAACAGGATTTTCTGTTTTTGTCAAGTCTTTATAGTCTTCCTCTGGTACAGCTAACCCGAAGTCATATCCTAATATGAACGCCTCTCGGCACCCGTCAGCGACTCTACACTCAAAGGATATAAGATTACTCACTTCTAACGCTAAGTCCTTATTTGTGCTGTTATGTGCGAATTTAACCCCTTTATAGAAATAATATTCTTCTGGACCTTCAAAGTTCATAATTCCCCCATATTCCATTTTAACATTCGATCTAAATAACCAACTATCTCTTTATCTTTTGCTTTTCTACAATTAATTGGATTTTGTAAAAATAATCTATTAGAAGTTATAGATATACACACATAACCCTCTCTTTTGTATGGAATACTGATTTTACCAACAAGCTGATATACATATTTATCATTTACTGTTATTAATTCTCCATTATTCATAATAACCTCCAATACCCACTGGTAAAACAATTAACCCATTTTTGTCTACTCTGGGTAAATTAGTCCTAGTTAATCTTTTATATACATCTATTGGAATTCTACCCTCTTTTGTCCACAAATATAGACTAGATCTTGGTATACCTGTATTTTTTGAAAAGTCTCTAGTATTTTCTCCATGCCTGTATACTAATCTATCTATTTCTAATTTATCTATACTCATAAATTTACTCATATTGAACCTCTCTTATAAAATGTATATGTTATATACTCTAAATCAATCTCATTGCGATTAAACTTCATAAGCCTTGGCTCTCTATTCATTAAATCCTGAACTATATAGCCCATTTTATGCTTAAATTCAGTGTATCCACAGTTATCTAATTGTAATTTAGCAACTTGACTTGTGTACTTATTCTGTTTATATATTTCTATTATTATATCATTAGTCATCTTCGGCCAACCTTTCAAATAAATCCTCATGTTCTTCTAATATTTCCTCTGTGATATCATCTAAACTAAATTTATACCATTTATCTAGTAAATCCCCATGTTCTAACATTCTTGGATCTATTCCTATGTATTCTCTAAATAATTTTACAACTTCGTCTATGTCATCATCTATTGATACATAAAACAATGGCCCAAAAACAACATCAGTAGTGTTACATGCAAAACAAAAGTAATTCTCTTCACGATCTATTATTGTTATACAACTCATTACGCCACCTCACTAAATTTCCAGTCATAAATCAATGTAAACCAGTCTTTACAAGCCTTAACGCCATAATGATCTACAATTTGATTGACTCTTAAGTTAAACCCTTCTAATTCAGGATTACGCAGTTTAGTTTTAAAACAGTCTAACACAGCTTTTTTATTTGTATCTTGATATATAAGCAATGCGTTTATATGTTTAGTTAACTGCACTGATACTGGACTATCATCCAATTTAAACTTTATGTGTATAACTTCACCTTCTAATCTATTATCCATATTATCACCTCTACTGCTAAAATTATTAAAATTACTGCTAATATTTGTATCATACATCCTCCGATACTAAAGCTATTAATAAGCTTAAATTTATATCTTCTTGTTGTTTCTCTGCTGACTCTGCTAACCTTGCTGACTCTGCTGCTAACCCTGCTGATGACACTGCTGCTGACCTTGCTGACTCTGCTGCTGACATTGCTGACCATGCTGCTGACTCTGCTGCTGACACTGCTGATGACATTGCTGACCATGCTGCTGACTCTGCTGCTGACACTGCTGACTCTGCTGCTGACCTTGCTGACTCTGCTGCTGATTCATCAACTTCACCATTTATATATTGTTTTATGACTTCTAATGTTTCATTAATTCTATTATCATCAGGAAATTCTTTGTTAAAATTATCAACTACCATTAATGCACAATCTAAAGACCATTGAACCAACGTCATTTTATCTAACACTTTTGTTGCTAACCATACCTTGTCTGAATATGATATATCTTCAAGCATTAATAAATTTTCTAGTGTATCATTATATTTAGAATATTTATTTTCAAAGTTTTTTATACCATCTTTACATGGTCTGTATTTTTTTATTAAGTCTATTGTTATTTTTTTCATAAAACCCCCTCCGGTATATTTGCACAATTATCTGCTACTGTGCATATTTCCATACAATCTGTTATCAATTCTTGACGCTCTAATTCATTGGGATATAAAATCTGTGGATGTAATTTTTCACAATAATCAGTAACAGGATTAACAACCTCAACAATATGTCTATGCGTACTATCTCTAACATCAACAACACATCCAGTAATAAATAACATTATTATTATATATTTCATTTTTCACCGCCCTTTGTAATTTCTTTTATTAATGTTCTAAAAGTATATTCATTCATTCTTTTATGATGAGGCACAACAATTGTCATGCCTTTGTTATTTCTATATATTAAATGCTTACTGCGTCTTATTAATTTAAAGTTACTTTGTTTTAATAATTTTTGTACAATAGTCCTGTGATTCATTTTTCACCTACTATGTAAAATTCTCGGTCAATTTGTAAAGCCTTTACAGTATTAAGATTAATCATTCTATAACCTTTGCTGTGTATATCGTAAACCGGAAGTAGACCTTTATCTACTGGCTTATACTTCATACCTTGACCTGTCAAGAATTTTTTAACACCAAGTCGACATACCATGCTGCGCTCGCTGCCATCCTTTTTAATAAAAATAGTGCTGAATACTTGACCGTTACTTGACTGAATTAATTCTAATACTTTACTTCTATCTATTGTTTTCATTATATAACCCCTTTGTTATTTATTAATTATTAAACTACTTTACTCCAATTAGTATTTTTATAAGCCTTTGTGCCATGATAAACTAGGGCAATATTCTTATTTAGTGTTAGTGCTAGCATATCATCTTTAGATGCGTTAATATAGTTATTTGGCACATCTGACTCAGATTGAAACACTTTTGCATGCCTATGTTTAGTCGTATCAATTAAATTATCTTGTTTACCACCATATGAATATATCAATTTAAAATTTAAAGGAATTATTTCAGCTAAATCATTGAATAACTCAACTTGTTTAGTATAAGCATAAAACATAACTTTATTATCCTGAAATTGTTTCATAATTCTAAACCATGTTAGCGCATAATCTAGTGAATAAAAGTCACCAGCGTCATGTATTCTAATTAAAATTGTCTTATCTTTGTTGGCTTTACTGTTTAATTTAGATTTAATTTCAGTCACCATTAAGTCAAAAAATTCAGAACTCTTTGTTAGTTGAAATTTATCATTATGAGACTTTTGTACATTACTCCATATATATGCCCCCTGTTTAGCATAGCATCCTTTAATGCAAGTCAATGCGTTAGGGCAAGTTATGGTATTATCTTGCGCTTTATAGGCTGGAATAGTCCAATTATATACAGCTACTTTATTGTTACTGCTTTTTTTCATCTTGCTATTTTGTGTCAATAATTTCATTTTTCTATCTCCTTTTGATACGTTTAATTACTTATCGGCTTATTATTTTAAAACTTTAGAGTTAATTTCTTTTTTATCAATAAAGCGTTGTATTGTGTCATAATCATAATCGTTGTATAAGTCTTCTAAGAATAATTCAATACAATTCTCTTCGCTCATATCTAAGTCATAATATTCATTTACAATTTGTTCAATTATCTTTTCTAAGCTTGTTTTTTTCATTTTAATACATCCTTTGTTACAACTTCTAATTTTAATAATATAAACGCTAATGATTCTAGTTGTTTTTTTGTTAACTTAAATAGACCTAAACCGTTTATTATGTCGTTTCTATTAGACCTATGTAAACAATTACTTGACCTCTCTATTATCCTGTCAATATACCATTGTTTTTTCATTTTATAACCCCTTTGTTTAATAACCCATATGTTTTAATATTACTTCAATTTGATTATCATAATAACCTAACTCAACACAATTTGACTCGTAGAATTCGCGTTCAATGTCATGCTCATAAAAACAATTGTCGCGGTCCAATATGAGACATTTTTTTTCATGCCACAATTGCTCTAGGTCACTTGTTAATTTATTTAATTCTGTTAGTTTCATCTCATAACCCCTTTTTAATTAAAAGTTCCAGTACTTAATAATTTATGATCACTTGTATATAACAGTAAATCAAAACCATAATCATTAGCATTATCACTTTTATATGGTATTAACCTTGTGCTATAAGTCTCATACCCGTAACCTT
>Ga0210003_1003327_pt1 | contig 13130 bp, 13 predicted proteins | sample LantaG_FD_182804 | JGI IMG/M metagenome (GOLD analysis project Ga0210003, IMG submission 182804) | Deep subsurface microbial communities from Baltic Sea to uncover new lineages of life (NeLLi) - Landsort_02402 metaG (SPAdes) (version 2) | ecosystem: Environmental > Aquatic > Marine > Oceanic >... | reverse complement strand
CTCTAACACTTATTTATTATGTGAAGTTAAAACTAAATAATAGTGCTTATGTAGTGGGGTTTTATGAGGTGGCTTTACATAATATTTTACTTTGCATAAGATGATTTATGGAAAGCTTTCCATAACTCGTCTATTATTAATATACTTCTCTTGCCATTGCTTTTATAATTAAAATTATCTTCTAATGAAAGCCTGTTTTTAAAGTTTAATACACTTTTAAAATCTAATAGAATATTAGTAATTATTGAATCAGCATGAATAAATTTGTTAGGTATGTTCTCTTCATTAATCTTATTATATAATTTTTCAACTAACCAAGATTTTCCAATACCGGGGTCTCCTATCAAGAGTAGGTGGCCTCTCTTAATCAAACTAATGAGATTATTTAAAAGCTCTTTTCTTTCTATATCCATTTTCTCTATAATTCAAAATGAGAATTCATGAATGCTTACAATATATTATTAATACTACTCAAATCTAATAATTGGTCTATTATTTTTTCCTCTTCTACATACAGATTTCCAGTTCCTTCTTTTAATTCATAAAATATTGGCTCAATGCCAAATTTGTCACGCAAATACATTCTGGTAATTTTTCGTTCTTCCAAATTATTTACTTCTATAATGGCAAAATGTCTAGTATCACCTCTTCCAAAATCCCACCTTACCCTTCTGAAAATTGATAAAACGTCTAAATCGCTCATCCTAAAACCTATAAAACACATATAAAAAGACGCAATTATACTCCATATGACTTTTAAGGCAAATTCTGATTCAGCATATAATCCCATATAATCACTTTCAGTTAAGATTATAGAATCCTTTTCGTCATATCGACCATGTATATGAAATATATAGCGCATGGGAGGTTCATTCGGATCGGGATCGTTTAGATCTTTAAAAAAATTTCTAATTCTTGTTTTTTCGTTCCAACAAAAAGAACCTATTGGTTTTGCTATACTATGTGAAGCAGATTCTAATACTTCGTCATAATTTGTTGTTATATAATGTTTAAATGGAATTTTCAATAATTTCTGGTGAAAAAGACTCCAATTTGCTTTTCTAATCAATGGTCTATAATTATTATAAATAATTTCATTAAACTCTTGTTCAGAAAAATAACCCTTTAGCACCTCTGCATACCATAAAGGATCCTTACTATAACATTGATTTTCTCTATTTATAACCGATAAAATATTTGTTGGATCTTTTTGATTTAATTTATCTTCAATAATTTTTATTAATTCATGCCATAATGGATACCCTAGCTTTTTTGAACTGCCTGCTCCAATAAAGGCAAAAACAATATTTCTATTGATCTTTTCTTTTAAATCTGTGAATGCAATTTCGTTGAATTTGTTTTCTTCTCTATTTAACATTAATATATAGCTTAATTTAATAATTATTTTTTAAATTAATTAATAGGGTTCACTCCAATATTTAACCTGTTGAATTCTCTTAAAAGTTCATCTGAGCCTACTTCTACAGCTATTTCATTTCTGACAGATTGATATGTTTAAAAAGCAATATCAATGAATAAAAAGTAGATATTATTGCACTATAGATTATATAATAGAAAAAACTCTTAATATTAACAAGTTTCGATATTTATTTTAGAAAAGAACTAATAGTAATGAAAAAGAAAAATATTACTTACAAGTTACAAAAGAATGAATTAAAAGCATTGGAAAATATTAGAAAGATAGCAGTAATCTCACTGTTTTCAGATGATTATCTAATGGATATTTTTGCCCTAAAAGGTGGGAGCGCTATAAATATTGGATATGGACTCCACTATAGAGAATCAATCGATATAGATATATCAATGAAAGAGGATTTTTCAAAAGCTGCTTTTTCATCAATAAAAAGAAGAGTTGGAAATACCTTTAAGACTACTTTTTTTGAAAATAATTATATAATCTTTGAATTCAAATTTTTTCCAAATCCATCAACTGCTAGAACAGAAAAATTTTGGGGTGGATATATAATAGAATTTAAAATTATTGAAAAAGAAAATTATAATAATTTTAAAAACAACCTGGAAAATCTTCGTAGAAGATCAATAGTTACAGGTTATGACCACAAAAAGATATTTCGAATTGATATAAGTAAAAATGAATATTTTACCGATTTAAAAGAAATAGATCTAGAAGGATACACTATTCATATATATGGCCCATTAATGATAATTTACGAAAAGTTACGGGCAATTTGCCAACAAATGGAAACTTATCAAAAAATAATTAAAACTACAAAATCTCCAAGAGCCAGAGATTTTTTTGACATCTATATTTTATTAGAGAGATTATCTCCTCCGATAAAAGGATTTTCCGATCCAGAAAACTTAAGCCTATTAAAATCATGTTTCGAAATTAAGAAGGTACCAATTAATTTGCTTTCAGAAATAGCATCCCAAAGAGAATTCCATAGAGATGATTTTATTGCCGTCCAGTCCACTGTTTCTAAATCTATTAAACTAAAAAATTATGATTACTATTTCGATTATGTAATATCAAGAGTTAAAGAATTAAAATCCCTTTGGGAAAAATAATTTCCATCGATCGTTAAAATCTTTTTGTTTTATTTTATAAGTTAAATAAAAGTTATATTTTATTTCAAAATCTTCAAATAGTTTTATAAGTCTTTCTTCATAACCTGCTTTTTCCAAATAAAATCCAATCGTCTGGTGGTAAGGATAAATATAGTTCATTTTTTTTAACATTGCCTTTAATTTATTAACAGAAAATCTTCCCTTTGCTTTTTTAAAAGCATTCAGCACCTCTGTAACACCACCAGCATAATTAGGTCTAACTGCAGCATCAATAAGAGTCCTCTCAATATTTGTTAAATAAATAACTTCTTCATTAATTTTTGATTCAATTACCCCTAACCTTTCGAAGTTTTTACTATTTAGTAGAAATATTCTGTATTCTCCAAATGAAGCAATTTGTTTAGATACGCGCATGGGACGGGAAAATGCCTTATCGATATTTTCCTGTATCAATTTATTTATTCCTTTAGTTTTTCTTGTTAATTCCTTATTAATATAGACATTCTTTATTATATTATCTACTAGATTATGTAAGTACAAGGCCGTGTAATGGCTTAGGAAAGTATTGCTATCAATAGATAAAGCAATTTTATAGATTGATACTTTTCCTTTAATATATCTTTTCTTAATACTATTGTTAGGCATCTTAATTTTAATTTCCTTAACCAATTTATTTTCAATTATAAATTCTATAAAGTCTCCAATCTTAGTTACTTTTAATAACCTCCAATCTTCCCTATTATCATAAAAAATTTTATGAATATCTTCTGGAGTGTATATCTTTTCTTTTAATCCTCTAAAATATTTAGAAATAAGAGGTTTAGATACCTGTATTACTTGATATCTATTAATCCTTACCATTTTGTGCTCCTAAAATTATATATAGTACCATATAGTATATATACTATATGGTACCACATTATTGACTTTTAATAAATGCATCCTGTAAGAAAATAATAATAAGCTATTTAGATAGAACCTGCAATAGTATACATACTATTGCAGGTTCATTATATTCTATAGTTTAATTGATTATTTTTAGATCCATCAAAGAACTTATCATCCTTTGAGATTAACGTTATTAGACATTTCAATATGAATCCTATATAGTATATATACTATATAGGAAACGTCTTAATCTAATTTTCTTATTTATATTACTAGTAACATAAATATTAAAATATTAACTCAGTAAAATTTCCCATGGATAAATAGTCATCATAAAGTGTTCTATATAATTCTTGTGATTTCTTATGGACTGTATATAGTAAATTATAGGTCTCTTTATCTAAAAAGAATGACCTTTTAATTCCATAACTGATTATAGGAGATTTTTTAAATTTATAGTTAATATTATTTCAGTGAATAATTAAATAAATTATTATAAAATTTAAACTTATTATTCACTTTGTAGCCGATATAAAAATCTAAAAAATTACATATAACAATATGCCTTGGGCCAATTCTTAGGCCCTTTCCAATATAGTTTTATCCCGCTTCCTATCAACCATCTCTAAATTACTATTTTTAAGTATATTTACTAAATTGTTGATATTTTTGTCTAATAATATCATATTTACCCTTTTTGTTTAAAATTTATATTCTTAAGCTGGATTACCTGAAATTAAGATTTATATTATTTTTTATAGCATAAGCTTTAGCAAGTGATATAAACATTGCACCCCTACTCTTTTTAATTTTCCCGGTAAGATATGTATCTTTGATTATGCTTAAAAATATTCTTATCTGCTGCTCAGAAATCTTATCAACTATAGTGCGAAATGCTCCTAGGCTGTGATTATCATTAAGCTCTTCTGCTATTTCTTTGCCTAGTAGTTCCTTTCCCCTAGACCTATATCTTTTTGGTCCAGGATATTCCTCTTTCTTGCTGTTTTTAGAATATTTGCTTTCTGGATCAGCATTTTTTTCTAATAGCTTCTTTTCTTTTTCAGAGTTTTCTAGTTCTGTAAAGTTACATTTTCTATTTTCTTTTAGTGATTCTTTTATTTTTCTCCTAATATCGTTAATATCCTCTTTATTTTCTGCAGCTTTTTCTTTTATCTCCTCTCCAGAGTTTTCCACAACCTCTTCCCTACCAGCTGTGTTAACGTTACTTAAACTAGTGTTTTTAAGATTGGTATTATTAGGGTGCACGTCATTCACCAGGAGTGGTGCACTGTGTTCACCAGGGTGGTGCATGTCATGCACCACCCCTCCCTTTTTATCTTTATCGGATTGATTTCTCTTAACAGATAGTAAAGTATATAAATTAGAAGTTTTTGATTTATTGTATTTATTTATTCTTGGTTCTTTTTTTATAAGACCCTTTTTTACTAAAGAGCTTATAATCGTTTGAACTTGTCTTTCAGACATAGAACCTTTTTTTGCAATAGTTGGAACACTAGGAAATGCTTTATCTTCTTTATCTACATATCTGGCAATGACAATATAGATCATTTTTTCATAAATAGTTAAGTCTTGACGATCCAGCAGATCATTTTCCAGATAAAACCAATTCTTTACCCGGCCATCTCTTAAGTTATCCCTGCTCATTATAAGACCTTCTCTCTAAGTCCTTGCTAAATAACAGAAGCCCGGTATTATACCGAGCTTCTATATTTAAATAACTTTGATTTTCTTTCTAAATGTAAGATCTACATTAATTGAATTATCTTCAACATTTGCTAAAACTAGTGCTATATCTTTGGGATTTTTAAGGTATACGCTAGGTGAACTGCCTCCGCCATCCGCCCCGAATCAGTCAAATACTGGTTTTTATACCACTGGTAAGTTAATTTATTTTAACTTTTTTACTTTTAAATTCAAGTAATTTTTTAAAACCTAATATCCAAAGACCTCAATTACTATAACAAAAAATGGAGATTTGTCCTCTCTAAAAATACCCACACTCTTGTTTGACCCAAAGTTTCCACTACCTTAAGCTATATATTGTCCCTGGTTTCATCCCCGGTTTGTATACGGTTCCGGCTGCTACAGGTACTTAAGGGTAGATTTGGACATAAGAAGCAGTATTGATTACGGGTCTCGGTCTTTTAAGAGAGACTTTAACAAAAGAAGCAGCAGTGAGCGGGTATTTTCCAGAGGACTGGTAATCCTTATGCAAAAGTCTTCTGTTATATGTCTAACCGCTACGGCAAATCTTTGCACTATCTCCCATATTACAGTTTTAGCTGTTGCCTATTTCTCCTCGTTTGTCAAAGAATCTAATAAAATTCGATTTGTTAAAAGTTTCCTTCCTAATTTTTAATTTCGTGAAGCCTATCTTTTTTTACCAAATTGATAATATTTTACAGGAGGATATGCTCCTTTTCTATTCAAAATCCGCAACTTTTGATTATATCTCTATATACCATAAGAAAATAGTAATCCAGTATGAGTTTAGCATTGAGAATTTGAGGTTTAAAAAAAATTGTGATTTAAAAGAAGGGTATTAATAACATATCTTTTATTACTTTCTCACAAAACTACTCACAAATCTACTTTAAAACATTATAAAGCATACCTAGGAACTGATGGACTTCTTTTATATCTTTTAAATAATATTCTGCTTCTGAATCTAAATATTCACTCTCTCCAACTTTTATGTTGATACCAGAAGTATTAGATTTAAATAAATATTCATCGGTTACATCATCCCCCAGACATATATTTAATGAGGGAATATTTTTTTTGTATTTTCTATTTATAGTATCCACAGCATTGCCTTTGTTAATTCCTTTTGGTTTAACCTCGACTACCTTCTTCATCTGCATTAGCTCTATAGGCCTATCTTTTATATATTCAAATAAAATTGGATTTATTTTTCTTAGATGAGTCAAGTCTTTATCTCTACACCTTCTATAATGCAGGGCAAAAGATAATCCTTTGTCCTCTATGGTATAGCAGGGAATATCATTGATAATTTTAGTTACTTTTTCTTTTAATCCTATAATCTCAGGCAGTGTATTTTTTATTTTAGCCTGTATTGAAATCTCACTTCCTGCATATTTAATCTGTCCTCCGTGCACACCTGACCAGTTTATCGTTTCTGTATCCAGATCTTGAAATAAGTCTAGAAGGTTATATATGGTCCTTCCTGATACAATGGTCAATACAATTTTCGGAATATTAGCTAACCTGGATATTAATCTTTTTACTTTTATTGAAGGAACTGCATCTTTTGGATTTTTTTTAAACATAACAAGGGTGCCATCATAATCAAGGAATAGAAAAATATGATTAAATCTCTTTATTTTGCTGAATAACTCTTCTAAATGCTCTTTAACATATTTAATAATATAACACCTAATCCCTGGACATACCTTTGAAATAATTTATAAAATTATTTGCCCACGCATATATGTCATTTTTTTGGACAATTTTCCTTAACTTTGATATTAGCATCTTTTTAGTATTACCATGCATATTTAATGCTTCATTTATGCTGTCTGCTACTTCTTCAATATCATAAGGGTTTACTGTGATAGAGTATTTTCCCATTTCTTCCACAGCTCCAGCAAATTCACTTAAGATTAAAACTCCGCTTTCTTCAGCCTTGCAGCTAACATATTCTTTTGCTATCAAGTTCATCCCGTCCCTCAAAGGAGTTACCAGGCATATATCTGAAATCTTATACAGAGCCGCTAATTTTAATTGAGGCAGAGCTTTATATAAATAATTAATAGGAGACCACAATTCATCTCCAAACCTCCCGTTTATTTGTCCTACCAGTTCATCAATTTCTCTTTTTAATGCTATGTATTCTTTTATCTTGGTTCTGCTGGGGACAGAAATCTGGAGGAAGACAACTTTTTTCCTGTATTCAGGATACTTCTCAAAAAATCTATTTATTGCCAGGAGCCTCTCTTTTATTCCCTTAGTATAATCCAGTCTTTCAACACTTATTATTATCTTAACACCAGTACCAAGTCTCTTTATACTTTTTAGATATCTTTCAGTTCCTTTGCTGCTTGCCAGGTCATTAAACATTTTAAAATCTACGCTTATAGGCAGATTTTTAACATCTATAATCCTGTTCTCTAGGTACACTGTTTTATCTTTAAAATTAACTTTTATATTTAATATATTTTTACAGCACTCTAAAAAATTTGTAGCATCTCTCAGGGTCTGAAAACCAATAAGGTCACAACCTAAAAGTCCTTTTAGTATTTTTTTATCCCAGGGTAGTACTCTGAAGACCTCATAATTAGGAAAAGGGGTATGGAGAAAAAAGAGTAACTTTAAATCTGGATTAATCTTTCTAAGCTTTCTTGGTACTAAAGTAAGGTGATAATCCTGGATCCATACCAATTCCTTACCCGAGATTTCTTCCATTATACTGTCAGCAAATTTATTATTTACTGATTGATAAGATTTCCAGTAATTTAGATCAAAGTAGCTTTGAAATATGAAACCATGAAATAGGGGCCAAAGAGATCTATTTGAAAAACCGTGATAATAATCTCTTAACTCCTTTGCTGATAAGTTTACAAATTTTAAACTGTAACCATGATCTTCGTTCCCTACCCTGATCTTTTTCTTAAAATCTTTATCATAACCAATATTACCGTCCCATCCAATCCACAGACCACCATTTTTTAAAAGTATGGGATCAAGTGCAGCAACCAGGCCCCCCACACTTTTTTTATATTTTATCTCACCATCGCTTTTGGTTATATTATAGGGGACTCTGTTTGATACAATTACTATTTTTTCTTTTTTTAATGGCATTTCTAAATTTCTAATTAGCTAATTATATATAATTATAGATAATATTACTCATATTACAAACCAGCCATAGCATTACAATTGACTTGTTTTTAAATTTTACTTTTATATAAAGTCCTGTTAAGGTATCCTATTACTTTAAATATAAATATATAGTGATTTAAATATACCTATGCCCAAAAAAATAAAAAGTTTCAAATTTTATGATTGTATTGCACTTCTCAGCCCTACCGGGCAGAAAGCTAGTAATCTAAAAGAATTTCTAAATATCATAGAAAGAGCAGAAGATAAAGTAATATTTCACCATCTCTATCAGTCGCAATTAGAGTTTTGCTTAAAAGTAGGTGAATTCCCCAATGATTTTGCCAACTGGGCTGCTTATGAGCTGGAGGACCTTGCCCTTGCTGAGAAGCTTGCAAATTTTGATCCTTATGACTATAAGACTGTTTTAGAAGCAAAAGATTATCTGATGGAGATAATAGAGGAACATATGTGGGACCTTCCTACCATACCCTGGGTAAGGCCGGGTTCGGAATTTTTCTTTGCCAGTGCGACGACCATAGTACTCCCCCTGGGATTAGAAACTACTTCTCTTAAAGGATTCAGAAAGGCCCTGGATATTATTCCGGACAGTTCTTTGTATTTTCATTTTTACGAAGCCAGAAAAAGGATGAAGGAGAAAGAACACGATGACTTCTCAATATGGATAGATAAAAATTTTAATAATCAGATCCTTGTGAAAAAAATAAGAAATATCGACTTCTATTTTTTCAGTCTGGTAGAAATCAGAGAAAAGCTTATAAGAATTTTTAAAGAAGAACTTGAAAGGTAAAAAGTTATGGTTTTTTTAAAAGATTACCAGGATATAATCGGAAAAAAGAATATTAACCAGATAAAATCCCTGGCCCGCCTGTCAAAAGGGAAAAAGGTGGTAATGGTAAACTCCACTAAAGACGGCGGAGGCGTTTCTGAGATCCTTCACAGGCTCATACCCCTTTTAAATGAGCTTGATATTGACTGTAGCTGGAAAGTTATAGAAGGCGATGAAGATTTTTTTAATATTACCAAGAATATTCATAATGCCCTCCAGGGTGAGAAGATCTCATTCAGCAATGAGGACTTTTCACAATATTTAAAGATCAACAAAAGAAATGCTAAAAATCTAGATCTTGACAAAGCCGATATAGTGGTCATCCATGACCCTCAACCTCTTCCTCTAAGGAATTATCATTCTGGAAATAAGACTAAATGGGTCTGGAGATGCCATATAGAGATGTCAAAACCGGATCTGACCCTCTGGAAGTTCTTGCAAAAATATGTAATGGAATACGACTGCAGTATTTTTTCAATTTCAAAATTTTCAAAAAGCCTCCCCCATCCTCAGTACCTTATTGCTCCTTCTATTGATCCCCTGAGCGATAAAAACCGTGAACTGGATGAAAATGAAATAAAAGAGGTCCTAAAACCTTTTAACATTAATAAGGATAAACCAGTGATCCTCCAGGTCTCAAGGTTTGACCGGTTTAAGGATCCTATAGGAGTAATAGACGCATTTAGACTCGTGAAAAAGGAAGTAGACTGCAGACTTATCTTAGCTGGCGGGCTTGCCAGTGACGATCCTGAGGGTAAAATTGTTTTTAAGGAAGTCAAAAAAGAAGCGGCTGGAGATCCGGATATAGATATTCTGCTTTTAAAACCTAAAAGTGATATTGTGATCAATGCCCTGCAGAGAATTGCTGATGTAGTAATCCAAAAATCGATAAAAGAAGGATTCGGACTTGTAGTAACCGAGGCCATGTGGAAAGAAAAGGCCGTAATAGGTGGAAATGTGGGAGGAATTACCATCCAGCTTTACAATCACAGGACTGGATTCCTGGTAAACTCTATAGAAGGTGCTGCCTATAGGATAAGATACTTGCTTAACCGGCCGGAAGTAGCCCATAAAATAGGACAACAGGCTAAAAATTTTGTAACTCAAAACTTTCTGCTAACCAGACATCTAAGGGATTACCTGGCCCTATTCTATATATTGGATAATCCTGGCCAAAATATAATATATATTTAAAAATTCTATAATTGCAATAGCGATAATCCAGTTTTTAATATCTACATTGAACCCACTAATTTTGAACATTCAGGACATATCCACCTTACTTCAGCAAAAACAGAAGTTTTTGGATTTTCAGGATAACTTTTCTTTTTTTCATTTGGCAATTCAAATTCCTTTTTACATATTTCGCATTTTTGTTTCATCTTAACTTTCAGATTAACTTTTAATAAGAATTACTCATTCTTTTCTTTATTTGTATTGTATTCTTCAGGATGTCCTTACCCCATTATTTAAATGGACTCCTTGGAGTAGCAGGAGAAAATGTTATAAAGTTAATACCACTTGGGAAAAAAGTATGTTTATTTATTAAAGAATTAACTAATAATCCTGCTTTAGTCAATTATGAAATACATTCTAAAAAGGCAATAAGATATTTAAACACTTATATTGTAGATAATAGTAATGAATTTTTAATAGCAGGTGAAAGGGATCAATTAGAAAAGTTAGTTAAAATGAGAATAAAAAACAATTGAGTTTTATTAACACAAAATTAAATGAATCTTTTAAGCATTTTTAGTTTATAATTCGGCTTGTAGATTAACTCCGAAAAGTTAAGAAAGGTGTTAAACAATAGAAAAAGTCAGCTCGAAAATACTATCTTTCAGGATTTGGTTGTTATAATGACAAAGCATTGTATAAATCTCTAATTTGTCTTTCAGTTCTATTTTTATCAAAAATGGAAACATCAGCAGTAGGAGATATAATCTCACCTAACATTTCAAAAAAAGCATAACCAGTTGTGAATGGCGATCTTTGTAGAAGTTCAAAATATTTTTCGTCTCCTTGATGCTTTCTTGGAAAACATGCAATTCCTTCTGGTGCTATGCACAAATTAAAAGCAACTTTCTCTCCACTTGCGTATCTTCGATTCATTTCATCTATAAATTCTTTTAGACCATCAACACCATCAGAGCCTGAAATCCACCTGGTGCCTTTAAAATAATAATCGATAGTTCCACTCAGATTATCAGTCTTTACTTTATTAGCCTTATATTCTCTAATTATTGTTTCAAAAGGAGGTTCCCAATCTTGTGTTAAAAAAAATCCTTGAAAATGAAGATGGTTTACTGAAGCATGTGCACCATTTGAATTGTAACATAATCTGATACCTTTACCCAATCCTTGTTCTCTGACGAAGTCCCATGCAGCTTCTATCAAATACTCATCTTTGTCAGTGTCAAGGTATTGGTTGTGTCCTCTTTTCTTTCTATTTGGAACCCACAAGAAATGGTAAGGTGCAAATGGATATCGATTAAATACAAAATCAACTGTGAGTCTATCATCATATTTAACTGAATGGAAAAGTTCTGGGTCGACTGCTTTAAATCCATAATTAAATTTATTTGGGTCAAATGGCAAATCTAAAGGGATGTCAAATCTTCTTGCCCCTCTTTTTGGTCTAAAACCCCTAACAAAGTTATATTGCAGTTGAAATTCACCTATTGGTATTCTTGTAGTCCTATCTATGACTACTTTTCCATCCTTTATTCTCTTTAAAGCTTCTGCTAATATGATCGGATCTTCTGGTGTTTCCCAACCTTGATCATAGTCTAATCTTCTAAAAACAGAAGCAGGCATATTTTGTCCATGAAAATTTAGATTCGCCAATATTGCTATAGCCATTCCGGGAGGAAGATTATTTGTACCGACTAACTTTTTAAGTCTACCTTGAAATAATTTAACAAATTTTTCTGCTCCTTTAGTATTATCTTTTAAGGTCATATATGGATTCATATGATTAGGAAATTAACAGTAGTATTTAAATTTTTTATTGTTACCATTATAAAATAAAAAATATTTCGAATCGACCCTTTATCCTTCTAAATATAGTAATGTCCTTACCCCAATTAATTTCTTATTAATTCTCTATGGGATAAATCTAGCATATATATCTCCACTGAAAGCAGTTTTATAAGGTATCGCTAAAAGAATATCACATATTTTTTTTGCATCAACCCATTCTGACAAAGCAAGGGTCATTGATTCCCCAAAAGAGTAGTTAAATTGAACAGTTCCAATAGTAGAAAGATGTTTTATAGACTCTATAGCTGAGTTAATAAATTTTGGAGTTGGGGTAAATTCAAAAGATATCATCTTAATTGTTTGAGATAAGCCCTTAATAACCTGATATTCAAATCCCTCAACATCTATCTTACAGATAGTAGGGCTACCATGCTCTTCAATTAATTTGTCTAAAGTAGTAAGTGGAATTGAAACAGTCTTGTGCCATTGAAAAGCTGAAGTAGATGTAAAAAACATATCACTATCTTTGATACAATCTATCCATTCTTTAGACATAGATGAAACAGTATGTGAATTACTAAGTATTAAGTTCCCCTTGCCTTCTTCTGCTCCAAGTGCCTTATGAACTAGAAATACTTTATTGTTATTCCCATATTTGTTCAGTAATTTTCGCATACAAATATCTTGGGGCTCAGCAGCCACCACATTAGCTCCAAGTTTAAGAAAGACTTCAGTTCTATTGCCTATATTGGCACCTATATCAAAGCACAGATCACCTTTACTGACAAATTGAGAGTAAAATCTTATCATCTTTTGTCTGCTTAAAGCATTTGATATGGCTAAAACTGTAACATACACGCTATTATACAACCTAAGAAACCGGAGTAATTTAACAAAAATATTTAATGCTTTTATGGGTATTAAACCTGATTTAGTGCAACTTACTTTACTGTTATTTCTTATCTTGATTTTTTTGATATAACTCATAACATAACTTCCT
>Ga0210003_1003326_pt1 | contig 13131 bp, 8 predicted proteins | sample LantaG_FD_182804 | JGI IMG/M metagenome (GOLD analysis project Ga0210003, IMG submission 182804) | Deep subsurface microbial communities from Baltic Sea to uncover new lineages of life (NeLLi) - Landsort_02402 metaG (SPAdes) (version 2) | ecosystem: Environmental > Aquatic > Marine > Oceanic >... | reverse complement strand
AAAAAAACCCGAAAAAAAAATCAAAAAAATCAAGAAGAAAAAAAAAACCCAAAAAATCCTCTCTCTCACCCATAAAGCACTTGTGCTCGTAGGCAAACGTCGGCAGCACGATGTGCTCCACGGGCGCCCCCAGCTCCTTCAGCAGCTTCACACACTCGGCCGTGGGCGCGATCGGGGCGTGCACCCACAGGCCGCCCGTCTCTTCCAATCTGACAACGGTCATGCGGACGTTTGCGGTCACGTTGCTCAAACCGAGACCCTGCGGCTGCTCGAAGAGCCAGATCGAGTTCTTTTCGAGCTCGGTGCGGACGGTCTTGCGGTTGAAGAAGGGGCCCAGGGGGAAGGGGAAGCCCGTGACGTTGAGGTAGAAGCGGGAGGGGGACTTGGGGGTGGAGGGTTTGTTGGTCGGGGTTGAGGAAGAGGTTTTCTTTTTCGGCAGCGGCGCTGCCGTTTTCCGAGCAGCAGCAGCGACGACGATCAACGATTGCCTTCGCACGCCAGCAGTACCAGTGCTGCTTCCAACGAGCCGCCTCTGCGAGGGCGTCGTCGCGAGAGTCTGCCTCATCATCTCAATTGGGTGAGAAAGGGGGAGCACAGATGCGCGCGCGCGAGGGGGGAGGTGGATGAGAGAAAGCTTTCCACTAAAAAGTTGTGGCGCTGATGCTCTCGACGCTCTCTCTCTCACTCTTCTCCTCGAATTCGACGTCGACGTCATTTTCGATTTCAACCATGAGCTTCTCCCTCGTCGCGCTCGCTCCTCAGCCCCCGGTCGAGGAGTCTGGCGGCCCGAACACGCCCGTGCCTCTGCTCGCGACCGTGCCGGCCCCACCTGGGACCAAACGGCTCCATTTCAGCTGGGGGCTGGGCAACAGGATTTCGTTGTGCCCGCTCGTCGACGAGAGTCCGGTCGATGATGCCGCCACCGCCGCCGACGACTTTGATGGGGAGTTTCAGCAGCAGCAGCAGCAGCGTCGTCGTCCCGCTGTCCCTTCATCGCACGCAGAGACTCCTTCGGCGAGCGTCGTGCAGTGGTGAGTGTTTTGGAATGGAAGAGAGAAAGGAGAGAGAGAAGAAGAAGGAGAAGCGGGAGAAGAAAGAAAGAGACGATTGATGGCCATCGAGTTTTTCTTTTTTTCTTTTTTTCCCCGCCTGTTTTCTCAACCTCTTCCACACCTCTCCCTCTCTCTCTCTCTCTCTCTCTCAAAACAGGGGCTCCTTCTCGGCCTCGGAGCGCGCCCTCGCCTTCAACTCCCTCCCCCTTTTCGAGGCCCTCCAGGGGGAGCTCCTGCGGTCAGGCACGCGCTCCCCGACCTGGGGCAGGGCTGTCCGGAGCTACGCCAGCGACGTCTCCGCACTGATGATGATGAAGGGGGTCGGCGAAGAGGAAGAAGAAGATGGAGAGAATGAAGCAAACGGCGCTCCTTCCTCTTCTTCAGCCTCTGCTGCTGCTCTCGCCGTCGAGCGATGCGCCTGGGACTGGACCGCGCTGCTCTTCCTGCCGGCCGGGAGGGAGGACGGGTGCCTGGGGCCAGCGCTGCGGCGGTGGGCTACTTTACACGCCGCGGCGCTTCTTCCTCTGACGACGACAATGACAGCAACGACAACGACAGCAAAGCAACAAGTCGAAACCTTGCGCTCCGCCGTCTCCCGCCTGCTCTCGTCTCCCACGCCCGAGAGAGAGCCAGGCTACTGGCAGACCGCTGCCAGGGCCGCCGCGCTCGGGGCCTACGCCGCCGCCGTCGCGCTCCTGGGGGCGCACTCTGCCTGGAACGAAGCGCTGACCCTCGCGGCTGGAGGTGAAGGAGGAGGTGAAGAAGCTGCTTTCGGTGGCAGCGGCGACGGCCAGCAGCAGCAGTATCTCGACCCGGAAAGGCGCCGCGCCGTGGCCTGCCTCGCTGCTCTCGAGCCCGTGGGGCTCTTGCTGCGCAGGGCGCCGCGGCTCGCCCTGGGCGAGGGCGAAGGAGGAGCGCGGGTTTCAGCATCGGAAGAGGAAGAGGGCGACGACTATGGAGAACTTGAAGGCGATTACGGCGAGCAGCAGAGCTCCGCCACGGCCTTCACCTCCTTGCCTGCGTTTTTGGAGGCGCGCAGGAGCTGGCTGGCTGCCGTGCGATCCGTGGCGCACGACGACGGGCTTTGGAGCAGGGCAGCAGGAGCAGGCGCCGGAGGAGAAGGAGAAGAAGAAGACGACACCAACGACAACGACGCTTCTTCCTCCAAGACGACAGCGGCCGGCGCGAGGAGGCTCCTCGCGATCGTCTCCGGGGACCGGGCCGCCCTCGACGAGGCCGTCGGCGGCCCTTGTCCGTCCTGGGCGGAACTGCTGGTGGCGCGGGCCCTGCACGCAGGCAGCGGCGCGGGCCCTCGCGGCGCCGCAGAGCTCGCCCACGCCGCGCAGCGCGCCTTTGACGACGCCGAGAAAATCACGATTTCTTCTTCTGCTTCTCCTTCTGCTGCTCCTCAGGAAATGTCGACCCGGGACGCGCTCCTGCTTTCCCTCGCCGATGCCGCAGCGAGAGGGGAGCCCGACTCTGCCGCCGCGGTGCTCTCCTCGGCGTGCGGGAGCTGGCTCCTCGCCCACGTCGCGCCCTTGTTGGCAAGTTCTTCGAGTTCCTCTTCGAGTTCTTCTTCAATGAACGAAGATGACGTTTCCTCTTCCACCACAACGAGGGGCACCTACCTCCCTCACGCCGGCATCGGCTCCGTCGAGTGGGCCGCGAGCGACTACGCGACGGCGCTGGCTGGAGGCGGCGGAGGCGAGACGGCTTCTTCTGCCGCCTCGGTCGCGACGAGGGCCGCCGCGGCCCGGGTCTTCGCCCTGTGCCCGGGCTCCGGGAGGAGCTCCTGCGCCGCGCTGTTCCACCACTCCGCCGCCGGGGTCGTGGCGTCTTCTTCGGCCTGCGGTGACGACGCGCCTGCGGAAAAAGCCGCGGCGGAAGCGGAACGATTGGGGATCAGAGGCGCGAGCCTCGGCGTCGCTCGGGCCGCCGGGGTCGCCGCCGCGGCGTCGGGGCGGGTCGGGGCGGCGCTGCTGTGGTTTTCTCGCGCGAGGGACGGGGACAGGGCCAGGGCCGTCGCCGGGCCTGTCGCCGAGGCTTGCGCAGAGGCGCTGTTGAGGGCAGGAAGCGGAGGAAGTGGAGAAAGCGCGGGAATGGAAAATTTAGGTCCTTCGTCGTCTCTTTTCGCTTCCTCGCCTGCAGCCGCAGCTGCCGCGCTCGAAGACCTCGCTGCGCCTCTCTCCGAGGCTCTCTCTGCGCCCACGCGCGCACCGGTGCCCCGACGCGGTGGACTCAGAGCTCTAAAGGCGCTCCTGGAGCTCGAGAGGGCAGAGGCGGCGTTGCTTGCCGTTGCTTCTTCTTCTTCTGCTTCAAAGACTGCGGCCGCTGCTGCTGCCGCTGCCGCCGTCGTTTCCGCTGCCGCCGCGGCAGCGAGGGCAGCTCCCAGCGCCACGCTCGCCACCGGGGCCCTCTTGCGGGCCGTGCCAGCGCTCGAAGCGGGGTGCTGCGCCGGGATCCCGGCGGTGACGATCGACGACGCCCTGGCGGCGATGGCCGAGGCCGAGGCCGAGGGGAGGAGGAGCGAGAGAGTGAACGTGAAAGCGACAACGAAAGCGGCCTCGGCGACGAAAACGCCGACTCTGGCGCTCGCCGCAGACGCAGTGCGGCTCGCGCTGGCCCGCGCCCTGGCCCGCGCGTACCTGACGGCGGACAGCGTCGTGACGCGTTAGAGAGAAACACAGAGAGAGACGCGCAAGCATGCCCTTTTCTGTAAGAAAACAAAAAACTTTAAAAAAACTTTTTGATTTTTTTCTTTTTACATCGACCCCCCGGCGACGTCGGTCCTCACCGCGGTCCTCGCCCTGACCTCGACCAGGTCCCCGCCGGCGTCGTACTCGCGCTGCAGGCCCACCACGGTGCCGTCGCGAGGGGACCAGAGCGCCGTGACCAGCAGGGCGCGACGGAGAAGAGGAGGGGCGGAGGAGCCTTCTTCTTCTTCCTCGGAAGAAGAGTCGGCGTCGTCGTTTTCAACCCCTTGTCCTTCTCTTCCCTTCTTCTCTTTGCCGCTGCTGCCGCCCCACCTGCCCATCCCTTCGATCGCGTCGGCGTCGGCGCCTCTCGAGACGGGGTCGAGCATCACGAGCTCGAGCAGGGCGGCGCCGGGGGCGGGGCCACTGGATGAGGAGGGAGGAGAAGACGACGACGAAGATGAAACACTCCCATTCACCTCCGCCGCCGCCGCCCTCGCGTCGGGCAGCGCGTAGGCCCCGCCGCCGTCCCCTGGGAACTCCATCGGGTCCAGGGACCACCGCTGGACCGTGCGCGAAGTTGAGTAGAGAGCCGTGACCTGCTCGTCGGGGTCGTCGAGGTCGAACGCCGGTTCGCTGTTTCTGTTTCCTCCTCCCTCTCCTCCCTCTCCTTCTGATCCCGAGCCCGAGCTCGAAGACGAAGAAGAGCTCGGGGGGATCGCGTGCGCGCAGACGTCAAAGACTTTCCAGGTTCCCTCGAGGGCCTTGGCGGTAGACAGAGCAGTGGAGCGGCTGGTGACTTGCGACGAAGGAGAAGAAGAAGAAGCCTTTTTCGAAGTCGAAGAAGAAGAAGCAGAGGAACTCGTCGTCGCGGTCGCGCCCCTCCCGTCGGCCTCTGGCGCCTCCACGGCGCAAGCCGCGACGTCGCCGTCGGGCAGGCACTGCCAGGCCTCTCTGGTGACGAGGATGCGCAGAGGGGTGATGTCGAGCTCGTCGCCGTCTGTTTTTTTTTTTTTTTTATAAGTGAGCGAAAAAAAAACTTCCTCGACCTCTTCTCTTCTTCTTCGTCTTCGTCTTCGTCTTCTCTTCTTCTACCCCCTCTCTTCCACTACTCACCGTCAGCGACGGACAGCGTCAGCTGCACGCGCAGCCTCTGCTCGCCACCCCAGGCGAGGCAGCTCTCGATCACGGAGACGGTGGCCTCGGGGTCCTCCCCCGAGTCCGGGGAGGCGGCGATATCGAGGATCTCGATCTCGGAGTTTTCATCTTCGTCTCCGTTTCCGTTTCGGTTGTTTCGACCTCCTCCGTCGAGCGAAGACCAGTCGCCCTCTTCTCCCGTTTCCTCCTCCTCCTTCTTTTTCCTATTCTTGCTGTTGTCCAGCGCAGCAGTGGAGGGGAAAAGGGCCACGAGCCTCTCCAGCGCTTCCCTCTCTGCGGCGACATCGATGAGATCGCCCTCTCGATTCCTCCTACTGTTGCTGCCTGCGTTCGAGAGCAGCAGCGGGGGAAGCCCGAGCAAGTTCAGGGGCCCGCGAGAGCAGGTCCCCCCGTCGAAGATCACCAGACCGGGCTCCTTGGCGCGCAGGGCGTCGTTGACTCCGTCGAACGAAGGGGAAGAGGGCAGCGTCGATTCGAGTTCTACCTGCTCTTCTTCTCCTTCGGCATTCGCGGCGGCTTCGGCGGCGGCCTCGGCGAGCCCGGCCGTAGTCGGAGAGCGGACAGTCCTCCTCTCGAGCCTGTCGGTGCCGCCGCCCCCGGCCCTGCCCCCGGTCCTCCTCTCCACCGTGTACGTGGCCAGGGCCAGGACGTCCTTCTTGACGACCTTAGTCTTGGTCTTCACCACGCTGCGGACGCTGCCGTCGTCGGCGGTGGTTTCCTCCGTCGTCTCGACGACGACTTTTTCGTCGACCAGGCCGACGGCCTCCCTCTCCCCCGTCACGGGCGAGACCGCGGTCGCGATCCCCTGCCAGCCGCCTGCGCTGGTGCCGCAGAAGGAATCCCAGAGCGGGGAGATGGACGCCTCGGGGGCCTCGTCGCGCTCGAGGACGATGATCTGTTGTTGGTGGATAGGTCGAGGTCGAGTGAGTTTTTTTTTCCTCTTTCCAAATTCGCATGCCTCTCTCTTTTCGCAAAAGGCACCGCCGACAACTCTTCCACCACTCCATTTAAACGCACCTCCATCGGCGCAGACAGCAGAGACGGTTCATTAGACACCTCCACAGGGTCGGTGGCGTCGTTGATGAGCTTTTTAGGGGTGGAAACGCGCGTCCCGATGTTGCCATCGGTTTTCGCTCGGCCGCCGCCGCCGCCTCGACCGCCGCCCCCGCGGCCGCTTTTACTTCCTCCGCGCCCTCCCCCGCGTTTCGACGACGAGCTCCCGGATCTCCCGCTAAAGCCCGCGCGACCTCCTCCACGCTCTGCCGCGACAGAGACGCTGCGTGGATGAGGTAAGAGGCGAGGCGAGATGACAGAAATCATCGTTGTTAGAGGAATTGAAAAGGGAAAAAAGAGCTCTGGTAAAAAAAAAGACAGAAAAAAAGGAGGAAAAAAATTATGCGAAACCATTCTTCGAACGTCGCGTCGCGAAAATCCATTTCCGCCTTTTCGGGGGAGCGAAATGGCGCCTGGCTGGCCGCGCCTGTTGTCCAAAAGGAGCAAGCCAAAGGTTACGGGCACAGTCTCCGTCCATGCGAGCTCAGTCACGGCGAAGAGAGATGAAATAGAGGGAGCAGAAGCGAGGGAAAAGGCAGGCGTGAATGAGAAGCGAGCGTCGTCATGGCGTCAGAGCTCGTTGTTGTTTCGGCGTCGACGACGTCGTCGACAACTTCAACCACCTCCGAGTCACCAGAGCGTCTTTGTCCTCGCGCTCGTCTTCTTCTCGCTGGGGATGCTGCTCGTCTCCGGGATCGCGTCGTCGTTCTTCAGGAGCAAGGCAGCAGCAGCAACAGCTTCTGTTTTTTCTCTTTCTTCTTCGTCGTCCTCGAGCTTCACCGCCTCTTCTTACGCGCCGCCGAAAAACTGGACTTCCCCGCCGGCTGCGGTCAGGGTCGTCGACGGGGACACGGTCGTCGCAGCAGGGATCACCGTGAGGCTGCTGGGGATGGATGCTCCGGAAGACGGGCAGCTCTGTAGCAGGAGGAATTGGGGGTTATTTGGGGCACGGCGAAGGAAAGAAGAGCTGCCGTCGTCGTCGTCACTCTTCTTCTCCCGCTGGCCGTTTCCTCCGACGAGCAAGCAAATTCCATCTCGAAGCACCCCCTACGACTGCGGCGCCGAATCCACCCGCGCTCTGAGGTCCCTCGTCGCGGGGAAGCCCCTGCGCTGCGAGCGGAAAGGAACAGACAGGTACGGCAGAGCCCTGGCGAGGTGCTTTGTCGACAGACGAGGCGGGTTTTTCTCCTTCTTCTTCTTCTCCTCTTCTTTGTTCCCTCCGTCCTTCTTCCGAGCTAGCAACAAATCCAGCTCCTCCTCCTCCGTCGTCGATATCGGCGAGTGGATGCTGCGAGAGGGCCACGCGGTCTCTTTTATGGGATTCACGGGCCCTTACCTCGAAGCGGAACGCAAGGCGAAGGAGGAACGAAAGGGGATCTGGGCGGGGGAGTTTGAACCTCCTAAAGTCTGGAGGGAGAAGAGGAGGATCGAGAGAGAGGCTAGGGCGAGGAAGAAGAAGGAGAAGGAGATGAACGCGATCCAGAAGAAGAAGAAGGTAGCGAGCAAGAGGGCGGCGGCGGCGGCGGCGGCGGCGGGCTCGTCTTCGGGGCGGGGCAAGCAGAAGACGTCGAAGAAGAAGAAAAAGTGAGAAGAAGGCGATTGTAAAAAAAATCATTTTTTTGTTATTGTTTTCTTTCTCTACTTCGCGCGCCGCGCTCTTCTCTACTCTCTCGCGTGCATTTCTATCCCAACCACATCTTCATGCAAGATCCTCTCTGTGCCCTCTCTCGATGAGCACGCCTTGCGCATAGAAATCAACTCGAGAGTTTCGATCTGTGCTCCTCGAAGAAAAACAGCAACAAATAAAAAGAAACTCGAGATGGGCGGCATCCGCAACCGGGAGGAGAAGAAAAAGGCCGCCAAGGTCTTTTCCTCCGGCGGAGGCGGTGGCGGCACGAAGGGACCTTCCATCATCGACAAGAGGAACCAGGAACAAAAGTGCCCCTACTGCGACCGGGTGTTTAAACAAGTAAGAAGGAGATTGGAATCGAAGGAGATCAATCGGTCCGATCGAGGACGGCTTGAACAAACAAACGTCAAAAACCTCTTCCGACCTCGAGTCCCTCTTCTTCTTCTTTCTCTCACAGCGGCCCCCGAACCACACCTCCAAAACACCTCAATTCAGATCAACCGCTACCGAGAGCACATCGTCACCAAGCACGCCGACGATACCGGCGAGGGAGGAGGAGGAGATGGAGGCGGCAGCAGCGGCGTCGCCTCCTCCGTCGCAGCGTCGTCCTCGGTCGCGCTGTCGTCAGTTTCAGCCGCTTCGGCTTCGACTTCAACGACCTCCGCATCCGGCGGCAGCAAGATGATGGACGTGGGATCCCGCGGGGGCTACTTCACCGAGAAGTCCCCCAAGATGCTCCTGCTGGAATGGTGCCAGTCGAACAATAGGGGCAAGCCCCGCTACCGCGCCAAAGCAGTCGGAGGAGGAGAAGAGGCTGCTGCGGCTGTCGCTGCTCTTGCTCCCGACGCCGCCGACCCCGACTCTTCCTCCGAACCTGCCTTCACCGCCAAGGTCGTCATCCCCCCCTCCGCTTCCTCCGCTTCTTCCAAGAAAAAGGACTCGGAGACCGTCGTCGCCTTCACCCCGCGCAACAGGAGCTACGCCACCGCGAACGACGCGGAGCAGGCCGCCGCCGTCTCGGGCTTGCACGCCGTCGCCGGGGACAGGGCTCTGCACAGAGTTTTGCCCAGACAGTTCCGGGAGCAGTGGGACTCTCTCGGGGAGATGGCAGAACAGAAAAAGGAACGGGAAGCCAGAAGCAAAGTGGCCGCGGAGAAGAGGGCGGCGAGGGACAAGTTCGCGAGGGAGGCCGCGGCGAGGAGGGCGCCGACGGCGGTGGTGATGACCGACGGGCAGCGCGGCGCCGTCGCCGAAGCCCTGGCCGCCGTGAGGGGCATGAAGCTGAGCTCGAAAAGTGGTGGTGGCTTTGCTGCAAACAACAACGACGACGACGACGACGACGAGGATGCTGCTTCGTCGTCTTCTGCCGTGTCTCTTCTCGCTTCCAGGCTCCGCTCGATGGGCTTTGCCGAGCGCGACGCGATGCAGGCCGCTGCCGCGACGCTTGTTAATTTTGGAGACGAGAGCGACGGCGACGACGACGACAGCAACGACGACGACGGCGGCAACGACAAAACTTCTTCTTCTTCTCTTGCCGCGGCCTCCTCCGCGCAGGGCCTCGAAGCAGCCCTCGACTGGGCCTGCCTGCACGTCCCGGAAGAAGAGCTGCCCAGGGCCTTTGCCCCCGGTGCAGCGGGGAGACCGGTGACGGTGCTGAGGAACGAGTTTGGCGGGAAAGTCGACGTCGTCTCGGCGAGCGCGGCGAGGGACTTTGACTTTGCCGCCGAGCAAGCAGCAGCGGGAAGAAACGGCGGTCGAGCTGAGGACGGAGAAGAAGAACAAGATGAAGACGACGACGGCGATGAAGACAGCGACTCCGTGACACCTGACGTGGCTCCTCTGCTCCGGTACGGCTTCGAGAAGGCCGCGATCGAGGGGGCCCTCGCCGCTTCCGGCGGGAGCGTCGACGCTGCGCACCAGGCGCTCTTCGACGAGTTGGTTTCTTCCTCTTCTACGACTTCTGCTCTTTCTGCCCCTTCTCCTGATGCCGCCGCCGACGCCTCTGCTTCTTCTCTGGCCTCTGCCTCGGACGACGCCGACGACGAGGCCGCTGCCCTGCTCGCGATCTACGGAGAAGAGGCCGCGAGCGTCGAGGAGAATCCTCCTTCGAGTTCATCTTCCTCTTCTTCCTCTTGCCGAAGGGTCATCACCCTCAGGCTCGGCGAAGGCGACGACGACGCCTCTTTCATCACTCTCCGCGCCTGGCTCCCCGCGTCCTACCCGCTGCTCGCGGCCCCGACGAGGCTCGCCGTCTCCCGCCCTCGATCCAGGAAGACGCCCCGCAAGGTCCTGCGAGCGCTGACCCTCGTCCTGGCAGAAGAAGCCAAAGGTCTCCTGGGCGTCCCTTGCCTCCACGACCTGGCGACGACGGCGCTAGAGCGCTGCGAGGCCATCGACGAAGGGAGGCTGGAGGGGCTGCCTGGTTTCGAGGAAAAGGAGGTGGAGAAGGAGGAGAAGAAGAAGGTCGTTGCTCCTTCTTCGGCGCCGAGGGCGGCGACTGCGGCAGAGGAAATGCTTCATCAAAAGAGCTCCTCGTCTTCTTCTGTTCCTTCTCGACAGCAACAACAGCAACAACCACAGCGAAGGAAGCATCAAGCCTACCGCGGCCCCTCCCCGGCTGCGATCGCGGCAGAGTCGGCCAAGCTCTCTGCCGAGGCCGCCGCCTTTGCCGCTGCTGCTGCCTCCACCGCTTCTGATTCCGGTTCTTCTTCAGCTTCTTCCTCTCTCCTCTCGAAGGCCAGGTCGATGTCTAGGACCCGCGCCTCCCTTCCCGTCGCCTCCTACCGCTCCTCGATCCTCGACGCGGTCCGCAGCCACCGCGTCGTCATGGTCGCCGGCGAGACCGGCTGCGGGAAATCCACGCAGGTGCCCCAGTTTTTACTGGAAGAGGCGGTGAGCTCGGGCAGAGGCGGCGCCGTCAACATTTTGGTCGCGCAGCCTCGCAGGGTCGCGGCCCTGGGGCTGGCCTCGCGCGTCGCCGCTGAGCGCTGCGAGGGCGTCGGGGAGGTGGTGGGGTACAGCGTGAGGCTCGACAGCAGGACCAGCGCGGCGAGGACGAGGCTGACTTTCTGCACGACGGGCGTGCTGCTGCGCAAGCTGCTCGGCGGCGGCGGCGGAGGTGGAGGTGGAGGAGGTGGAGGTGGGGAAAGCGGAGGAGAAGAGCTCGAAGAAGACCCGGAGCTCGACTTCTCGTCGCTGTCCCACATCACGCACGTGGTGATCGACGAGGTCCACGAGCGGTCGCTGGACTCGGACTTGGCGCTGCTGCTGCTGCGGAGGTGGCTGGCGGCGACAAGGGGGGACAACAAGGGGCCGAAGGTGGTGCTGATGTCGGCGACGGCGGACGCGCAGCTCTTCTGCCGCTACTTTGACCAAGTCTGCTCCGTTTCTTCTCCTTCTTCGAATCTCTCCCCCGGTGTCGCCGTGCTCAAGGTCCCCGGGTTCACGCACCCGGTCCGCGACCTCTACCTCGAGGACGCGCTGGCTGCCACCGGGATGACGATCTCCCGCGGGTCAAAATACTCGTCGAAGAAGAAGGAAGCCAAGGTGTCCAAGGCCGCCGCAGACAGGGAGAGGGACGCTTCTGTCGCGGCCGCCAGGGCGAAAGGATTTGGTGGGAGGGTTGCCGGTGGTGTTTCTGCTTCTTCTGCTGATGCGACGCCTCCTGAGGAGTGGGACGACGATGACGAGGAGGAAGACGAGGACGACGACGACGGAGAAGAGGAAGGCGACTACGGCGACGACGAGCAAGGAGCAGAAGCGGAGACAAAGAACAACAACTCTTCTCAACCTTCTCAACCCACTCCCTCTTACCCTGACTACGTCCTCAAGTCCCTCGCCATCGCCGACGAGGCCGTGATCAACTACGACCTCATCGAGTCGCTCGTCGCGTACGTCATCGAGGAGGAGGCCAAGCGCGGGCCCATGGCGCTGCTGTCGGACTGGAGCGCTGCTCCGAGTTCGAATTCGAGCTCGAAAAACCCGACTTCCTTCGACGCGACGACCACGGGAGCGATCCTGATCTTCATGCCCGGTGCCCCAGAGATCGGCAAGTGCGTCCGCCAGCTCGAGGCGTCCCAGAGAGTGCGCCAGGCCATGACCGCTGCCGCTTCGGGTAAAGGGGTGGGGCAGCTCCTTGTCTTACCCCTCCACGGCGGCCTCTCCCCCGAGGCGCAGTCACGCGCCTTTGCTCGCCCTCCACCTGGAGGACGCAAGATCGTCGTCTCCACAAATGTCGCGGAGACTTCCGTGACAATCGACGACGTCACCGTCGTCATCGACACGGGCCGCGTCAAAGAGATGGCCCACGACCCGGAGAACGGCGTCTCCCGCCTGCAGGAGACCTGGGCCTCGAGGGCGGCGGCGAAGCAGCGGCGCGGGCGAGCGGGCCGCGTCCGACCGGGCGTCTGCTTCAAGCTCTTTTCCCGGAAAGGGGAGGCTTCAACGCTGCCGGCGGACACCCCACCAGAGGCCTTGCGCTCCCCACTGGAAGGGCTCTGTTTGTCTCTGAAATTAGCACTGGGAGAGAAGCTGAGCGTGGCCAGGGCCTCGGCGGAGCTGGTCACCCCGCCGCCGCGCTCGTCGGTCGAGGCGACGGTCAGCGGGCTCGTCAGGCTCGGAGCCTTTGTGAATGTTCATTCTTCTGCTGCTGCGTCTTCTTTTTCTGGTTCTTCTTCTTCCATTCCTTCTTCTTCGTCCTCGTCAGAACGCCTGACCCCGCTGGGACGGATGCTCGCCGCCCTGCCGATGGACGTCAGGCTCGCCAAGGCCCTGGTCTACGCGTGCCTGCTCCAGTGTGTTGGGCCCGTGCTGACCGCGGCCGCCGCGCTGGGGACGGGTCGGCCCTTGTTCGCCTCCTTGCCTCCCGGGGACCTGCGCTCCGAGGCCGAGCGAGCTAAGAAAAAACTGGCCAGGCAGGCCATCGCCTCTCGCTCCGACCACCTGGCGCTTGTCGAGGCCTTCAACGCCTGGGACAGGGTCTGCGGCGAGAGCAGCAGCGGCGGAGGCGGAGGCGGAGGCAGGCGCGCGGGCAAGGACTTCTCCGGCGATAATTTCTTGTCAGAGGGGGCCCTCGAGGCGACGCGTTCTGCGAGGGCGGACCTGGCTCGCACGCTTTCTGAGCTCGGTCTGCTGGACAGGAGGTATGCCGACGACGCGAGGAGGCCTGGCACGGCGGCGGCGACGATCAGGGCGGCGCTGGAAAGAGAGAACGAAAACTCGAATTCAAAATCTTCAAACTCCAACCCGGACCTGTTCTCTCACTCTGCCCGCGTCGTCAAGGCCGCCCTCTGCGCCGGCTTCTCCCCCATGGGCCTGCTGCGGGTCGAGCACCCGGCGGACAAGTACGCCAAGACGCTGTCGGGCTCGGTGCCCGTGGACGCGGACCCGAAGGCGCTGAGGTTCCGCGGCGAGCGAGGGGAGCGCGTCTTCCTGTCGCCGGCGAGCGTGTGCTTCGACTGCGGCAAGTTCGAGAGCGGGTGGCTCGTCGCGAGTGGGGTTGTGGCCATTGGTGGGGGAGTGGAGGGAGTAGTGGAGGTGGAGGTGG
>Ga0210003_1003324_pt1 | contig 13139 bp, 7 predicted proteins | sample LantaG_FD_182804 | JGI IMG/M metagenome (GOLD analysis project Ga0210003, IMG submission 182804) | Deep subsurface microbial communities from Baltic Sea to uncover new lineages of life (NeLLi) - Landsort_02402 metaG (SPAdes) (version 2) | ecosystem: Environmental > Aquatic > Marine > Oceanic >... | reverse complement strand
AGTCGAGTCGGGAAAGGATGGCATACGCAATCCAGCCGTGACGCCGATCAGATCGCCGCGTGGTTCGCCGGAACCGATGACGGGATTGCGTTGCATGTGGGTCGATCAGGTGCGCTGGTGTTCGACGTAGACACCCCCGACAACCTCACCGCCGAGCTCACCGCCGAGTTGACGGCCCACTGCGACTGCGCGCCGTATCAGTCGACTCGGCCAGACACGCCGGGTCGCGGCCACTACGTCTACCGGCAGCCGCCTGGGCGCACCATAGGCAACAGCACCGGCCGCCTCGCCAACGGCTGGGGTGAGGTGCGCGGCCTCAACGGCGTCATCATCGTCGCGCCCAGCATTCATTCGGACGAGCGCGGCCGATACCAATGGGAACGCACCGGCGCAGTGCCCGTCCTGCCCACGGTGTTGGCTGACAAACTCACCGACGGTTCACCCGCCGCGGACGCGGTGACTGATGCTCAAGTGACCGAGTTCCTGACCGCGCACTCCGGCAGCGAACGGCCGGACGTTCTTGCCGGACTTGTTAAGCACTTCGCCGAACGTGTCGCCGCCGGAGAATCCCGTCACGACACCCTTACAGCAGTGCTTGTCGGTGCGATGAAGGAGGCACGTGCCGGTTTCTACCCTGCTCAACACGCCGCTGACACCCTGCAGGAGCTGTTCACCGCCGCGGCGGTGAAAGACCCGATCAGCCCAAACCAGAAGTCGGCCCGCACCGATCGGCAGGCACAAGCCGAGTTCAACGGGATGTTGTCGTGGGCCGTCGGTCAGGCACGCGCTGCCGACCTCGGCGCAGTACGGGAAAGGGTTGCCAGGAAGATGCCCGAAACGGATCTGGGCGTGCTGCCTATCGTTCCTACGCTGCCTATCGACGACCAGGATGCGGATGCCGGTGGTGGCGAGGATGACGACCGCATGCCCGGACAGGCACGGTTTACCGACGCCGGGTTGGCCGAGATTGTGGCGGCGAAAGTGCTGCGCGGCAGGTTCATCCAGGTGCACGGTTTCGGGTGGCTCCGGTGGACCGGTACCCACTGGCACGAGTGTGGCGACGGACCTCCGACCGAGGCGGTCCGCAAGTTCGTCATGGGGATGATCCGGTTCTTTGCAAAGAAACTCACCGCCGACCCCGCCAACGGCGACCTGCTTGAAAGCATCGACGCATGGAAAAAAATCGCCAGCCGTAGCCGAATCACCGCAATACTTGCACTTGCCGGAAACCTGGTCGAGATCGAAGCCGACAGGCTCGACGCCGACCCCGATCTGCTCAACACCCCGAGCGGGATAGCTGACCTCCGTACGGGAGAGCTGACACCGCATGAACCCGCCCAGCTGATGACCAGGATCACCCAGGGGGAGTACCGGCTTGACGGCGACGGCACCGCCTACACCCACCCCGATGTGGAGCAGGCGCTTACCGCCCTGCCCGAGGACGAACGCGAGTGGTTCCAACGGCGCATCGGTCAGGCCATCACCGGCAGGCCGACACCTGACGGTGTGGTCCCGGTGCTGCAAGGCGGGGGCGAGAACGGCAAATCGGCACTGACCACGGGTGGGCTGGTGCCCGCTCTCGGCGGCTACGCCACGATGGCCTCGGCCAAGCTGTTCGCCGCCACCGAGAAAGGCAGTGAGCACAGCACCGAGGTGGCTGACCTCCGTGGGCGGCGGCTGGTGATCGGTGAGGAACTGACCGAGGGGAGATCGCTCAACATGACCGTGCTCAAGCGGATCATGGACACGCCCCGGCTCAAGGCCCGGTACATCCGGCAGGACAACATCGAGTTTGCCGCCACGCACTCGCTGTTCATCACCACCAACTATCGCCCGGTGATCGCTGAGACCGATCACGGAACCTGGAGGCGGCTGGCCCTGCTGATTTTCCCGTTCACTTACCGCAAGACTGACGTCGAGGTAGTGCTCGGCACCGACCGGCGTGGCGACCCGCTGCTCAAGCAACGGATCGCGGACGGTGATGACGGCCAGCACGACGCGTTGGTGACGTGGGCGGTGCGCGGCGCCATCGCCTGCTACGCCGATCCGGGCACGGCGTTGCTGCCCACTGCGAAGGTTGCCGCCGACACGCTCGACTGGCGCGCGGAGGCTGACCGGGTGCTGGGGTACTGGTGTGAGCGGTTGATTCCCAGTGATGACACCGCCATCCTGGTCGAAGAACTGCTTACCGACTTCAATGACTGGCTCAGCGCCGGCGGGCATCATCAATGGCCGATCGAGACGTTCACGGCTCGATTCGCGAACCACACCGAGACGCAACAGAACAGGGTCGAAAAGCGGCGTGTTCGCAACCCGCGCAAGGTCTCGCACCGTTACGGAGCGAGTACCCAGATCAAGGGGCAGCCCCGGGTCTGGAAGGGGGTCCGATTCCGGCGCGCAGAGGACGATATGGCGGCCAACGCGGAGTCATTTGACCCGTTCGCGACGGGAACGGCGTAGGAAGCCGGTCTCGTGAATCAACTGCTCACCGCGGGAACCAGCGCACTGTGCCGGGTGTGCCGGCCTGTCCGGCTGACCGCCAAATCTGCTGCACGCGAGGCGTTCTACCAAACGGGTCGGCACACCCGGCACACGCGTCGCCTGGCGCCTTGTCGAACTGGCACCTGCTGCCGGGATGCCATCTCGTACCTGGTCGTCCAGTTGTCTACTCCAACTCCATTCACGAGGAAGCTGGTAGTCCAGTCAGGGGCAATATGAACGCCCAACCGACTTGTTCTGCGTCCGAACAATCGCAGCCCGACGGGAAGGAGAACGCCAACCATGCCGAGCAAGTCGAAACGGCAACCCGCCGAACGGGAGCGCGCCCTCAAGGCCCTGGCCTTGAGGCGGGAAGGTTTGCCCTACCGGGTGATTGCGGAACGGCTGGACTGGAGCGATGAGTCGTCGGCTCGCTACGCCGTCACCAGGTTGCTGGATCGCACCGAAGCCGAGGAAGTGGCGGAGCTGCGCTACATCGAAGGCGAACGCCTCGATGAACTTCAGCGGTCCCATTGGGCGGCTGCGCTGACAGGTGATCTGGATGCCGGGAAGATGGTGCTCAAGGTGATGGAACGCCGGGCTCGCTTGTTCGGCCTTGACGCACCGTCGAAGGTCGCCGTCGAGCAGATGACCTCGACAGAGTTCGCTGAGCAGTTCGTCGAGCTGGTGGGGTGCATGGACTCGCGCATGCTGGCGGAAGCGATAGCGCACCTCCCAGGCGGTTCGGCGGTGGCCGCGGACGGCCACCTGGTGGTCGAAGCCCTGATTGATCAAGACCAAGGCGGCACCGTGGACGCTGGGCTGGGCGGCCATCCTGCGGACGATGACGACGAGCCCTGGTCGAATCTTTAGCCGGTAGACGATGCCCAGGCGCCTAGCTGACGGGCGTTGTTGCGCTGAGCCGATCGACGATCTTCACGGTCTCAACGCTGACCATGGTGACCTTCTTGACTAGGCGTGGAGACCGTCACCCGAGCGCCCCTGTAGCGCGTGGGGACGGCACCGGGCGGCCCTGGCGGCGAGGATCGGCCCCGGGTTCATCGAGCGCCTGCAGTGTCTGCGCAACGGCGACATTACGGCGTTCACGCAACTGCCAAGTAAGAGACAGAAGTACCGAACCGATCGCCATGATCGCGGGCTAAATTCCCCAATGCAGACTGGCGTTGCCGCGAACTTGGCCTGATGTGGCTAACGTGCCTACCAGGCGCGTGGGTTCGACGGCGGTCGGAGGGAGATCGGGTTTGAGCAAGCTGGGAAACTTCGTGTGGGGGATCGCCGATCAGCTGCGTGGCGTGTACAAGCCGCACCAGTACGGCGGCGTGATCCTGCCGTTCACCATTTTGCGACGCCTCGACTGCATCCTCGAACCCACCCGCGACGAGGTGCGGACACTGGCCACCAAGTACACCAGCGGCGCACTCGATGTCCAGGTGAAACGCAAGACCGGGCTCGGGTTCTACAACACCAGCGCCTTCGACTTCGCCCGGCTGTTGGAAGATCCCGAGGGCCTGCGCGCGAACCTGATGGATTACATCACTGGATTCTCGGCCATCATCGACGTCTTCGAGCGGTTCAAGTTCGAGAACGAGCTGGCGACCCTGGACGAGAAGAACCGGCTCTACCTGGTGACCTCGAAGTTCGCCGAGGTTGACCTGCACCCCGACACGGTGCCCAACGCCGAGATGGGCGACCTGTTTGAGCACCTGATCTACAAATTCGCCGAGGCCTCCAACGAGGAAGCCGGCGAGCACTACACCCCGCGTGACGCCATCCGTCTCATGGTCGATTTGCTGTTCGCCGAGGACAGCAAGGCGCTGTTGGAACCCGGCACCGTTCGCACGATCTACGACCCCACCGCCGGCACCGGCGGGATGCTGTCGGTGGCCGAAGATCGTCTGCTGGAACGCAACCCGGGTGCCCGGCTGCGGCTGTACGGGCAGGAGATCAACGACCAGTCGTATGCGATCTGCAAGTCCGACATGATCGCCAAAGGCCAGGACGCCGGCAACATCCGCCTGGGCGACACCCTGGCCGACGACCAGTTCTGGGACCGCACCTTCGACTTCTGTATGTCCAACCCACCCTACGGATTCGACTGGAAAGCCTCACAAGAGGCGGTGGAGAAGGAAGCCCTCATCCCGAGCTCCCGGTTCTCCCACGGCCTGCCGTCGATCGGCGACGGTCAGATGCTGTTCCTGTGCCACCTCGCGCACAAGATGCGGCCACGGCATGAGGGTGGCGGCCGGGCCGGCATCGTCCTCAACGGTTCGCCGCTGTTCAACGGTGCCGCCGAATCCGGGCCGTCGAAGATCCGCCAATGGCTGCTGGAGTCGGATCTGGTGGAGGCGATCGTCGCGTTGCCGACGAACATGTTCTTCAACACCGGTATCGCCACTTACATCTGGATCCTGGACAACACAAAACGCGCTGAGCGGCAGGGGGAGATCCAGCTGATCGACGCGACCTCGTTCTGGACGAAAATGCGCAAAAACCTCGGCGCGAAGGGTCGAGAGGTCGACGAGAAGGCCCGTGATCGCATCGTCGCGCTCTACGACGCCTTCGATGAGGCCGATCCCGACTTGTCGAAGGTGTTCACCGCCAACGACTTCGGCTACTGGACCATCACGGTCGAGCGGCCGTTGTTGGACCAGGACGGCAAACCCGTCACCGACCGTAAGGGCGTGCCGAAACCGGACGCCAAACGGCGCGACACCGAGAAAGTCCCGTTCACCTATGGGGGCAACACCGCCGGTGACGCTGGCCGCGAGGGAACCGTCAAGGCGTACTTCGAGGCCGAGGTGCTCCCGCACGTTCCCGACGCGTGGGTCGACACCAAGAAAACCAAGGTGGGCTACGAGATCCCGTTCACCCGCCACTTCTACAAGTACGTCCCGCCGCGGCCGCTGGCGGAGATCGACGCCGACCTGGAGAAGCAGGTGGCCAAGATAATGGGACTGCTGCGGGAGGTGGAACGGAATTGATCGGTGTTCATGCAGCGGTCACGCCGTTGCTTTCGGACCTGCCGAATGCCTGGGAAACGAGGCGTTTCAAGGCGGTGCTCGACCGGCTCAGCGACCGGAACGAGGACTTAACTTTCGAGATGCTTTCGTTGCGGTCTACCGGAGCCGTAGTACCGCGGTCGTTGGATCCGCGCCAAGAGCCGGACGAAGCAAACCTCCCGCGGTACCTCATCGCTCGCATTGGCGACCTCGTCGTTAACCCGATGTGGCTCATCGGCGGTGGAGTGGGGGTTTCGACACTCGACGGCGCAGTTAGTCCCGATTACCGGGTCTTTCGGTCACGCAGCGTCATCGAGCCTAGATTCCTGCACTATCTGCTGCGTTGTCAGCCCTACCTCGACCAGTACCTTCTCTACACGCGAGCGCAAACAACCTTCGACCGTAGGGTGCAACAAGGAGACCTCGACAACCTGCCACTGCCGATACCCTCCATTGACGAGCAGCGCGCCATCGCCGACTACCTCGACCGCGAGACGGACCGGATCGACGCGCTCATCGAGGAGCAGCTGCGGCTGATCGAGCTGCTGCGGGAGCGGCGCCAGGCCGTGTGTACCGGGGCGGTGATTCTCGGCATCGACCATGCAAAGTTGAGGGACTCGGGTGATGCCCTCGTCGGCTTAATGCCCGAACACTGGACAGCTCAGAAGGTTGGGCACTGGTTGCTCAGTCTCGATGGGCGACGGATCCCTCTCAGCGCCGAAGAACGGGCAAGCATGCAGGGCGAGTATGACTACTACGGGGCCTCTGGAGTGATAGACCATGTCAGCGAATACCTATTCGACGAACCGCTGGTCCTTGTATCCGAGGATGGGGCAAACCTTTTGGCGCGTTCATCTCCGATCTCATTCGCAGCGCGAGGACGTTACTGGGTCAACAACCATGCCCACGTTCTTCGGCCGCGCGACGGGAGTGTTGAGTTCTGGGCTTACCGCCTCGAAGCGCTTGACGTGAGCCCATTCGTTTCGGGCTCCGCCCAGCCCAAATTGACGGCTTCAGCTCTAATGAATATGCGGGTCGCGGCGCCGACAGATGTCGACGAGCAGCGCCGCATCGTTGCCTACCTCGACGAGCAGGCCGCAAAGATCGACACCCTCATCGCCGAGACCGAGCGGTTCATTGAACTCTCCCGTGAACGCCGCACGGCGCTGATCACGGCCGCTGTTACCGGCCAGATCGATGCGCGCGGCGAGGTGGCCTGAAAATGGCACAGCACAACGAGATCGAGTTCGAAAAGGAAATCTCCGAGCACCTTGCCGCTCGCGGCTGGCTGTACTCGCCCAACGACCACGGCTACGACCGCGAACGTGCACTGTTCCCCGAGGACATCCTCGGATGGCTGGCCGATACCCAACCGGAGCAGCTGGCCAAGGTCGTCAAGGCAGGCTCACGTGATGTCGCCAAGCAGCAAGCCCAGCTGCTGGACCGGATCGTGAAAGTCCTTGACACCCCGCTGGACAACGGTGGCGGCACCCTGAACCTGCTCCGCAAAGGGTTCTCCCACCTGGCCGCCAAATTTCAGATGTGCGTGTTCAAACCCGAATCCACACTCAACGAGAAGCGCAACGCCGACTACACGGCGGTGCGGGTGCGGGTGATGCGCCAAGTGCATTTCTCCACCGCCGACCAGCGTTCGGTGGATCTGGTGTTCTTCGTCAACGGCCTGCCGGTGGCCACCGCGGAGCTGAAAACCGACTTCACCCAAACCATCGCTGATGCGATCCTCCAGTACAAAACTTCCCGGCTGCCCAAAGATCCCGCCACAGGCGCGCGGCAACCTCTGTTCACCTCCGGCGGCCGCGCGTTAGTGCACTTCGCGGTGTCCAACGACGAAGTGTGGATGACCACTAAACTCGCCGGCGGCAAGACTCATTTTCTGCCGTTCAACCGTGGCGCCGACGACGGTGGCGCCGGCAACCCGCTGAACCCCAAGGGATCACGAACCTCGTATCTGTGGGAGCGGGTGCTGCAGCGAGACGCTTGGCTGAACATCCTGGGCCGGCTGATGTACATCAAGCATGAGTCGTCCACGGATCCGATCAGTGCCAAAACCACCCCGTCCTCGTCGCTGCGGTTCCCGCGGTTTCACCAGTGGGAGGCGGTCACCGAACTCACCGCAGCGGTCATCGGAGAGGGGGTCGGCAATCGCTACTTGATCCAGCATTCGGCCGGGTCGGGCAAGACCGACTCGATTGCCTGGACCTCACACCGGATGGCGCGGCTGCAGGTCGACAACCAGAAAGTGTTCGACTCAGTCATCGTGGTCACCGACCGCAACGTGTTGGACGCGCAGTTGCAGGACGCGATCAAGCAGATCGACAACGACCAAGGCATCGTCGTCGCGGTCGACCGCGACGAAGCCGCCAAGGCCGGCGGTTCGAAGTCGGGGTCGCTGGCCAAGGCGCTGCTCGACGGCAAACTGATCATCGTCGTCACCATCCAGACATTCCCGCACGCGATGAAGGAAATCCGGAAGAACAAGGGCCTCAAAGGAAAAACCTTCGCCGTCGTCGCCGATGAAGCCCACTCGTCACAATCCGGGGAGGTCGCCGCCAAGTTGAAGTCCGTGCTGACCTCCGAGGAGCTAGAAGATATCAAGGCGGGCGGGGAGATCGACGTCGAGGCCGTGCTGGCGGCTGAAGCGACCGAGCGCGCCGAGTCCGCCAACATCTCCTACTTCGCGTTCACCGCCACGCCCAAAGCCAAGACCCTGGAGCTGTTCGGCCGCCGGCCATCTCCCGACGAACCGCCGGCGCCGTTTCACGTCTACACGATGAAGCAGGCCATCGCCGAGGGCTACATCCTCGACGTACTCACCGGATACCACTCGTTCAAGCTGGCGTTCCAAGTCGCCCAGAACGCCGCTGGCGGGGAGGTGGATCAGGCCCGAGCCACCAAGGAGGTGATGCGCTGGGTCAAGCTCAACCCGCAAACGATCGCGCAGAAAGCCGCGATCATCGTCGAGCACTTCCGGGAGAACGTGGCAGGCCTGCTCGACGGGCACGCCAAGGCGATGGTTGTCACCGATTCCCGCAAGGCCGCGGTGCGTTACAAGCTCGCGATCGACAAATTCATCGCCGACAAGGGCTACGGGTACGGGACCCTTGTCGCCTTCTCTGGCACCGTGCACGACCCCGAGTCGGGCCCCGACGACTTCACCGAGGCCAGCATGAACCCGGGTGTGCATGATCTGCGGACGTCGTTTCGCGGTGACCAGTACAAGGTGATGATCGTCGCCAACAAATTCCAGACCGGATTCGATCAGCCCCTGCTGTGTGCGATGTATGTAGACCGGATCCTGTCCGGGGTCACCGCGGTGCAGACCCTGTCGCGGCTCAACCGCACCTACCGCACCCCGTCGGGTGTCCAGAAGACCGCGGCGATGACGCAGGTCGTGGATTTCGTCAACGAGCCCGAGCTCATCCGTATGGCGTTCGAGCCGTACTTCACCGACGCGTTCCTGGAAACCGAGACCGACCCGAACCTGGTGCACGATCTGGCAGCGAAACTCGACGCCGCCGGCGTCTACACCCAGGCCGAGATAGACCAGTGCGCAGAAGCCGTCGTGAAAGCGAAAGGCCACCACGCGCTCGCGGCTGCAATCGACTCTGCCAAGAAAGCCTTCGCGGAGCGCTACCAGGCAGCCCTGATCGACAACGGCGGCGAGGGCGACAAGGCGGCACTGGCTGAGTTGGATATGTTCCGCAGGGACGTCGGATCCTTCGTGCGGCTCTATGACTTCATGTCGCAGATCATCGACTACGGCGACCCGGGCCTGGAGAAGAAGCAGATCTTCCTGCGCAACCTCGACCGGGTGATCCAGCCCGAAAACTACACCGCTCCCATCGACCTTTCCGACGTGGTGCTCAAGCGCGTCAAGCAGATCGACCGGGGCCGAATCGACATCGGTCTTGGCGTGAAGGTCGGACTGTCCGGCATCACCGCTGCCGGGTCCGGCGAGAAGCACGACCCGAAAATGGTCGCCTTCCAGCAGGTGCTTGACCGGCTCAACGACCTGTTCGGGTCCGAGGACTTCACCGAGTCGCAGAAGGTTTCATTTCTCGAAGCGATGTTGCGGACACTGCTCGACGATGATGAGCTAGTGCAGCAGGCGAAGGTCAACTCCGCCAAGCAGTTCGTCGAATCTCCCGACTTCGATTACGCCGTTACCGGCGCGGTCGCCGACAATCAGGGCGCGCACGAAAAGATGAGCGATTACTTCTTCACAAACGCGCCCGGTCGGTCACATCTGATCTCCGACATTGCCAAGTGGTTCTACGCGGTGGTGGCGGGCGAGGAAAAGCCGTCCGAGAGTGCCCGACAGCAGCCCGGCACTTCAGGCGCGTAAGACACCGGCTAGAACACGAGCAGTTAGGGGATCCCTTGATCAGGTCAGCGCAGAGCAGGATGGTTCAAGAGCTGCTGAACATCGACCAGAACGTTGTCTATCAGGTGCCGCGATACCAGCGGGAGTATTCATGGCAGAAGTCGCAGTGGGATCAACTTTTCGATGACTTGATCGAGTCGGATAGGTCGCAGGGCCACTTCCTGGGCACTATCATCTGCGTCAATCAGTCCGTCGACACGACCGACGCCTCGGTCCTGGAACTCATTGACGGTCAGCAGCGGATGACCACCCTGTCGCTGCTGTTGGCGGCACTGCTCAAGGCACTCAATGCCCACGGCTCCGACTTGGACGACGAGGGCCGTGCTGATGTCGTCAACTTGCGTCGCCACATGGCCTACTCGAAGAATCCACCTCGGCCGCGGCTGATCCCCCAGCACCAGAACCGCAACCATGACGACTACCTCAATGTGCTCGCCGATGCCGGCACCGGCGTGAAGGCCCCTGAGGTGCCCAACGTCGGCAATCGTCGGATCATGAAAGCCTACAGGCACTTCCAAGCCAGGATTGCCTCTGTTGTTGGTGATGCGACAGGCGAAGAAGCTGCCGCAACCATCCTCGACATCCTTGAGAAGGTGCGCAGAGCGATCATCGTTAAGATCGAGGTGGGCAGCGCCTCGGATGCTTATGTGCTGTTCGAGTCGCTCAACAACCGTGGGCTGCCGCTCACACCGATCGACCTCATTAAGAACACCCTGCTGGCTTCGATAGACACCGATGGCGATGAGGGCATCGACGAGGTCTTCGAGGCCTGGACGAATCTGCTTGAGAACCTCGGCGACTCCTATAACGTGCAGGAGAGGTTCTTCCGCCAGTTCTACGCGGCCTTCTCGTCCGCGTTGCCGACCGTGCAGGGCGTTAGCGCGATCACCCGATCCAACCTGATCCGGGTCTATGAGGTGCTGATCAAAGACGATCGCGACGCCCTGGTGAAGCGGCTCGTCGCCGCCGGCGTGCTATATCGGCGGATCATCGGCAACGCCCAAGGTGACAGCGACCTGGACCGCGAACTAATGCGGCTTGTTCGCGCACAAGGCACCACTGCACACATCGTCCTGCTCTACCTGTTCACCTACCGCGAGCGGCTTGACCTCAACGACGCAGCCTTAACGGAGATCACCGCCTTGCTCACCAACTTCATGGTCCGCCGCCACTTGACCGGAACACCGCCCACACACCGCTTGGCGCGGCTGTTTACCGCGCTTATCGACGAAGTCGATAAGCTGAGCGGCAAGCAGATCGTCGACACCATCCGAAGCCGGCTTATCGCACAGAGCGCCAGCGGCGAACAGTTCCATGAACGCTTGCAGGGGCCCATCTATGAGGACAACCCAGACGTCGCCCGCTTCATCCTCGCGACTCTCGCCGAACATGGGATGACCGACGAGGTCTGGACCGACTTGTGGGACCTCAAATCAAACAAGTACGTCTGGACGATGGAACACATCTTCCCGCAAGGCAACAACGTGCCTAAGGCGTGGGAGGCCATGGTCGGCGGCCCGGAACATGTTGCGGCGATACGCAATGAGCTGCTCCACAGTCTCGGCAACTTAACCCTCACGGGCTACAACAGCTCGCTGAGCAACCGCAAGTTCGAAGATAAACGCGACCACACCAATGAGAAGGGTAGACACACCGGCTTCCGAAACGGCCTGTCCCTCAACGCCGATCTCGCAGACGCAAACGCGTGGACTGCTGACCAGATGCGCGAGCGACGCCAACGGCTTGCGGGGCGAGCATTCGACCTTTTCCGCCTCGATGCCCGGCCTTCGCGATGAGGGCAGGGATGCTGGCTGTACACGGCGACGTCCTGCACGCCGTCCATATCGATACGGCGTGAGCCGGGCGACTCTGTACAACTCGGGACTGCGCGTACCCGACGAGGCGGCGCCGCAGTGACCACCATCCCGGACAGCCTCCTGCAGGACCTCGACCGCAGCCGACCCATTCACGGCCCAATGATTCGCGCCGCCGAGGTGGTACAGGAGGCCATCGCGGCCAGCGGAATCGGCGAACGCTGGTACGTGTTCGACGACCGCCTGCCGGACGCGGTTCGGGTCGATAACCGCTTGATCCTGGTCGAAACCGACATCGACGAGTGTGGACGTCCCGCCGGTCTGGGGTGGCTGATCACGGTGTTTGCGGTCGATGGTGCAGACGCCGCGCTCGTGGCGGTCCACGTCGAGGAAACCAAGAACGCGGCTCGTCGGAGGCTGACGGCACTGATCCGTCAGACCGGGCGACCGCTTACATGGGTGCGGGAGAAGACGGGGCTGTACAGCGCTGGTCAGTACCTTGTCGGCCAGCTCGGTACTGGCGAGTGGTTCGCGGAGGGTCCGGGTGTCGATCAGGTCTACGACCACAAGGCGCAGGCCCAGGCCGCATGTAACTCCGCGCGGGTTGGGTAGTTACACCATCGAGATCTCCAACCTGTCGGGGCACCTACCTACGCTGTCCGCATGGATTGGGGAAGCTTTGCATCGTGGGCTGCGGTGATCGTCTCCGTGATTGTCGTCATCCGTGCCATCGTCTCGGAAAAGCGCGCCAAGGCATCCGCGGATAGGGCCGATGAGCAGCGTCGACGAACTGTCTCGGCCGCGGAGCGATCGGCCAAGGCCGTGGAGGATGTTGCCGCTGCCATCCGCGACTCAGTCGCCAGCAGCACCGCACCGTCGAAGTCGCACCAAGGCCCAACATGGGGAATTGAACACCGGTCCGGTTCGGTGTACGCGCTCGTCAACAACACCCCGTTCACACAGACCCAGGTCGCAGTGACTGGAGCCTCCGTCCAGCGTGGCGGTGGTCCCTATGACGAGATCAAGGCATTCAGTGAGGTCGAGTTCTTCGGACTGTCGGCCTGGGGGATGGACCAGACGATCAACGTCGCATGGACCGATCAGAATGGCGACCGACAAGAGTGGTCCAAGCCGCTTCCGCCGAAACCGTGAGTGCGGCCGCTCAACGACCGGGTCAATGGGCCGACAATGGGCCAAGACGAGCAAGCACGTCCCAGCACGTGCCGGACATAACGGACGAAACATCCTGGTCAACTTGGACGGGCGCGTACGGTCCAGTATCACCTGGACAGGGGCAGCGATACTGGCAGTGTGGGGGTCAGGGGTTCGAATCCCCTTAGCTCCACAGTAAGAAACCCGTTCCGGGCCGCGTCGGAGTGGGTTTTTGCGTTAGTTGTCCGCGTGGTCCGGGTCAATTTTTGA